>ERZ778017.1497-NODE-1497-length-22905-cov-4.752516_pt1 | contig 22905 bp, 7 predicted proteins | sample MGYA00375747_ERZ778017 | MGnify/ENA primary metagenome ERZ778017 (study PRJEB29350, sample SAMN05509838) | bioreactor metagenome | biome: bioreactor; material: wastewater | place: South Africa: University of Cape Town | collected 2014-03-17 ...
AAATCCTAAGCTAGTAATTCTTGATGAAGCGACCAATGCCGTATCAACTGATGTTGAAGATTACTTATTTGAGTTGTTACAGAAGAAGAAGATTGCATTCATCACACTTTCTCACAGACCATTACTTATGAAGTATCATGATTTTGTTTTGGAAATTGGAGAACATGAGGATTGGAAATTCCATGATCTCACATCTGAAGAAAACTTGAAGAGTATTGATAATGAAATCGAAGAAATTGAGGAAAAGTTGAATCTGGTAAAGAAGTGGGAGTCAAGAAAGCAAGACATTGAATTATTCTTGGATGGTAAATATGATGACCTAGAAGAACCAAATGATGAGCAGTTGGAGGCAAATACTGGATCAGTTCAGTTGGCCAACAACAAATAGATAAAGAACCAAAGAGTTTTTTTGAAAGGAAATTCATGTAAGATGTTGCTCGATCTAGGTACTCATTTGATCAATTTTCAAATACATTAATATTGAGGAATAATGATACGCTAAGTAGTCGAATTGTGATATGGACAAGTTGTAGGATTAGATATACAAGTTTAATCTTTGATTTTATAATGTCGAGCTGCAATATGGTTCAGAAATACATCTTTTAATTCGTGATTTCATTTAAATTCTTCAGCAAACCAAGAGTGCAGAAGTAAGTGCTCTACATTCCATTCTACGAAACAATTATGTATTCTAGGGGGAAAGATTCTTGACGTGGATTGTATGGCATATCAGCTCAATTGATATTATTTAGCCATTCAATTAATGAGTTTTGGGTATTCACTATCGTGCATAAGGAGAGGAGAGAACTTGAACAAACATCGTGCAGTGTTGATAGTAAGGCTCAAAAAAATATATACTACGATAATCATATCCTGTGTCGCTTACAAACAGGTGTTTAAATGTCGTGAAAGCTTTCAGAGGTAATGCAATACAATTAATAGCTTCTTTGAAAAAGAAATGTCTTGTTCATAGATAAGGTAAGAAATATGCAACTACGATCAGCTCCTATGACGTTCTGAGTTCATGTCATTGAACGAATCTAATTTTGCCCATACCTCGCGGGCACTAAATATTAATTACTTACTACATTGTTCACTGGTAAAATAACCCTCATTGTAGTACAGGCCGTGTGGCACTAACAACATAGCTATGTTTGCAACTGTGGCAACTTCACAGCTATCTTTGTGAATCTTGCCACGGGTATGCATGACATGTCACCGAACAAACTTCACCTGCAATCACGCAAGGTGATTATCAATGACATAGTAAACTGCAATTTTCAATATTATCTTCATTAAACAATTACATCTACATAGTGTAAAGATCTAAAATCGGAAACATACCTTGTTGCACTCTGATCCAACTGAAATCGTGCTGCACAGACTGTCATGATCGCCTTTTTGAACATAGGTTTTCATCATTTTGCTGTGGTAAGAAGAATTCATCAAACGATTGCGCAGGAGTTATTTCAGCACGGTATAGGGATGAATATTTTTCTCTATCTTAGCTTACAATGCGACTAAAGCGAGAGGTACAACTGCCATAATGTCTACAAAAGTTGAATTGTATTACGGACTAACCATTTGAAACTGTAATGTAGAGTAAATATGCAACCACATCTATACCTTGAAATGGAAAAGTGTAGAAGTGTCAAGCAGAATTAGGGCCAATCGTATGCCTCAAAAAACAGCGTGACAGCGTTATAACACTGCAATATTACCCGAATGTATTCCGATACAGTTGGTTCTAGTCATGCAAATCAACGCAAATCATTAGTAGATATTTTTTAGTATCGCGTCAACGTTTAGTTTCCCTAAATTTATCAAAGACATGAGATATCAAATCTACAATACACTAATGTTGTAGTTTAAATGATATTTCCCGTACAACGTTTAACTACTGTTGTGAGTTATTATTAGTAGATTTACCAAGAATTTGGCTTTACAATTGATTAATTAGGGTGTCTGATATGCATAAACGCGAATGTTCTACACGCAATATATTTTTTTGCCGTGCGTTGGTATGAACCCTTCACAATATGAAGCACAATCAGTAGTTTCGATATGATGGTAATCGACTGGTATTCTCTATCCAACGGAGTCCAAACCATCCGTTGAATGCCGACTAGATTGTCATTGGTTCCATCGTGGAGTGGTATCTAACCCATTTTCAGTCCGGAAAGTGAAACCTGTTACATCATCGATGTGTGGCTCATTTATACCGGGTGTCCCCGATAGCACTTTTGAAGGTTAAAGAACAAAATCTGATTGCTGCACCCTCATTGACAGCTTAGTATGTTTTCAACTTTTCATTTGATCTGGCTGTAAAAGTAGAAGCGAGCTCGTGTTGACCTTTATTGAAAAAAAGACCCTTTTCTTTATCCCCTCCTGAGGGGGTAGGCAATTGTTTCCATTTAACAAGTGGCATAAGTTCCTCTCCACGTTCGTGAACTGGTATGGCTCTTGCTTCATCACTGTTAGGTTAGTATGTGAGACAATTATAAAAGTATGCTATTTTTGTAACAGAAAAAATAATTCAATATTTTTGGAGCCGCAAATTCTACCGATTAGGAATTTTGCAACCTGATAACACCAATTGTAGTGTGATAAGGTATATCCAATTGTGGAGTCGCAAAGTCCAATTATCAAACGGCTGCCGAAATTTTGATCAATGGAATCGTACCACTATAAATTCTTTCGATTTCCTGCGACCTCTATTCTGATAGATATCTTTAAACCTTACAGCTAACATACTTCTACACTATACTACCCAATTTGGTTTGCATAGTCCTTTGTTAATTGAACCATGTCAGAAAAGCAACCTGACATCAACGTTATTACTAGTGCAACAGATAGATTGGATCATGACGTAGACCTTTATGCTATTACATCGCAACAGATGTCGCTCAACGACGTTGGTACGTCGTTGACAACCGATCAAAAGTTTTTCATTTTGAAAAGGTTGAACTTTGAAGGTTTGCTCTCTTTGGATGATATCCCTGAGACTGCAACATATATGATCGAAAAAATTGAAGGCCTTCAAATTGACGAAGCATTAGTAATTTTGAAAGATGCTCTTATCGACCACGATGCTGATGTTAACATCCCAACCGATGATTACGACTTGTGGAAAAATTTGGTCGACATGGAGAGCTCTCATCAGTCAGTCAGAAGCAACCTTGCTAGTGCTTTCAATGAAAAAGATCCTGTGAAGAATGAAGTTGATGAAAAACATTCGAGTTCGGACTTTTCATTAGAACAGGAAAAAGGTGACTATGCAAGCGATTGGCACAACATCGTCGACTGGGACATGCAAGTGAGATTGGAAGCAGCCTTGATCGCATTTTTCTCTCCATATCCTGAGGTTAGGGCTGTTACCGAGCCTTATGATGACCCAGAAATTCCTTGTGAAACAATTCGAGTTTATATTTTGGGTGTTATTTGGTGTGGTCTTGGAGCGATTATTGATCAATTTTTTTCTCAAAGAAGGCCAGCCATCTCGTTATCCTCATCTGTTGTTCAAGTCTTTGTTTATCCTTGTGGTGTATTTTTGCTGAAGGTTTTTCCCAAGAAGAAACTCAAAATATTTAACTTCACTATTGATTTGAATCCTGGACCTTGGAGTTTCAAAGAACAAATGTTAACCACGTTGTTCTACTCTGTTTCTGGTGGTGTTACATCTTACGCTTCTAATAATATCCATGTTCAAAAATTACCACAATATTATAACAATCAATGGGCAGATTTTGGCTACCAGGTTTTGTTAATTTTTGCTACCAACTTTATGGGATTCGGTTTTGCTGGTATAATTAGAAAATTTGCAATCTATCCTGTTCAGTCTGTGTGGCCAACTATTTTACCAACTCTTGCCGTTAACAGAGCATTAATGCAGCCCTCTAAAAAGGAAAATATTAATGGCTGGAAAATATCAAGGTATGCCTTCTTCTTTATAACTTTTGCCGCATCATGGGTATACTTCTGGTTCCCTGACTATATTTTCCAAGCATTATCCACTTTCAACTGGATTACTTGGATTAAACCATTCAATTTGAATTTGGTCAATATTACAGGTAGTGTAACGGGTCTCGGGGTTAATCCAATTCCTTCCTTTGACTGGAACACAATCAATTTTAGTCAGCCATTGGCCGTACCCTTCTTTAATCAAGTGAACACATATGTTGGTATGAGTCTTGGATTCTTCATCATTACTGGTCTATACTATTCCAACTACAAATGGACTAAGTTTATTCCAATCAACACCAATTCTTTGTATACTAACACTGGGGATCCTTATCAGGTCTCTCAAGTCATTAACAAGAATAGTTTATTCGATAAGGCAAAATACGAGAAATATGGTCCACCATTCTACTCGGCAGGTAATTTACTTATTTATGGTGCCTTCTTCGCTATCTACCCATTCGGATTTTTGTACGAAGTTACCCTTTACAACAGACCCATTAGAAAAGCATTTGTTCATTTGTATGGTATGGTTCGTAACTTCAAACAGTCTACATATCACGGTTTCAATGATCCGTTCAGTAGACACATGAAAAAGTATAAAGAAGTTCCGGAATGGGCATTTTGTTGTGTTTTATTGTTTTCGATTATGTGTGCAATCTTGTGTGTTAAATTATATCCTGCTGAAACGCCAGTTTGGACTATCTTCTTTGCTGTTGGGTTGAATTTTGCTTTCTTAATTCCAATTACAGCTGTGTATTCGAGAACCGGTTTTTCGTTTGCCCTTAATGTTTTGACTGAATTAATTATTGGATATGCAATCCCAGGTAACGGTTTGGCTTTGAATTTCGTGAAGGCCATTGGTGTGAACATTGATTCTCAAGCCGAAAACTATATCACTAACCAAAAACAAGCTCATTATCTTAAAATCGCACCAAGAGCAATGTTCAGGTGTCAGCTTCTTTCTGTTTTCATTGCATCATTTATTCAATTGGGAATTTTGAACTTCCAGATGAATGGTGGTATTGCAAACTATTGTCAACCTAACAACACACAGAAATTTACCTGTCCTGGTGTCACAACATTCTATAATGCATCTATTGCCTGGGGGGTTATTGGGCCAAGAAAAATGTTTGATGGTTTATATCCTATTTTGAAATATTGTTTCTTGATTGGATTCTTACTCGTATTCCCTTGTATTGCTTTCAAATGGTATGCTCCAAGAAAATATACTAAGTACTTTCAACCTACTGTTATCATTGGGGGTATGCTTGGATGGGCTCCATATAACTTATCTTATTATACTGCTGGTCTTTATGTTTCTTATTTCTTCATGCATTACATTAAGAAGAGATATCTTACCTGGTGGTCCAAATATACTTATCTTTTGGGTGCGGGATTGTCTGCTGGTGTTGCTTTCTCATCCATCATTATCTATTTCGCTGTTCAATACCATCCAAAGTTTATTGACTGGTGGGGAAATAATGTTTCCTATGGTGGTTACGAGGGAATGTACGTGGCTAATTTGAATGCTACCGAAAGTGCACCAGACGGATACTTTGGTCCAAGAATTGGGCATTTCCCATAGTCTAGTATATTCTGCATTATGCACAATAAATTTTGAATTTAAAGTTGTATTTTTTCCCTCTTGTAAATCTGAAAGAGTAGAATCCCAGACAAAAGTCTTGATTGTATTCATGATACGCTGATTCTTAGAACTGCTCCAGAATACCAATTCATTACTTCACTGGTAGCAAGATCAAATTGTACGTATCACTATAATTTTGGGTATTTCGTTTGACAGAACACAAAATACGATCTTGTTTGTAGGAATACAACCCCAGAAAGTGACTCGTTTTGACACTTTGGCTGAATTCAAGACAGCTCAGGCTCGTGTGATAACCAAATGCCGAATTCAAGAACATTCGTTACATTTTTGCGCTGATAATACCACTAAATCAAATCTATCCGGACATGCAACCGTCTAAGCATGCCTCTATCTCTGTTCGTTTCAAAACTCGTTAGTGGGTTTGAATTTGAATTTAATGTTAAAGGAGTATTTATTCATGTCGATATGCAATCTGACGGCCACATATATGATGTTGATTGATGTAACCATAAATGCAAGTTTTCTTTACCATTTCTTACCAGCGTGCTTAGTTATGCACTGTTTGAAAGCAACAAACTCTTTATCACAGGTTTTGTGCCCTAATGTTTGATAGTTATTCAAAATACACTGGCCATATAAAACCCCTTCCTTTGAACACTTTCCAGATGTTTCCACAAGTCTTTTTGCTGGTCTTACTTTATTCATCGTTGATTAGAGTACTTTATCAGATAATTTCAATCTTAAATTGTCCATAAATTTTTTGCTCTAAAGATCGTTTGGTGGGTCCACGAATTAATATGGTAGCGCTGAAATAAACCTAATAAATTACGAACCCTATTTACCAGTATCCCGTAGAAACATGCAGCTTCTTGGAGCAATTTGTCTTGAATTTTGCAGGGTCAGATCTATCCTAAGCCTGAAAGGAAAACGCATGCTAGGTGTAGTTAAAAATTAATCCACAACATGCAATACGAGTCACTTGAGAAATTCATCACTTCTATATGAACTTATTTGAGTCAGAAGTTTGTACCTTTGAAGTAACTTATATTGTATAGTTACCAGATCAATGACTTTGTTAACTGAAAGAAAGAATAGATCGGTTTTTCTAAATTTTTTTTTTTTTTCTTTTTAGAAATAACCAAAATTTCAACCTTGTCACCTGGGGATATACCAATTACAATTGGCTTTGTAGCAGTCATTCTTCGTTCCTTTAATAAAAGATTGGAGTTAAGCATCTCTTTCTCATACAAATACTGGTGTTTGGAAAATAACATAGTTGCTGATAATATTCATATACCCCCTATCAAAATTTCAACCCCTAATTTGAACCGTCATCACAGTCGACAACACAAAATAAATACTTGATGTTTCTCTCGAGTAAGGTTCTCACAGTGTCAAAAAGTACCACATGTGCGAAAATTATAAAACATAGAAAAAGTGGTCTATCGATGACTCCAGCATAGACTGGACTTTGAACTGCAGTCTGAATTTCAACTTAAAGATCTCAGAGAAAAGATGTTCGACTAAACGAATCTAATTCAAATCTCTGTTATACCCACAAACTTTGGCAACGGCTGTAAAAACTTTACGAGTTACAAAAATCATTTTATTGTGGACTTAAATAAAGCCATTTCAAAGGCTTCGATTTGTGAAAAATACTCAAGAATTAAGTGTTGGCGAAACGACTGTCTATGTTCCTACTTAGATTAACTACTAGTTATTCTATTGGGATCACTACTTCATTACCTTTACTAAATCTGATCATTCTGTATGCAAATACTGTTATTTAATCCTTTCTCCCTTAAAAAAACCAGTTACAATTTTTTCGTGTACCACAAGCCGATATTCATGACATATAAACAGCTTAGACAAACACATTAATTCTATAGTCTGTAGCATTAGTGGTTAATAAACTTTGAAGTTATCATGCACAATTGAGGAAGCGAATGTTTCACTTCTCCTGTTTTACATCATCAAAAGTAGTAATGTAAATTGAATATGTGGAAGCCGCATAAAAAGTTTAGGCGAGACAAATCAATCCTCCAGGACAATATTATACCTTAAGATAAGTGTCTTAATTGCTTGTCAAGTAGGTCAAAGCCATGTCAAATTTTGACATCACAGAATTACATAGTCTACGTATGAAAGAACTTTTTCGGTTAATATACAAAAATCCAACTATCTTTGATGGGACACCAGTTACCCTAGCTAAACTTGTGAAGTGCTACGCAAGTTTAGATACCGATTCAATGCAGAATTTCGTGAGAGTAGTAAACAACTAATTTGCAACAATTTGCAACTCAAATGAGAAACTATAAACGGTTGTACTAACTTCATACAGTAACTGAAAAAAAGAAAACCATACTTAGATATCTTAAAATTGCAAATTCAAATAAATTAGCCATTTTGAATGTGGAGTTGATCTTAAAACCGATTCAAATGTCCATGTCCATTTTCATTTTACTGTTTTTGTGCCAAATGGACTTAAAATTCATCTTATTATCAATTCCAATTACATTTACGCAGGTTCGAGTCTGACACCAAAAAAGCTTCATAATGAGACATGTGACTCAATCAACATACGGCCCGTTGAAAGAACGTTATCGAAACGAATCTGAAACTAAATAATAAAAATATCACTGTTCGAAGGTTATCCAATTACTAATTAAATTGCCACACTCAGCTGACAGTATTTTGGCTGGCACCACAATTGCTGGAACCACGGTCAATATTGTGCTGCCACTTTGACAATCGTGCCACACCTTCTAAGTAAACATTCGTAGTAGTAGTGTTAGTAATCGTCAGTTATAACCGGTAGATTGTATAAGAACTGACCGTAAATTGTTCATGGTCAAGATTGTCCCGTTATGGCGCATTTGCGTAATTTGATTTTTCATGTTAAATATTCACTGCGTCGCAAATTCAACATTTTTACCATTTCCTAAAAACCTCACTCATTACAGTAATTTTATACACACAGAGCGCAATCGACTAAATTAGCCATGGATCCTACCAACGATCCCAATTTCAAACCACCAAGTTTAGGTGGACTGATTGAACCACCCGCTTCCGCTTCCAAAATCCCAAATAATGAGCCCATCGAACCATTAGTTTTGGCTGATTTAGGTCAACCTGTGGACGCTCCACCACCTCATCCTTCCAAATCGAAGACGACTCACAAAGATAGCAATGTCAAACACAATAAGATCCCAAGAAAGCATACGGACCTTCAGGACTCAAGTTCTGATGATGAGATCTTACCTCCTACTACTCAAGTAAAATCTTATCAGATTGCTGATTTGGAAGAAGTGCCTCATGGTATACAAAGACAAGCTACACAGTTGAAGAACTACAGTTTCCCTACTCACAGATTGGCTACAAGCATACCAGATGACAAGTACCCTTTGGTTGTTGTTGCTTGTGGATCATTTTCGCCCATCACTTATCTCCATTTGAGAATGTTTGAAATGGCATTGGATGCTATATCCGAGCAAACCAGATTCGAATGTATTGGTGGATACTACTCGCCCGTGAGTTCGAATTATAAGAAACAGGGTTTGGCTCCAGCTCACCATAGAGTTAGAATGTGTGAGTTGGCATGTGAAAGAACAAGTTCGTGGTTGATGGTTGATTCTTGGGAATCTTTACAACCCAAGTATACAAGAACTGCATTAGTTTTAGACCACTTTAATGAAGAAATCAATATTAAGCGTGGTGGTGTTACAACTAAGAGTGGAGAACGCCGAGGAGTAAAGATTATGCTTCTTGCTGGAGGTGATTTAATTGAATCTATGGGTGAACCAAATGTTTGGGCTGATCAAGACTTACATCATATTTTAGGAAACTACGGTTGTTTGATTGTTGAACGTACAGGTACTGACGTTAGATCGTTCTTGCTTTCTCATGATATTATGTATGAACATAGAAAAAATGTTCTAGTGATCAAACAATTGATCTATAACGATATTTCGTCGACCAAAATTAGGTTGTTTATAAGAAGAGGTATGAGTGTCCAATACTTGCTTCCTAACAGTGTCATACGGTATATACAACAACACAAACTTTATCACGATAGCGAGCCGGTCAAACAAGTCATGTCAGAAAAGGCTGAGTAATTCTTTTTTACTTAGAAAATTTGACAGCAAATTGAATCGAATTGAATCGAATTGAATCAGAGGTTAAGGATCAATTTCTCTTTTTGATTCATTATTGCAATCGTTCGCTCTTGGAGCTATTTCGCTTTATGTAATGTCGTGAAATTGAGACACAATTGAATATTTGATATGTTATTGTGGCGAAGATGACTACATAAACGAATAATTGATGTTGATTTCCTCTGAACTATTGTTCCTATTTCAATGTCTTTTCCAATTCCCCTCTAGATAGTACATAGCACATTCATCACTAGATGTTCTCGGAACTTTAAGATGCTTATACAATTTTTTAGTTCTTGTTTAATTATTATAAATATGCGGTTACACCATCAAAGTCTTCATTACAGAATACAGGTGGTTTTATGACTGTTCATGTTCATTATTAAATTCTTTTAATTAATTAATCGTTAAAAATATGTACTTACCATTCTTGGGCTTTAACACCATAAATGGATTTTTTGGTACCCTTGATTGGTTTGACTAACTTGGAGCCACCTTCCAAGAAAGAAAACACTTCTCTTCTCTTGGCTTCATATTTCTTAATGAATTGCTCCTTTTGTAAGGTCAATCCAATATCATCGAAACCGTTGACTAAACAATGCTTTCTAAACTCTTCAATTTCAAAATTTGGAACTAAAATTTCGTCAGTTTCACCATCTTTAATTTGTTGATTTGGTAAATCAACAGTTAATTTGTGGCCAGCTTTCACAGCAGGGATTAATCTTTCAAGGATAACTTCTTGTGGAAGTCTAATTGGTAATAAACCGTTCTTACACGAGTTGTTGTAGAAAATATCACCGAAGGATGGAGCAATCATACATTTGATACCGAAATCTTTTAATGCCCAAGGAGCATGTTCTCTAGAAGACCCACATCCAAAGTTGTCACCTGTCACTAACAAGATTTCAGCACTTCTGTATGGTTCAACATTCAAAACGAAGTCGGTTTCAACGTCTTTACCATCCTTTGGATCTTTCACAAACCTCCATTCGTAGAATAAACCATTCTTTAAACCAGTACGCTTGATAGTCTTCAAGAATTGTTTTGGAATGATGGCATCAGTATCAACGTTAGCCTTGTCCAATGGGGCAGTGATTCCGGTTAATACAGTAAACTTTTCCATACCACCAACATCACCAGTCTTGGCTTTTTTAACGGCAGGTTTGGGGATATCGAAAAGTCTATCACCTTCAGAATTAGGTGTTTCTTCAATGATTTCCTTTTCATGCTCGTAAACAGCATCTTGTAAAGCTTTGTCTTCGACTGCTTCATGCTCAATATGAATTGATGGTTGATCAGACTCATCAAAATCGAAATCACGAATATCAGTGAAATGACCTTTGATGGCGGCGGCAGCAGCCATAGCAGGTGACATTAAGTGAGTTCTGGATCTGGCACCTTGTCTTCCTTCGAAGTTTCTGTTGGAAGTCGATGCACATCTTTCCTCTGGGTCTAAGATATCTGGGTTCATACCTAAACACATGGAACAACCAGCTTCTCTCCAACTGAAACCAGCTTCTTCAAAGATTTTATCCAAACCTTCCTTTTCTGCTTGAGCTTTAATTAAACCAGAACCTGGAACAACCAAGACTTCCTTGACATTTGCTGCTTTCTTGTGACCTTTAGCAACTCTTGCCGCAGCACGTAAATCTTCAATACGCGAATTGGTACAAGAACCAATGAAAGCCTTATCAATTTTGATCGATTGAAGTGGGGTGTTTGGAGTCAAACCTTGGTATTCCAAAGCTCTTTCCATACCAGCCTTTTTAATTGGGTCAGATACATTAGCAGGGTCAGGAACACTGGCAGTAATTGGTAATGCATCTTGAGGAGAATTACCCCAAGTGATTGTTGGAACAATATCCAGAGCTTTGATTTTGATATCATGGTCAAAAACAGCCCCTTCGTCGGAGTGTAAAGTTTTCCAGTACGCCATGGCTTTGTCCCATTCGTCACCAGTAGGAGCCAATGGTCTACCTTTAATGTAATCGAAAGTGGTTTGATCAGGCTTAATCATACCAGCCCTGGCACCAGCTTCAATGGCCATATTACAAATGGACATTCTAGCTTCCATAGATAAATCTTCAATGGCCTTACCAGCAAATTCAATAACTGAACCAGTACCACCAGCAGTACCAATAACACCAATGACATGTAAAACCAAATCCTTCGAGGTGATCCCAGGAGATAACTCACCTTGGATTTCAATTCTCATGTTCTTGGATTTAGCCTGGATAATGGTTTGGGTAGCCAAAACATGTTCAACTTCAGAAGTACCAATACCAAAAGCTAACGAACCAAAGGCACCATGAGTCGAGGTGTGGGAGTCACCACAAACAACGGTGGTACCAGGCAAAGTAAACCCTTGTTCTGGACCCACGACGTGGACAATACCTTGTCTGGAGTCGGTCATACCGAAATAGGTAATGTCAAACTCCTTAACGTTTTGTTCCAAAGTCTTCACTTGTAACTTGGAGTCGGCTTGGTCAATGAAAGTGTCAATGTCCTTAAAATTGACTCTCGAAATGGTTGGAATATTGTGGTCAACAGTAGCCAAAGTACAATCTGTTCTTCTGACCGATCTTCCAGCGTTCTTCAACCCTTCAAATGCTTGGGGCGACGTCACTTCGTGGACCAAGTGTCTGTCGATGTATAATAAGTATGATCCCGATTCATCTTTGTGAACTATGTGGTCTTCAAACACCTTATCGTATAAAGTTCTTGGGCCAGCCATAATTGTTTTAATTTTGTAGTTTCAACTAAACTATATTCATCCAACTTGATTTGTATTTATACTACCTCCAACTATGACAAATTTGACCATCGCCGGTAGCGGCCGGTAACGGCGCCGGTTCCGCAAACATTTGTTCCCGCCAATAAACGATTCTCAATTGAAAATACCACAGAAAACAATGAAATCCGGAGTAAGAGTCATACCTACAGAACCAACTCGGCGTTGCGGTTCCGCTGTGTTTCCATCACCACCTATAGCCTCCGGAACCACACCACAGATGCGTGAGGTATTCCCCTCAATGCAGAATTCTAGTGCCACTTAGAAGCACAGTTGAGCCGCACAAGTCTTAAAACCCATTGTGGTCTTCTAGTGATTTTTCAAAAATGGATCTCGGTTGTTTTTCAGTTAACACTCTAATCTTAATGCACTCTTCAATGCTATATAGACGTTGATGTAATTATTTTTTAGTATGCTACTAAAGGTCAGATACTTGAGAGTAACCTGGATGGCCATTCGTCATGGACTCAGTTCATTGTGAGTCCCAATACCAACTAATTTTCCCACTGAGGAATATTCCTCGGTGTTGTACTTTGGTGGACTAACTGTAACTGATAGGCTGTACGGTGTTGATCGACGGGCCTTCGTGGAAGCGTATCTGCCTAGGGTGGATCGTAGGTGCAGGCAGAGACGGTATGCGCGAACGTGATTTTCTGTGTATTCTCCAGATTTTCAATCTAGAAAAACTAACTGCAAACCATCACAGTAGTAGGAGACCCAAAAAATGATACCGGGAAACAGGAGATCGAAGATACGTCCACCAAGAAAGTCTTTGATCAGCTCATCCCTGGAAAATGCCACCACCGATGCTGTGTTCGATTTCGAGAAAACATGGTTAGTTCTATCCAATGCCATTGTTCAGATACAGAACAAGAACGTCTCCAGTTTGTCGTATGAGCAATTGTATCGGAATGCCTATATGTTAGTGTTGCGTAAGCACGGGGGAAAGCTTTACGAGAATGTTTCCCAGTTAATTTCCCAGCATCTCCTCTCACGAAGGGAGTACTTGATCAGTATTGAAGACGATGAGCAGTTCATGAAACTGATGTTGGCTGAATGGGATGAAAACTTACAGTCGATGAAGTTCATCAGCGACGTGTTGATGTACTTGAACCGGGTATACGTCAAGGAACACAAAAAGCTATTCATCTACGACCTAGGGATTCAATTGTTCAAGTCAAACGTCATTGAACTTAATAACAACGAAATTGGTTCCAAGGTCTCTCAGATCATTATAGATGAATACACAAAAACAAGACGTGGCCAGGTCATCACCACTAACATGTACATTAGCAAATTAATCAATATGTTGCAATTGTTAGTCCAATTACCATCCAATACTTCCGACCTACAAACAGGAGACAATTACTATCAACAATTTTTTGAGCCATTATTCTTTGCAAGCTCAGAAACATTCTTTTACCAGTTTGTTTCAAAGATTCCTAATATAGGAACGTCATATCTTGATAGCATTAGCCAGTTCATAAAGGAGGAAGAAAGTAGAATGAATTTGCAATTGCCGGATTCCACTCACGGCAAGTTAACTAATTTGATGAACAATATCTTGATTAAAGATAAAATTGACTCAATAATGTGCTTACCACAAGAACAGAAAGGTTTTTCGTATTTACTCGAGCCTGCTCTTACCAACGTTTTGGAAGAAAAGAAAGACAATCATCATCTACAATATTTGTCGACTCTTTACAATGTGCTTGGAAGAACTGATGATACATACAAGCTTTTGCGCTTAAGATTAAAGGAAAATATCTTACTACAAGGGGCCGATATTACAGAATATGTCCGTAATTCTCTTGAAAGTACATCAAGTAGTTCTAAGAAATCCTCCACAAATTCCCCAGCATTTGCTACTAAATGGATAGACAAGATTCTAGAATACAGAGACCAATTGCAAATTATTCTTGATGAATGTTTCAAACTGGACTTTTCTGTTGGCCAAACCATCCTTAACACAATGCATGAATTCATCAATAATACCACCAAGAAATCTGTTAATGCTCCCGAACTATTGTCTGTATATATGGACCATTATATCAAACAGATTACAAAAGCAACCACCTCCAAAGACATTTCATCGGACCCAACGAATGATCTTATTGTTAAATCTTTGTCATTTTTGAAGTACATCAAAGACAAAGATGCTTTTGAAGCATACTATGCTAATCATTTTGCAAAAAGGTTTTTGAACTCCAAAGGATCATCACAAATTGTAAATACAAATAATAAATTGGGAGTCAACATTGAAGAATTGTTGATCTCTAAATTGAGTGAGGAGATGGGGACTTCTTCTTTGGATAAGATTATCAAGATGAATAAAGACATCAAACTGTCCAAAGATACTAGTCAATATTGGAAGAACCATGTTGAGACACATTCACTCGATGTGGTTGAGTTGGACGTAAAGATCTGTAATGTGCTAGATTGGCCAAAGGCTATGACAAAAGATTATAAATCATTTGGAGAAGACTCTAAGTTTATTTGGTCGAGGCAATTGCGACCTACAATCAAACAATTCGAAGAGTTTTGGTGTTCTGGAAATAAAAACTCCAACAAATCCATGTATTGGAGTCCAAAATTTGGGTCAATTGATTTACGAATCACATATCCAAGTAGAACATACGAAATCAACTTGGCTACATACGCTGGAATTATCATGTTGTTATTTGCTCCACAATCTAGTGATATCCAGTCTGCGTTTGAAGAAAATCGGGAGTTCACTTACGAAGAAATTGAGGAATTGACAGGAATCCCCGAGATAGACTTGAAAAGACATTTACAATCAATAGCAGTGGCACCAAAGTCGCGGTTGCTAATTAAACTGCCCATGTCAAAAGAAATCAACAAAGGAGACGTGTTTAAGCTTAACAGCCAATTCAAGTCACCTTCAGTGAAAGTAAAGGTATTAACGGTATCAGCAGCATCTTCTACAAGAAATACGGTAAAGACAGAACGCGAGTTAGAGCAAGAAACTTTGCAAGCTGACATTAGTGTGGGACGACAAATCGAAGTGAATGCAGCAATCGTAAGAATCATGAAATCAAGAAGACAACTCAAACACAACGAGCTCATAGAGGAGCTCATCAAACAATTATCTAAACGATTCCTGCCACCAATCATTATGATTAAACAAAGAATAGAATTGTTAATAGAGAAAGAATACCTCAAACGTGATGAAAATGACAAGAATTTATATCACTATCTAGCCTAGTCTATAGTTTAATTTCATAGTTGAAAAAAAGTTTAAATTTTTCGAGTGCGACTTTTTGTCTCACGCACGAAATACAACCTGATGGGTAAATATGTTCTTTTCGATCTTCGTGTTAACCTAGTAAACGTTGAGCACTGTTGAATTACAATGTCAGCAAACGATATCTTGGACGTATTGAATGTTCAGCGGGATGAACTGACGCCACCTGCTAAAAAGAAACAGAAAGTTTCGGCAGATGCTGGTGGTAGAGGGAGCGGTTTAGCCAGAGAGTTGTATAGTTTATTGGGGCCCAATACACCTCCAGTGAATATTTCTTCTAGTGGACATGGAAGTAGAATCAACCACAAAATGAAGCCCTCTCCGTGGACACGCGTAGGCTTTCTGGCTTCGAAGCGTCAACGTGATGAAAATGTTCAGTTTTACCATTGGGTTAAGGGCTCCAAAGAACTTCTAGAACTGGAAGAAGAAAAGCCATATTTCTATGAGAAATTTAACGTCAAGTTGGATATTCCAGTATTGCCTGATGAAGAAACTTATAATGTATATTTAAAACAAATCAATGAGTTGGTTAAAAAGCTCAACCATGAGAGAAAATTGAGGGAATTGGAGCGTAAGAAGCAAGAAAAATTAATAAAAGAGGCGAAGAAAAATGAATCAAATCTAAATACAAAACAACGTGATACCGCAAATAGCGAGAAGTCTTCAGCTGAAGTCAAAACCGAAAAGTCCAGTGAAGCAGTAGAGCATAAACCTGAAAATGAGGCTCTCGAAAAAGAAAAGTCCGAAAACAACGTCAATAAAGCCAAATCAAAATTACCTGAGGATAAAGATAAGGAAACTACTGACAAAAGTTCAAAACCCGAGGATGAAGATAAAGAAACCATGAACAAAAGTTCAAAACCAGAGGATAATGAAAACCTGAAGGAAGAAAGTCTCTACAAAGACGAGGGCAAGTCAACAGAAATAGCAGAGGAACAACAAGAAGAAGACGAACAGTTAGAGGAAGAGTTTTCGTATAAAGAAACAAAATACTTGTTTGACTTGTGCAATGCTTTTGAACTTAAATGGCCTATTATCCATGACAGGTATAATTTCGGAACTAATCGTACACAAGAGGATTTGAAAGAGCATTTTTACAGGGTGTGTACCAAGATCCTTGAAGGGCAAGAAAATGCAAACCCAGCGACTATAGAATCACTCAAGGCATACTCTAAACCAAGAGAATTGGAACGGAAAGCATATTTGGAAACATTATTAAGGAGAACACCAGCGGAGATTGCTGAAGAAGAGTCACTTGTGATTGAGGCTCGTAGATTTGAACTTGCAGCAAAGAAAATGTTAATAGAACGTTCAAATTTGTTAACTTTGTTAGACTCACCACAAACTACACAATCGATCGCACAATATCAATCTTCGCAAGGACTTACAAACTTGTATAATCATTTGATGATTGCTGATAAAAATCAAAAGAAACGGCAATTGCAATTACAGCAAAGATCGCTCGCTTCGGGTAAGCAAGATCCAGTACCTCCTCCGATTCCAGTGGCAGCTTCGTCATCATTCAAGAAAGATAGAACATTCCAAACTTACTTGCAACAATATTTATCAGGATTGCTTAAGCAAAATCATAACAACAATTCTAAATCGGAACCAAACGCAATTCAACAATTGCTTATGAAGAGACTTACCCAAAAGGAAGAAGAAGCTTATGGTTTACATTATCATGCTAATGAGAGACTTACTCCAGGTGTAATTCTCAGATCAACCCAAAGATTACCTGGTTTACAACAAAAGCAATCTGTACTAAAGGCTGTGAACAGTTTATTACAAGAATTAGATATACCAACAGCTGGTGGTACAAGTTGGAAACCAGTTATGCCAACACGAAAAACCATGGCTAAATACGACGAGTTAATAAAGTCAGTTGTGGCTTTGCTTGAAGTTAAGAAAGGAAAGGACAAATTAGAAGCTGAAATCAGATTGATCAAGAGTCAAAGAGGAATTCAGTAAAAATGTGTACATTAATGAGGTAATCTATGTAGTAATACAAGGATATGGTAAGCTACCATAATCGGAACTAAATATGCAAAGTAGACTAAAAAAAGTCTAAATCAAGCGGAAGGCATGCAGATGTAACTAACAGGACAGGTTTGCAATTACGTGAAAGTTTTTCCAACGACTCATTCAATGAATTTTTATACTTTTCCATGGACTCTGGGTCAGCAAGTTCTTCAATGTTAACATTTGACTCACGTGTAGGCTGAAATATTTCGAAAGGTGTCAAACTAGAAAACCCAAAGTCCAACATCTCTGTCGAATCTGGGCATGAATTTCGGCTCGCATCAATAAACTGAACAGCACTCTCACGGACCCAACTGATATCTTTATATCCACTGAATAAGACAAGGGAAATTTCAAAAATGTGCAGAACGGATATTAGTGACTTCAATCGATAGAACTTGTCAATTTTCAAACGTTTCTTATCTGGTGTAAAAGGAATTTGAACCAACATTCTCAAAAAGTTAGGGAAGTTGGGAACATCAACTCGAAATTTATAGGACTGTAATTGAGTATCGTAAAAGTTCAAAAGATAGAACACGTTTTTCCATTTATCAGAATGACCCAAACATATCGCCTTCATGTAGACACTGACCAAATGATAAAGGACCTCAATATTGGCATTGTTGAGTCTCCTTATCACAATGCATTCACTATTATTAAAAATCAATGCGTTGGTTAAATTCATATGTATTTCCGTGAGCTTTTGCTTAAGTGGTTTTAATGACCATGATCTTTCATCCAACTCCTCCTTCAATATTCCTAACTTGTTTGCAAGTACTTGGAATATTTCAGAAACGGAAACCAACTTTGGGAAAAGCTTGTTAGCTTCTATTAACACCTTCTTGCAAAATTCTCTAAACCATGTAATGGAAAACTTTTTATCAAACTCGGAATTGAGGTTTTTAAACAACTCGTTCAAAAAGTTTGTTTTTGTAGCCTCATGCAATTTTGAATCTTTAGATATGTTTTCCAAAATATTTGATATTATATTGTATCTAAAACCAGAAATATTGATCGATGTAATAATCATATCTGGTACCCATCGTTTATCAAAATGAACAATGTTGTCATTTCTTTTACTAAGCTTGTTCAAAATTTCAGGAAGATAAGGTGATAGGGAAAACGAAACCAAATTCCTCAATATTAATGTAATAACAACGTCTTTACATGTATCCAAGTTAGTAAACAGTAAAACGCTATTAAAGAAATAAAGCATGAACTTTTCTCGCAGCTGGGAATTTCCAATATATGGCAATTTCTGCAAAACCAATTTTTCCCAGTTGGAACTGGACGACATTGAAGTTAATCTTATCCACACTTTTATTTCCAAATGGATAGTTTGTTCTGATTTAGCTAAATCGCTTGCGCGCTCCGGTAAATCTTTCGACATTTGCCTATGCAAAATATTATGAATGTTATCTTCAAGTTGATTGATTACAGATTGATTCAAAGATACGGAAATATCAGATGATTTTTCAAGAAAATTCAATACAACTCTGAGGATTTCTGGCGCAAATTTATCTGGGAGATCTTCCAAAGAAAGAAATATGTTGAATACAGCTATTTCGTCAGGAAGATTTTCAAATGCCTTGAGTAACATTTTCCATAGATTTCTAAATCTCGGAATATGCAAGTATGATGAAAACATTTCATTAAATAATATTCCAAAGCTCTCGCTTGGTATGGAGTTACCTTTTTGTTGTGCAATTTCCGTATACAACGACAACGCTCGAACAGCTGTCTCCATCATATTTTTATCATTCAGACCTCGAACACTTTTGACCAACTTCTGAAACTGGTTTTTCATATCTTCTTTGAAGATTTGGGATAGGAGCAAAATGTAATTCATTCGGTTTACAAACATCACAAAATGCTTTCTATCTGGTTCATACTTATAGTGGCTTGATGGAAAAAGTTTCATTGAAAGTCGCTTTTTATCTGTGTCGGGATCAATATCAGATATGTATCCGTACAAAAGTTTCATGAACCTTTCAAAGAATGAAGTAGTTGGTATATCATTTCGAGTCCTTATAACATCTATGATATCTGGATCAGCCCATTCGTCTAAAAAGTTACCAAACTTATTGGATGTAACGGTCGAATGGAGCTGCAATATTATCCTCTCATCAATCGGCCAACCAAATCTACCATTTAAAAATTCAACGGCATCAATGAAGCGATCATAAATGAATGAATCTTCTTGGTTTTTAATACCAGCATAAATGGTACAGAAACAGTTCCAGTTATAACTCTTGGACGAAGTTATCAGAACTAAACTCACCACGTTCTCTAGTAGTGACTCTGCTGGTATGTCCATTCTGGGGATTGCTGAATCTAACAGTGACCATACTTTATTCTCAATACTTAAAAGTTGCTGAGCTATAAGAAAAGATTCGCTTCCGTGTGAAACTCCTCCAACAACCTTCTCGATGTTTGTAAAGTCGAAAAACTTGAAAAAAATTAACCAGTAGTTAATGCATGTTTGTTCGTATAATTCGTCTAAAGTGTCTTCTCTATCTTCAATGGAATGAATTTTATGAAGTGTTAACAAAATAAAATTGAGAAGCATAAAGTATGGATAGATTTCCACGAAATTAGAGCCTGCAATAGTGTCTTTACACTCTGATAAAGTAGATATTGCTATTCGAAGTAATCGCCAAATCTTCTCCAGAGCAGGTTGCTGTATAATAAGAAACCATTGCAACAAACCACTTACTCCAGGGTATATTTCAGACATTAGTTTTTCGCCTCTAGATGTAGAAGAATCTTTCAACAACTTTACTATAAGTGAAAGCAATTTTTCGCAACTTATTTCCGATTCATATCTGTTGACCGAAGTTAAGGTGAAAACTTGGTCCAACAAATTAACTATCACAGAATCTTGCATAAGCACATAGCTTTTCCCTTGATTCAACGAACAAATTTTACTGATGTCAATTTTGCTCAAAACATAATTGGATGGAAACCTGGTATGTTTCAGAATTTGATTAAACTTTTGAAACAGCTTTTTGTATGACTTTTGTCTGTAATCTTCCTTTTCTGCTTCAAATTGAATGTTCGATTGAACCGGATTTCTCAGAAAAACATAATTCGATTTCAACATCTCTCTGTTATGTACATTTTGTCCGCGGGGGTCAGAGTTCTTCTTCAGTTTGGTCGACTTCTTTTCTAATGGAACTTTTCCAGTATTTTTTATTATCTTTAATTTCAATTTCCCATAAGTTGATGGATGAGGTGTTGTGGTCCCACTTTTTCCGTTTTTTCTCCTTTTGTGAGCAACAGTCGCTCTGGAGAAACTTCCAGTTTTCGAATACGTTTTCTTTGAATGCGTTTCTTGTCTGCGATATCGCTTTCCTTGTTCTTGGTCAGGCTTGACCAAGTTTGAGTTCGTATTCGCTAGCATTCTATCGATAATGTCCACTTCAATCACCAGGTCCGACTCATCTGACAAGTATTCTTGTCCCTCGTTAGATATAGTTTCAGGTTCAGATGAACTAAGGGACGTCAAAGTGCTTAAATTTCTGTTTTGCTGAAGAGATGGAAATTCTCCAAAATCAGATGGAACACTTTCATTGTCACTTTCTCCGCTTACTGAGTCGGACAATATTCCAAATGTGTCCAAAGCGGGCATATTATCCAAATCATCTTCTCCGTTATAAACGTCTACCAATACTTGGGGATTGTCGTCAATTAGATCATCAAAAGTTTCCTTGAATTTAGTTTTAACTGTACTTCTCTTTTTCCTTGCTAAACCTTTCCTTATTTCCTTGACCGTTGGTTTTTGTATGATATGCTTGCGCTTGTTAGATTGCAAACCATTTTTATAAAATGCAAGCCGTTTGGCAGATTCGGGCAATGTCCCTCGTAGCACCGAATGCTCTTTTATGTATTTCCCACCTACTCTAACAAAAGTTTCCGGTTCAGATAACATTTCTGTATCAGAATCGCTTCCCATAAAATTGTCTCTTTGATTGTCAGAATAACCAGAGTCTGAGTTTTCATCTTCAATTAAAATATGTCGCCTTCTCTTTGGTGTAAATATAGAGTCATCAGATTCATATTCAGACTCCTCATCATGATATTTTCCTAGGTCATAACCCTGAGAATGAATGTCATATCGATGGGATTGCGAGTCATGGAACTGAGAATTCAGTTGAGAACTAGTTAAGTTTACATCCTGATCAGGTTGATATTGAGTATCTGTATCTTGATGAATCTGATCTGTAGTTGCTCTCTTTGATTCTCCCAAAACGGTGTAGAAGTTTTTGGATTTGTATTTTTCGTCCTTGGGATACTTCTTTTTCAATTTCAAATATGAATGATTTAACAACTTCAAAATTGGCTCGATATCCTGGTTTTCCGCATATAGATCATTTAAGTAGCGGACACTTGTCAAACCCAAGTATTTTATCGAATCAACCATATATGGATGGGTTGAGGCAAAATTACGTTGTCGAAGTCCTCGTCTCTGGGGAATGGAATTGAACGAGCTCATATACTTTCTGATATTATGGTTGTCTTCTTCGTTCAATGCGTCATCCTTTGTGTTTGATTTTTGGTTTTTTATCGCATTGTTGTTGCTGTTTTGTGCATTTATTCTACTGCCATTGCTAGGCTGAATTTTGGCCAGTTGAAAGTCATTGTTGCCATTTGTTTTGTCCTCACACAAAGATTTAACCACTGACTTGCCATTCCTACTTGCTAATTCATCCCACTGACCTTCACGGAGCACAGGTCTGTACTTGACTAAGCGAGGCAAAAGCAGCTGCCGTTGATTCACACTTACTCCAGACAATGCTCGTAGTAATTTAGTGGGAGAAACTCTCGTGTGATCAATGTAGTCTGCCTCTTCATGCTCAGAGTCAGAAACATAGCATGTCATATCAAAAAACACAACATATGGGCGTGGTCACCTGTTGTTCAATTGTTTACTCTAAATCAAACCATCTCTAACGCGTATCTAGGTACAATTTTGAACATGGTAGCGCTACATGTACCGATCCAAACCCAATCCGATCTTTCGGAGGGAACCAGAGAACCTGCCAACGAAGTGGATTTCGGGTTTACATGCAACTACTAAGTGGGTACGTATTTTTACGGTGGTAGT
>ERZ778017.1498-NODE-1498-length-22865-cov-5.111135_pt1 | contig 22865 bp, 19 predicted proteins | sample MGYA00375747_ERZ778017 | MGnify/ENA primary metagenome ERZ778017 (study PRJEB29350, sample SAMN05509838) | bioreactor metagenome | biome: bioreactor; material: wastewater | place: South Africa: University of Cape Town | collected 2014-03-17 ...
TCCTTGCCGTCCTTGACCACCGCGATGTAGAGCGGCGCGACGCCCTGATGGTCGGACGCCCTCACCGTGACCGGGCCCGCCGGGAACTCGGCGCTCGCCTGCACCTTCAGTCCGGAGAGCGCCTCGACCAGCTTGTCGGTGTCCTTGCGCCCCTTGAAGCCCGAGCGCTCGATCGCCGCGAGCAGGACGTTGGTGGCCTGGTAGGCCTCGAATGTGTTCAGGCCCACGATCTCCCCGGGATACTTCGCCGCGAAGGCCTTGCGGAACGCGTGATTCTCGGGCGTGTCGAGCGCGCCGGTCGCATCGCGCGGATAGGCGCCGATGAACGACAAGCCTTCGGCCGAGGCAGGGATCTCCGGGAAGTTCTCCGGGACGATCAGCGATTGCATGCCGGCCAGCTTCATCTTCCGAGCGAGGCCCTGCGAGGCCACTTCCTGCAACGCGAGAATCGCGTCGCGCCCGGCGAGCACGAAATACAGCCCGTCGGCCGAGCGGTCGATCTTGCTGATGTACGAGGCCATGTCGGTGGCGCCGAAGGGAATTCCGATCGAGCCGGTGACCTTCCCTCCGGCGGCGGCCATCGCCTCCTGGAAGGCTTTCAGGCCCGACTGGCCGTACGCGAAGTCCGAATAGATCACGTACCAGTTCTTCCCGCTGTTCTTCACGAGCCAGTCGGCGAAGGCGAAGTTGCGCTGCTTGTTGCTCGCCGTCACGCGAAACGCATACTTGTTGACGTTCTCGGCGTTCGCGAACTCGTCGGCCCAGCACCCGCTGGTGGGCAGGTACGCGATCTTGACTTCGGGCGCGAGCTTCTGCAGCGACAGGCACTCCGCGCTCGAGAGGCCGCCCATCAGCACGTCGACGTTCTCGCGCTGGATCAGCTCGCGGGCGTAGCGGATCGCGTCCGGCGACTTCGCGGCGGAATCGCGCTCCTCGACGACGAAGCGGATGTCCTTCAGCTTCGGGTTCGCGGCGGCGTTCGCGATCGCGAGGTCCATTCCCTTGCGCGCCGCTTTCCCGAGCGCGCCGAACGCGCCGGTGCTCGGGTTGACGAAGCCGATGCGGATTTCCGCCTGCTGCGCCTGCGCCGGCGCCGACGTGCCGACGACCATCGCAGCGAGCAGCGCGAATGCGGCCAATGCCGGCTTGCACCGGGGGATCTTCTTTTCATCTGCGTGGTCCATGTCTTCCTCCTTGCGATCCTCTCGACGGGAACTGAAGGCGAGATCCGAAGCTAGAGTGAGTTCGCCACCTGCCATCCTTCCAGCAGCGCTTCGGTCGCCTGGCGAGGCGATGCGGCGTCTCCGATGAGAAAGACGGGCAGCTCGCGCATGCCGGCCCGCACTTCCTCGTAGAGGCGGTTCTCCGCCCTCACGCCCACCGCGACGACGATGGTGTCGCAGGCGATCCGCGTCTCCTCGCCATCGGAATTCACGATGACGAGCGCATCGGCCTCGATCGACCGGACGGTGCTGCTCGGGAACGAACGGACGCCGGCCGCTTCCATGCTCTCGAGCAGCGTCCAGCGGACCGATTTGTTGAGGTCTTTCGCGAAACGCCCGGATCGCTGCACGACGCTGACGTTGCGCGAGCCGATGCCGGTCATCGCCATTCGGCGAAGTTCGTCCGGCTCGACGAGCCGGTGCACCAGCAGGAACTTGACCGTTTCTCCGTCGAGGCTGCCGTGTTCCTTGATGTGCAGCGCCGTCTCGCAGGCGGTGGGGCCGCCGCCGAGCACGACGACGTCGCGACCGACGCGGTCGATCGCGCCCGCAAGCACGTCGTGCGCATGCAGCACCTCGATCCTCGCGCCCTTCGGAACGGGCAGATCGGGATGGACCGGATTGCCGCCCGTCGCCACGATGAGGACTTCGGGCCGTGCGGCACGCACCGATTCCAGCGTCGCTTCCCGTCCGAGCCGCACGTCGATGCGTTGGTCCAGGCTCACCTGTCGCACGAGGTCCTCGTAGACCCAGCGATACTCGCGCTTGCCGGGAGCCACGTCGCCGATCGCCGCGACGCCGCCGAGCCGCGGCTCCTTCTCCCACAGCTCGACGGCGTGCCCGCGGGCAGCGGCCACCTTCGCGGCCATCAATCCGGCGGGGCCGCCGCCCACCACGAGAACGCGCTTGCGAGCGGCCGGGGGCGGCGCCACGGCTTCGGCCTCGCGGCCGGCGGACGGATTGACAAGACAACGCGCCGGCCCGCTCCAGGCGCTGTCGAGACAGACGTTGCACGCGATGCAGTGGTTGATCTGCTCGGGCTCGCCGTCGATCAGTTTCCTCGGAAGATGCGGATCGGCCAGCAGCGGCCGCCCCATCGAGATGAAATCGGCGCGGTTCTCGCGGAGGATCCGTTCGGCGACGTCCGGATCGTTGATCCGATTGGACGCCGCCACCGGAACGCCGACGGCGGCTCGAATCGTCTCGGCGAGCCAGGCATAGGCACCGGTCGGTACGTCGCCGGTGATCTGCGGTACGCGCGACTCGTGCCAGCCGCCGGTCACGTTGAACGCGTCGGCGCCCGCCGCCTCGAGCAGGCCCGCGATGCGGGCGACGTCGTGATGCGTGTTGCCGCCGGGAAGCAGGTCGCTTCCGGCCAGCCGCACGAGAACCGGGACGCCGGGCAGCGCCTCGCGGATCGCGGCCACGACGTTCGTCGCGAAGCGGGCCCGGTTCTCCAGCGAGCCGCCGTAGCGGTCGGTGCGGTCGTTCGTCACCGGGGACAGGAACTGCGCGATGAGGTGACCGACGCCGCAGAAGACGTCGATGCAGTCGAAGCCCGCCTCCTGCGCACGGATCGCGGCTTCGACGTATTTGCGCTCCAGCGCGGCGACTTCATCGGTCGACAGCACGTGCAGCGGCTCCGGATTGAACCGCGACGGGATCGCCGAGACGGCGACCGGCTGCAGGCCGGTGAGCCGTGAGGGCGAGACGCGGCCCGTGTGATAGAGCTGGCAGGCGACCTTCCCCTGCGGATTCGCCTCGCGCATCGCATTCGTGAGGCGCCTGAGGTCGGGAATGAACCCGTCGTTCCACAACCCGAGCAGCAGGCTCTTGAAGACGCCGGCACCGGCCGGGTCGACGGCGAAGCCGCCGATCGAGATCAGGCCCGCCCTGCCGCGCGCGCGCTCCCGGTAGAAGGCGACGAGCCGGTCGTCGCCGAAGCACCCGTCGCGGTGATAGTTCAGGTGCATCGCCGGCATCATGATTCGGTTCGCGATCGCCATGTCCCCGATCCTCAGGGGCGACAGGAGACATCGATAGCGGGATTCGGCGGGGGTCACGACACCTCGTCATCGGAAATCTAACAAGCGTTAGGTAGATTAGCGAAAACGGAGCAGGGACGTCAAGGCTCGAATGCAGGGGGCGACGTGAGAGGCGTTACGAGCGGCCGGGCATCGGCGGCACCAACGGCTCGCCAGCGGAGCCGACGGACGCCGACGTCAACCGGAACGGCAGGGCCGGAGGACCGCGCGGGTCTCGCAGCGGAACCGGCCAGCCTTCACTGGTAAGGCCGCGCTTCCTCGAGGATCCATTGCGTGAAAGCGCCGATCGCCGCTTTCACGAGGCGCTCGCTGCGCCGAATGAGGTAGTAGGTGCTTGCACTCTGCGCACGGGCGGGGAACGGCGCCACCAGCTTTCCCGCCTTCAGATCCTCGTCGATGAACGGGCCGCGGCCGATCGCGACCCCGTGCCCCTCGGACGCTGCCTGCACCGCCCCGCTGGTCGAGTCGAACAGCGGCCCCTTGCGGGGGTCGACGCCTTCGACCTTCGAACTGGCGAGCCAGATGCGCCAGTCGTCGAGCTCGCGCTGCGCATGAAGCAGCGTGTGCCGCGCGAGGTCGCCGGGCTCCTGCAGCGGGATGGGTCCCGCCAGCAAGGCCGGACTGCAGACAGGGACCAGTTGGTCGTCGCGAAACAGGCGCTGCGCTACGACCCCCGGCCAGTCGCCCCGCCCGTGCCAGATCGCCGCGTCGGCATTCGCGGGGAACGTGCCGACCGGGGAGATCGAGACGACCAGCTGCACCTCGATCCACGGATGGCACCGACGCAGCGCATCGAGCCGGGGCATCAGCCAGCGGATCCCGAAGGTCGGCGGAACGCTGAGCGCGAGCTTCTCGCCGTCCCGCACCGCCATCAGCTGCTCCGTCGCTTCCTGGATCGACTCGAGGGCGGCCCGTACCGGCGGCAGGTACGACCGCCCCGCCTCGGTCAGGGTCACGCCGCGCGCATTGCGCTCGAAGAGCTTGCGCTGCAGCCGCTCCTCGAGCAGGCGGATCTGCTGGCTCACGGCCGCCTGGCTCACGCACAGCTCCACGGCTGCCAGGCGGAAATTCGCGTGGCGCGCCGCGGCGTCGAACACCCGCAGCGCATTCAGGGGCGGCAGTCGCATGCGATCCCCGAGCATTCACATTTTCTTATTGCAGGGTAGCAGCAAATCTCGATTGTCAGTCGACAGGCGCGCGTGCTCAGATCGACCGCAGGGCCTTGCGCGAGACGAGGCAGGAGGAGATCCGATGAACGAACCCGATGCCACGCATGGCCTCGGCCGGCGCGAGTTCCTGGCGGCCTCGATCGCCACGTCGCTGGCGGCCGCGCTGCCCTCGCGACCCGCTTTCGCGGACGAGACCTTTCCGACCCGGCCGCTCATCGGCCTCGTGGCGGCCAGCGCGGGCGGGGCTTTCGACCTGTTGCTGCGCATGGTCCAGCCGGCCTGGGAAAGGGAACTCGGGCAGCCGATCCGCCCGACCTTCGCACCCGGCGCGGCCGGGCAGATCGCCGTCACCCAGATGCTCGGACAGCCGCTGGACGGGCACGCGTTCGGCGTCGACGCCATCACGAACCTGGCGGTCATGGTGCACTACAGCCAGCCGAAGCACTTCGACCTCGACAGCCTGGCGTTCATCGGCACGCTGCAGATCGAACCCGTGGCGCTGCTGGTGCGCAAGGACGCTCCGTGGACGGACATCGGCGCATTCCTTGCGGATGCGCGCGCAGGCAGGACGATCAAGGTCGGCGTCGGCGGCAACCGGGTCTTCTATCACCTCGTCGCGGCGGCCTTCAAGAAGGAAGCGGGCGCGAAGGCGATGCCGCTCATCACGTACCAGGGCGGCGGCGCGAGCCGCAACGCGCTTCTCGGCGGCGAAGTCGACGCAGTCGTGACCGGGCTCTATGCGGCGGCACCAATCTTCGATCAGGTGAACGGGCTCGTCGTCTTCGACGACCGGAACCCGGTGTCCGATCGCCTGCCGATGGCGACCTCCGAACGGCTCGACTTCGAACTCCCCGCCACGCTGCATCCGACCGGCATCTACGTCCCGGCGGAGCTGCGGAAGAAATTCCCCGATCGCTTCGACAAGCTCGTGCGGACTTTCCAGGCGGCGATGGAGAATCCGGCCACGCGCGCCGCGGGCACGAAGATGGGAATGCCCGAAGCGGCGTTCGTCTACTGGGGGCCCGACCAACTGGCGGCCTACAAGGAGAAGCTGAAGAAGGCACTCGACGCCTACGGCGGACTGCTGTGAGGGAGTTCGTCGTACCCGCGCTGCTGATCGCGTACCTCGCGGCCTACGTCGCGCAGGTGCGCGGCCTGCCGATCGCATCGACGCTGTATCCCTACCTGATCGGCGGCGCCATCGGGATCGGCCTCGTCTGCGTGCTGTGGCAACAGGCGAGAGCCACGCGGGCTTCGCAGCACTCCGGCCCGGCGGATGCCGGCGCAGCAGACGGCGCCGGCATCGCGCCCGACAGCGATGCGACCCCCCAGGCGACGGATACGACGAGCGGTTTCGAGGGGAACGGGCTACGCGCGCTGCGCCTGCCCGCGCTCTTCCTCGCCGCCTGCGCGCTCTACCCCGCGGCGCTCGCCGCATTCGGTTTCGTGCTTTCGACGACGGCGCTCGTGGCGGTGCTGCTGCGCGCCTTCGGCGGCGAACGATGGCTGCGCGCAACCCTCGTCGCGCTCGGCGTGGCCATCGTGTTCTTCCTCTTCGTCGACCGGCTGCTCGGCGTTCCGCTACCGCGCTTCTCGTACGCGGTGCTCCCGCTCGGTCTGTAACCGTCCGCAACCGTCCGCTTTCGTCGCCATGATCGACTTCGACGCGGTCGCGCAAAGCCTCGCGCTGCTCTTCCTGCCGCACAACCTGACGTGGCTGCTGCTCGGCTTCGCCGCCGGCGTCGTCGTCGGCGCGATCCCCGGGTTCAGCGAGGGGAGCTTCCTCGCAATGGTGCTGCCTTTCACCGTCTACCTCGATCCGTGGACGGCGCTGATCTTCATGTCTGCGGTATACATGGCCGCCGAGATGGCCGGTTCGTATCCGGCGATCCTGATCAACATGCCGGGCACGGCGGGCACCTTCGCGACGACGATCGAGGGGTACCCGCTGACGCGTCGCGGCAAGGCGGTGGGCGCGCTCGGCTGCTCGATGACGGCGTCGCTGCTGGGCGGGCTCTTCGGCTCGATCGTCTACCTCGTCGCCGGCCCGTTCGTCGCGCACTACGCCCTGGCGTTCGGGTCGCCGGCGATGTTCATGGTGGCACTGCTCGGCGTGACCGCCGTCAGCTCGCTTTCCGAGCAGAGCCTGGCCAAGGGACTCGTCTCGGGCGCCCTCGGACTGCTCATCGCCACCACCGGAATCGACCCGATCGTCGGCAAGCCGCGCGCCACCTTCGGGCTGATCGGACTCTACGACGGCGTTCCGCTGATCGCGGCGCTGATCGGGCTCTTCGGCTTCTCCGAGCTGCTGCGGCTGGCCGGCGAACGCGGCGGCACGCCGGGCGGGCGCGCGAGTGCAGACTGGACGAGCGACCTCCTCGAGGGTTGCCGCGGCGCCTTCTCGCACCGTTGGGCCGCGCTGCGCTCGTCGGTGATCGGCGTCGTCATCGGCATCATTCCCGGAACCGGTGCCGCGACCGCGAGCGTCGTCTCCTACGGGCAGGGCCGCCAGTGGGCACGCGCACCGCGGAACTTCGGCAAGGGGTCCTACGAGGGGCTCGTCTGCTCGGACTCCGCGAAGGACGCCTGCGTGCCGGGGTCGCTGATCCCCACGCTCGCGCTCGGAATCCCGGGCAGCGGCACGGCGGTGATCTTCCTGGCCGTGCTCTCGCTTCAGGGCATGCACCCGGGGCCCGGTTTCTGGGGCGAGCATCTGAAGGAAGCCTACGCGATCGGCTTCACCTTCCTGATCTCGTCGCTGCTGATCCTGCTCGTCTGCTTTCCGATGGTGCGCCAGATCTCGCGCATCGCCTACATACCTTCGCGGCTGCTGATCCCGCTCGTCTCGGTATTCATGTTCGTCGGCGTGTACTCGTACCGAAACTCGAGCTTCGACATGTTCGTGATGGTGTTCTTCGGTGCGCTCGGCTGGCTGCTCAGGCGCCACGGCTATTCGCCGTCGGCGCTGCTGCTCGGGCTGATCCTCGGACCGATGATGGAGCAGAACCTGAGCCGCACGATGGCGCTCGGCGGCCCGCAACTCTTCGTCACCGACCGCGTCTCGCTCGTGCTGCTCGGCTGCGTCGTGCTCTCGCTCGTCGCGCCGCGGTTGCTCGCACGGCGCACCGCCAGCTCCACCCGGTCGGGCAACGCGGGTTCGCCCCCGGAAGCCGAGGACCTCCGATGAGAGTCACCCACGTACGTACGACTCCGTTGGCCGTTCCCTTCCTCGATGCGCACGTGACGTGGATGGGCGCGTTCTCGACGAAATCGACGCTGCTCATCGAGGTGTTCACCGACGAGGGCCTGGTGGGCCTCGGCGAAGCGCCGGGCGTGCCGTTTCCCGACGTGGTCCAGATCGTCGTGCACGAGTTCGAGCACCTGCTGCGCGGGATGGACCCTTTCGACGTCCTCGAGTTCAACCGCCGCTGCATCGGCTCGCAAAGCTGGCACCGCTTCCGCAGCCTCGCCAATTACGCGCTCGGCGGAATCGACATCGCGCTCTGGGACCTCGCCGGCAAGAAGCTCGGCCAACCGCTGCATCGACTGCTCGGCGGCGCCCTGCGCGACCGGATCGACATCTACGGATGGGTGCCGCGCAAAGCGCCCGACGAGATGCGCGAGGACGCCCGTCGCTTCAAGGAGCAGGGCTTCGGCGTGCTCTACGCGAAGGTGGGGCTGGGCGTCGAGCGCGACGCCGCCGACCTGGCGGCGATCCGCGAGGGCGCGGGCTACGACGTGGAGCTCCGCGTCGACGCGAACGGCGCCTGGACGCCGTCCCAGGCCGTGCGCGAGATCCGCAGGCTCGAGCGGTTCGAACTTTCGTGGGTCGAACAACCGGTCACCGAGGACGACTTCGACGGCTTCGAGCACGTGCGCCGCTCGGTGGGAACGCCGCTGTGCATCGATCAGGGCGCGCAGACGAACCCGCTCGCCTACCGGGCGATCACGAGGCGCCTGGCCGACTTCATCTGCCTCGACGTGCACCGCATGGGCGGCATCCTTCCGCTCAAGGAAATGTCTGCGCTGGCGAAGGAAGCCAACATCGGCGTCTGCCGGCACGCCGGGCCCGAATACGGGATCTCGTCGATGGCGCACCTGCACGTGCTCGCCACGCTGCCGAACCTCACGACCGGCAACCAGACCTACGGGACGATGATCGTCGACGACATCGTGCACGAGCCGACGCGGGCCTTCGAGAACGGCTGCCTGCGCGTACCCGATGGGCCCGGCATCGGTGTCACGCTCGATCCGCAGAAGGTGGCGAAATACGCGGAGATGTACCGCGAGATGCGCAAGGGCCACCACCTCGTGGCGCCGCCGCAGGCATGAGCGCTCGAGGCACGCGAAACGAGACGCAACGAACGAGCAAGACCCGCATGAACGACACGATCACCGCCCCGTGGCCCACGCTCGATGAACTGGCGCGTTCACTGCGGTCGCTCGAGACCGGCGGGCACTGCCGGATCGGCTCGATCGGCCGCTCCTCCGAAGGACGCGAGATTCCGCTGGCGACCATCACCGATTCCACCGTGGAAGACGAGGACAAGGAAGCCGCGATCCTGCTCGCCGGCGAACATGGCGACGAGAAAAGCGGTACGACGTCGATGTTGCGCATCGCCGAATGGCTCTGCGGCGACGATCCTCGCGCGGCGCAGATCCGCCGCACGCAGACCGTGCACGTTCTGCCCGTCGTCAACCCCGACGGCTATGCGATCCACAAGGGATTCACCGCGCAGGACATCGACCTCTACGTCGGCTTCTCGCCGACCGGAGAGCTTCCGTCTGCCGAGGCGCAGGCGGTGTGGCGGTTCGTCGAGGACTGCATTCCCGACGTCCTCGTGAACCTGCACGGCGGGCGTTTCGAGAACACGATGCGCTCGTTCCTGAACAACACGGTGACGGCCTTCCACCCGGAGATCGCCGAGGCAATGGATGCGGCCGCCGACGCGGCCGGCTGGCCGCAGCCCCGGAACTCGGAGTTCGAGCAGTTCCCGGCGATCGGCGATCCTCTCTCGCGCGTCGAGCGCCCGGGGCGCCCGGCCGTACCTTTCTCGAGCAACGTCGCGGCGGCCGCGAAGAAGTTCCACACGCTCTCGGTGCTGATGCACACGGACGGCGAGGAGGAATGCGTCGTCCGGCTGCAGCGCCTGCTCGAGTTCGGCTCTTCGTGCTGGCCCACGGAGCGCTATGCGGGTTATCCGAACCGGGTGCTCGGCGCGCAGGGCAATGCGCTGCTCACCGCGTACGGCCGTACGCCGGGTGCACGCCGGCGAAGCCGCGCCGAGCTCGCACGCAACATCGACGGGCTCTCGCTGCTCGCAGCCTCGTGTCCTCCCGGTCGGGGCATCGCCGTGCTGCACCGGCGCACGAAGCCCTTCATCCACCACGGCGCAGGTGTCCGGCTGCGAATCCCGAAGAACTCGACGCTCACGTCAGTCACTCTGAACGGGGAGCGACTCGAACGCTCCGAGGGGCACGGCTACCTGCAATGGAAGGATCCCCGTTGGAGCGTCGTCCAGGTGAACCTCCTGGAAGGGTGGCCGGCGGCGAGCACGCGGGCGTTGGGGGGTGATACGTTGCCCGCGGACATCGCGGTGGTCATGCTGGAATTCCGATAGGCGGCAGTTCGACTCCAGGCCGATGCACGGTCGGCCGGGATCGCAACGCGTTGCCGGACACGACGGTCCCGTTGCCTCGCAGTCGCCGAGGTTTCTCGCAGACGAACGACCACAGAGTGTCAGCGATCCGGAACACCGAGCCGTGCACGGCACCGGCCGCGATGATCCCGGCGGATCTGGCTATCATTTCCACAGGGGTGGGCTCGCGGCCTCGAGTGCGACGGCCGGTTCTCGCCGCGCTGCACCGCGTGCCGCTCCACCTGCTGCAACGACCATGTCCCGACTTCGCGAACTCTGCTTCTCATCCCGCTTCGTATCGGCATTCCTGGACGAAGCCGGCATTCGCGACGGCGAACGCGAGGCGGCACTGCGCGCCGCCGGCATTGCCCGGCAGGCGATGCAATCCGGGCGGGCCCTCGTCACCGAGGAGCAGTTCGCGGCATTGTTCAGGCATCTGGCGAACAGCCTCGAGGACGAACTGCCGGGGCTGCTTTCCAGGCCGCTGCGCTGCGGCGCGATGAAATACGCGGCGCTCAGCGTGATCTCCTCACCGTCGCTGGGTGTCGCTCTGCGACGCCACGCGCGCTACCTGAATCTCGTCATCCACGACTTCGAGGTATCGTTCGAGCCGGGCCCGACGGCGAGCACGATCGCGTTCGAACCGGATTCGGACCGCCCGACGAAGGAGATGGCGTTCTCCCTGATGCTGAAGCTCTTCCACGGGCTCGCATCCTGGCTCGTGGGCCGCGATCTTCCCTTGGCAGGAGTGAATTTCACGTTCGCTGCCCCCTCGTATGCCGACGACCTCCGGGAGCTCTATCCGGGGCCAGTGAAATTCGGCCGCGACAGGAACGAACTCGTTTTCTCCTCGTCGCTTCTCGATCTCCGCGTTCAGCGCAACCCGCAGGACCTGCGCCGCTTCCTCGAACGACAGCCGCTCGACTGGCTCTCGGTGCGTTTCGCCGAACGACCGCTCGTGCAGCGCGTACGCGAGTTCCTGCTCCAGGCGGAACATGCGGCTTCGACGATCGAGGACGCAGCGCACCACCTGGGGATGTCCTCTCGCAACCTGAGCCGGCATCTCAAGGAAGAGGGCGCTTCCTTCCGCGAGGTCAAGGACGGGTTGCGCTTCGAGCTCGCCGTCGCGCGGCTCACCCAGACCGACGACGCGCTGTCCGTCATCGCCCAGGACCTGGGTTTCTCCGACGCGTCCGCGTTCCACAGGGCATTTCGTGCCTGGACCGGCGTCGCACCGGGATCGTTTCGCCGTCGCCCGGGCACGGACGGACGGCGAGACGCCGGCGGCGTCCCACGAAGGCCTTCGCCCGGCTCGACGATGCAAGCGGCGACGAACGGAAGCTAGTCGGCGTACTAGGCGATCATCTCCCGCCTGCCCGACCAGAAGGGCGCGCGCAGTTCGTGCTTGAGCACCTTGCCCGGCCCCGATTTCGGCAGCGGATCCCGGCGCAGTTCGATGCGCTTGGGAACCTTGTAGCCGGCGATGTACTGCCGGCAATGCTCGATCAGTTCGTCCGGCGTGACCTCGCTGCGGGGGACGACGACCGCATGCACCGCCTCGCCCCATTTCGGGTCGGGAATCCCGAACACGGCGGCCTCGAGCACCGCCGGGTGCCGGTAGAGAACCGATTCGACCTCCGTCGAGTAGACGTTCTCGCCGCCGGAAATGATCATGTCCTTCTTCCGGTCGACGAGGAAGACGTACTGCTCCTCGTCGGCATGGCCGAGGTCGCCGGTGTAGTACCACCCGTCGCGCAGCACTCGCGCCGTTTCTTCCGGCTTGTTCCAGTAGCCGGCCATGACGTTGCCGCCCCGGACGACGACTTCGCCGACTTCTCCGGCGGCCGCTTCCTGCCCGTCGTCGCGCAGGATTCGGACTTCGACGCCGACGACCGGCTGGCCGCAGGAGCGTGCGCGCGGGCCGTCCAGCGCATCCTGCTCGTCCTGCATGACGGTCGCGACGGCGGTCGTCTCGGTCGCACCGAACCAGTGCGACAACCGGGCGCCGGGAAAGGCCCGATGAATCCGCCGCATGACTTCGATGGCGCTCGGAGACCCCCCGTGCCCCAGCTCGCCGAGGCGCGACACGTCGCGCGGACTCGCGAGCTGCGCTTCGGCGAGCAGCGCGAGCATCGTCGTGACGGCGAAGCTTCGCGTCACGCGCTCCCGCTCCAGAAGGTCGAGCGCCGCGTGCGCCTCGAAGGAGGGCAGAAGCACCTGGCAGCCGCCCATCCAGACCGTCGGCAGCAGCGAGAACGTTCCGGAAGCGTGAAACATCGGCGACAGCAGTCCGAAGCGGTCGTCGCGCCGGAAGGTGTGGGACATCAGCACGTACTTCGCGTTCTCGACGAGGTTGGCGTGCGTCAGCATCACGCCCTTCGACTTCCCGGTCGTTCCGCCGGTATAGAAGAGCCCGGCCAGCGCATCTCCCGTCGGCGCGTCCCTGCGAAGGTCCATGGGCGGCGCGGCATCCACCAGGGCATCGTAGTCGCCGGGAATGCGAATGACGCGCTCGACCGATCGGGCCAGTTCCCCGGGATCGCGGTCGGTGATGAGGACGCGCGCTCCCGCGTCCTCGAGCGCGTAGCGCAGCTCGGGAGCCGCATGCCGCGTGTTGAGCGGCACGATCGCGTAGCCGGCGGCAGGGATCGCCATGTACGCCTCGAGGTAGCGATGCGAGTTGGCCGACAGGAAGGCGACCCGGTCGCCGCGCCGCAGCCCGATCGCGCGCAGTCCGCCGGCGAGCTTCTGGCACCGCGCGTCGAGCTCTCGATACGTCAGGCGCCGCTCGTGATCGATCACGGCCTCCGACTCCGCCGCGACCAGGAGCGCCCGGTTCAACGGATCGATGTATCGGTTCATGTGGGCGGCCATCTCCCGGTCAGGAACGGGCGGCGGCCGCCGCCTCCTTCCGCTCCTGCGTCACCGTCCGGAAGCAGGGTCGATCACCGAGCGACTTCAGGTACGGCTTGAGCGCGGCGACCGGCTCGAGGAAATCGCGCCCGAAGACGGCCTTCGTCGTCATCGACACGATCGGCAGATGAACGAAGGCGGCGCAATCGGCGAGAGTGAACTCGCTGCCTGCGATGTACGGCGAGAACTTCGCCAGGCGCGCAAGGCCTTTCACGCCCTTGGCGAGATTCTCCTGCACGCGCTCTTTCGTCTCGGCGGAAGCGCTCTTCCCGAGGAACGCCGCGGGATACAACGCCCTTGCCTCGAGTTCGAGGTGAAGCTCGATGTACTCGATCAGTTCCCGGACTTTCGCTCGCGCCAGCGCATCGCCGGGCAGCAGCGGCTTCTCCGGATAGGCGTCCTCGAGATACTCGCAGATCACCCGCGATTCCGTGAGGGCGTCGCCGCCGACTTCGAGAAACGGCACCTTCCCCAAGGGCGACCGCTCGAGGAAAGCCGGGTCCTGGGACGGCGCCGCGGCCTTGTCCTCCTCGAACGCGATGCCCTTCTCCAGCAGCACCAGCCGGACCTTGTTGCAGTAATTGCTCGTGCGCACGCCGCACAGTCGAATCGTCGACATCGTCTGGATTCCCGTCCTCGATCTGGTCAGTGTTTGATCAGGCTGCTCCGGCGTTCGGATAGCTGACCGCCATCCCCGCGCGGGCGTCCCTCTCGATGCCGTACTGCGGCACCGGGTATCGCAGGCCGTTGCGGCCCAGCGCCTCCATTCCTGCCAATGCGGTCGCCAGCATTTCGGGAGGCAGCGCCATCAGCATTTCGTCGTCGAGCACGCCGCCGTAGCGGCGCTCCGCGAAGCAGGGGATCGACAGGCTGGGCGAGCGCGTCTTCAGTGCGCGTCCCCAGGAGTCGGCGCACGAAGACTCGCCGACGAAGCTCCAGTCGAAGCGCTTGTACCCTGCCCACTGAAGGCCGTTGATGAAATACATCATGGCCCCGGGTGTCGCGTAGAACAACGCGATATCCGGCGGATCGAGCCGGCCGGCTGCCAGCGGCGACACGGCGAGCGCGCGGAACCTGCCCGCGGGCACGACGTTCATCTCGGCCTGGTGCCTGCCTGCATCCTCCACGGTCGCGTACCAGACGCCTGCCAGGTCGCGGCCGGATCGCCAGCGTTCGTCCTGCCCGCCGAGGCCGACGACCGCCCGGCATTGATCCCCGACGAGGTTCTCCGCCGTCACGCCCACCGTCCATCCGAGGCGAGCGGCCTGCGCGACGATCTGATCGAGGGTATGCACCTGCGCCGGACGCCGGATCCGCGGGATGCTTTCCATCCGGTCCGCGCTCTCGAACAGCTTCATGCCGATCGGGATGGTCCGCAGCTTCAGCATCTTCTCGAGCGACGCGGCCGCCTCGGCCAGCGCAGTCTTCCGCAAGGGAAGCCTCCGATCGACGTCAGTTCTTCACGAGCGGACAACCGCCCTCGGACTCCGGCCGGAACGCCTCGTCGGCGGGAACCGTCGCGCGGAGCTTGTAGTAGTCGCCGGCATACCTGGATTCCTCCGGCTTCTTCACCTCGAACAGGTAGGCAGGCGTGACCACCCTGCCATCGGCGCGAACGCGCCCCTTGCCGTGCAGCGGATCGTCCACCGGCATCTCCTTCATCTTCGCCACGACTTTCGTGCCGTCGTCGGTTCCCGCGGCGGCGATCGCCTTCAGATAGTGCAGCGTCGCCGAATACGAGGCCGCGTGGATCATGTTCGGGAACCGGCCTCCGTACGCGGCGCCGTACCGTTTCGCGAACGCTCGCGTCTGCTCGTTCGCGTCCCAGTAAAACGTTTCGGTCAGCAGCAGCCCTTGCGCCTGCCGCAGTCCGAGCGCGTGCACGTCGGTGATGAAGACGAGCAGGCCGGCGAACTGCTGGCCCGCGGCCTGGACGCCGAATTCGGTTCCCTGCTTGATCGCGGTGATCGTGTCGTTGCCCGCGTTCGCCAGCCCGATGATCTTCGCCTTCGAACCGACCGCCTGCAGCAGGAACGACGAAAAATCGGCTGTGTTCAACGGATGCCGGACGTTGCCCACCACTGTGCCGCCGGTCTTCTTCACCACCGCCGAGGCGTCCCGCTCGAGGGCGTGGCCGAAGCTGTAGTCGGCGGTCAGGAAGAACCAGGTGTCGCCTCCGGTCTGCACGACCGCCCGCGCGGTCGAGTTCGAAAGCATCCAGGTGTCGTGGGCCCAATGGACCGTGTTCGGCGAGCAGGCCTTGCCCGTCAGATCGGAGGTCGCCACCGCGGTCGCCAGGAAAGCCTTGCCCTTCTGCTTCGCGAGCTCGTTCACCGCCAAGCCGACCGCCGAGTTCCCGGTGCCGAGGACGGCGTCGACGCCGTCGGCATCGAACCACTGGCGCGCGATCGACGAGCCGAGGTCGGCCTTGTTCTGGTTGTCCGCAGACACCAGCTCGACCTTCAGGCCTTTCGCCGCCGCGGAAGACCGGAAGTCCTCGATGGCCAGGCGCGCCGCGACCACCGATCCCTGCCCGGCGCCCTCGGCGTACAGGCTCGACATGTCGTTCAGCACGCCGATCTTCACGACGCCGTCCGATACCTGGGCTTGCGCCGTTGCGGCCGCGATCAACGCCGCAGCGATCGAGATCCGTTTCCCTCTCAAGGTCTCCTCCGGAGCAGCTTCGTTTCCCGAGCGCGTCGGCTACTGGACGAGCGGACAACCGCCTTCCGAAATCGGCCGGAACGCCTTCTCGGCAGGCACCGTCGCGCGCAGCTTGTAGTAGTCCCACGGATACTTCGACTCGGCCGGCTTCTTGACTTCGAACAGATAGACCGGATGGATCTTGCGTCCGTCCTGCCGGATCGTTCCCGGTCCGAACAAGGGGTCGTCGGTGGGCAGCTCCTTCATCTTGTCGATCGCCTTCCTGCCGTCGTCGGATCCGGCCGCGCGAACCGCCTTGAGGTAATGCAGCACACCCGCGTAGACGCCCGCCTGGTTCATCGTGGGTTTGCGACCGCGATGCAACGAAGCGAAGCGCTCCGACCATGCGCGCGTGCCCTCGTTCAGGTCCCAGTAGAAGGGCTCGGCAAGCAGCAATCCCTGCGCGCTTTCGAGACCGAGCGCATGGACGTCGGTGATCAGCGTCATCAGGCCCGCGAACTGCTGCCCGCCGCGCCGGATCCCGAAGTCGGCCCCTTGCTTGATCGCGTTGATCGTGTCGGCGCCCGAGCTCGCGAGCCCGATGATCTTCGCCTTCGAAGCCTGCGCCTGCAGCAGGAACGAAGAGAAGTCCTGCGTGTTCAACGGATGGCGAACGCTGCCGAGAACCCTGCCGCCGCTTCGCTGCACCACTTCGCCGGTTTGACGCTCGAGCTCGTGACCGAAGGTGTAGTCGACCGACAGGAAGAACCACGAATCGCCGCCGGAGCGCACGACCGCGTCGCCGATCGCGTGAGTCAGCATCCAGGTGTCGGAGGTCCACTGGATCGTGGTCGGCGAACACGCCTTTCCGGTTAGGGCCGAAGTGGCGGGAGAGGTGGCGAGCACCGCCTTCCCCTTGGCGCGCGCGATCTCGTTGACGGCGAGCGCAACCGCGGAGTTCGTCAGATCGGCGATCGCATCCACCCCGTCGACGTCGTACCACTGGCGAGCGATTGCGGAGCCGACGTCCGCCTTGCTCTGGTGATCGGCGGAAACGATCTCGATCCTGAAGTCGCTCGCGCCGCCGGCCTGGAAATCCTCGACGGCCATGCGCGCCGCGACCACTGCTCCGGCGCCGCCGGCATCGGAATACGGACCGGACATGTCTCCGAGAACGCCGATGCGCACGACGCCGTCGGAAATCTGCGCCTGCGCGGCCACCGCCGAAAAGGCGGCGAGGAGCGCGACCATGCGTACACGAGTCGAGAACATGTCCTGGCCTCCCCCTTCGAATTGCCGGACTACAGCGAACTGCGGGATCAGATCGGGTTCGTGCTCTCGGATTCCTTCTTCCTGCCCGGCTGGCTCTTTCCCTGTTGATACTCCTCGAGTGCCTCCAGCGCGTTGCCGGCGTAGACCATCGTCGGCCCGTCACCTTCCATCACGGCAACGCCCAGCGCTTCCATGATCTCGGCCTCGGTACAGCCATGCTTCAGGCAGTCGCGAACGTGGAACGTGATGCAGACGTCGCAATGCTTGGAGACGACGAGCGCAAGCGCGATCAGCTCTTTCGTCTTCCGATCGAGCGCACCGTCCTTCATCGCCTCTTCGTTGACGGTCCAGAAGGCCTCGTTCAGTTTCGCGTGGTACTTCTGGAACTTCGTCACGTACTTTCCGTTGTGACGCATGTGTTCGCGGAATGACTTGCCGTTCGGCATCGCGGGTCTCCTCGATGGTTCGCCCGAGTATGGGTCGCGACCTCCCCGGTGTCATTGGCGCGGGTCGCCAGATCATTGACAAATCCCGCCGAGAGACGCGTCGACGCTCGGCCGGGGCCGCGACCGGAGATCGGCCGTGTCACGGCCCCCTTGACCGTCTCCACCGTTTCCCCCTAGACTCCAACCACCTGTTATGTTGTTATGACAAGTACCGAACTCGACATCTCCTCCAGCGTCGCCGACCTCGCTCCGCTCTACCGGCGGGTTTCGAGGACGCTCGAGGAGCGCATCCGCAGCGGCGCGCTCCCGCCGGGGTCGCCGCTTCCCTCCGAGGGCCAGCTCTGCGACAGCTTCGGCGTGAGCCGGATCACCGTACGCCGCGCGCTCGAGGAACTGGTACAGCGACGGCTCGTGGTGCGCCGTCGCGGGATCGGCAGCTTCGTCAGCACTCCGGATCAATACGTGAAGGCGGTGTCGCTGACCGGTTTCATCGAGGACGTCGTTCCGCTGAACCAGTTGAAGATCCTCGACGTCGCGACCGCACCGCTTCCGCCCGAGGTCGTTTCGATGGCCGGCGCGCTCGAAGTCGAATCGGTTCAGCGTGTCACCGCGGTGAACCACCTGTCCGACGGTCCGCTGTCGTTCGCGAAGTTCTTCTTTCCCCCGGAGGTCGCGCCCCTGATCTCCCGCAGCGAGCTCGAAGGGCCGGTGTCGCCGATCAAGCTCGTCGAGGCGAAGACGCGCCAGAGGGTGCATCACGCGATGCAGATCGTCGAAGCAGCGAAGGCCGACGCACGGGTTGCGAAGCAGCTGGGAATCGATCCCGGCACGCCGATCCTGCGGATCGTCCGGGCCTACGTCGCCAACAACGGCGCCCTGATGGAAGCAGTCGACGCGTTGTATCACCCGACCCGCTACCGCTTCGCGGCCACTCTGGTTCCGCGCGCCGGCTGAACGCCGATTCTCCGCCCGAAACCTCTCCTGAATCGCCCACAAGGAAACCCGATGTCCGGAATCGTCGAGAGCAGCAAGCACATCAGCCTGGAAGACCTGCTGAACTACGAGGCACCGCCCGAGCGTGTCGAGGAGTTTCTCGAACTCATCCCGCTCGACATCGAGAACGTCAGCGACGACGTCAAGCGCTATCTGCTCAAGCAGGTCATCGAGATGATGCAGCTCGAGTACGGCCGCTACGAGAACAAGACGCGCATCACCGAGGAACTGATCGACGACATCATGCGCGGTTCGGTCGATACGCACGTGCACGGCGCATCGGATCCCTTCGAGCGCTCGCAGTACGAGGACGAGATCGGCATCAACGCGACGAAGGCCGGAATGCGGGCCATCGTCATCAAGACCTGGTACAGCCCGTCGGCGTCTCGCAACGGCCTGACGCAGCGGGCGGTCGACAAGTTCGCGCGCGAGAACGACCTGCAGCCGACGCAGATCCTCGGCGGCGTGACGCTGAACAAGCCGGCCGGCGGGATCAACCCCGAAGCGGTGCGCAAGTGCCTCGGCTTTCCGAACTTCCGCTCGGTCTGGATGCCGATGGCCGACTCGTACTGGCATCAGTACGTCGTGTTCAACCGGAAGAACGAGGGAATCCGTTTCCTCGACGAGCGCAACCGCCTGATTCCCGAGATGCGCGAGATCCTCAGCATCATCGCCGACAACGATCTCGTGCTCTGCTGCGGCCACTATCCCTACCAGGATCTGAAGATCCTCTTCGAAGAAGCGAAGAAGGCCGGCGTCAAGCGTATGGAGTCGGTCCACCCGACGCTGGTCCACAGCAAGCACACGATGGAGAACTTCCGCGAGCTCGCCTCCGAGGGCATCGCGATCGGGCTGATGGGCGTCGCGTCGGTGAACATCCGCTTCATCGAAGGCTTCCGCTGGTACATCAAGACGATCAAGGCCTTCAGCGACCACATGGTCATCGGCACCGATTCCGGCCAGGTGCAGAACCTCGCGCACATCGACGGCCTGCGCTGGCTCGCGAAGGTGCTGCTCGCCTACGGCGTCACGCAGGAAGAGGTGACGAAGATCTTCAAGACCAACCCGGCTCGCCACCTGGGGCTCGATCGGTGATGACGCGCGCGGCAATCGGCGATGCCGCGCTCGTAGCGGTCGGCGTCGCCGCGTGCATCTTCGGCGCGCGGCTCGGGATCGGCGCGATCAACGCGCCCGAAAGCGGACTGATGCCCTTCATCGTCGGTGCGCTGCTCGCTGCGCTCGGGCTCCCCGGATTGTTCGCGCGGGCAGGCGACGGGCACGGCGAAGCCGACGGCGACGACACGCCCTTCGTGCGCAATCCGCGCGGCTGGCTGCTGACCGTGGCTGCCGTGATCGGACTCGCTGTGGGCGTGGCGTACCTCTCGTTCGTGCCCGCCGTCTTCCTCTTCACGCTCGTTCTCTACACCGCGGGCGGTCCGCGCCGCATCGTCGGCTCCCTCGTGTATCCGGCGCTCGTGACGCTCGCCTGCTGGCTCGTCTTCGTGCACTGGTTCGGCGTGTCCTTCCGCTGAGATGCTCGTCGATCTACTCCTCGGCTTCCAGGTCGCGTTCGAGTGGCAGAACCTCGCGTTCTGTTTCGCCGGCGCACTGCTCGGAACGCTCATCGGCGTGCTGCCGGGAATCGGCCCGGCCGGGGCGCTCGCGCTGCTGCTGCCCGCCACGATGGCGGTGCCGCCCGTCACCGCGATCATCATGATGGCGGGCATCTACTACGGTGCGATGTACGGCGGATCGACCACCGCGATCCTCGTGAACATCCCCGGCGAAGCCGCGTCGATCGTCACGACGCTCGACGGCTATCAGATGGCGCAGAAGGGGCGCGCCGGACCGGCACTGGCAATCGCGGCGCTCGGGTCCTTTGCGGCCGGCCTCCTTGCCATCGCCGGCCTCGTCTTCGTTGCGCCGCCGCTTGCCGACATCGCGCTCAGCTTCCAGTCGCCGGAGTTCGTCGCACTGCTCGTTCTCGGCCTGACATTGACGAGCTATATCGCCTTCGGCTCGAAACGGCGCGCGTTCATGATGGCCGCGTTCGGGCTGCTGCTGGGTACGATCGGCCTGGACCCGGTCGACGGTGTGGAGCGCCTGACCTTCGGCTCGACGTACCTGCTCGACGGCATCGGCCTCGTGCCGCTGGTGATGGGGCTGTTCGGCGTCGCCGAAGTACTGGTGAACATCGACGACAACATCCGGCAATCGACCGTGTCCGGATCGGTCGGTCGCGTGATGCCGAGCCGGAACGACCTGAAGGATTCCGCGGGCCCGACGCTGCGCGGTAGCGGGCTCGGTTTCCTGATCGGGATCATCCCGGGCGGCAACGCGATCATCGCGTCGATGCTCTCGTACATCACCGAGCGCAAGCTCTCGCGCACGCCCGAGCGTTTTGGGCAGGGCGCGATCGAAGGCGTCGCCGGCCCGGAAGCCGCGAACAACTCCGCGGCCGTCAGCGCATTCGTTCCGCTCGTCACGCTCGGCATCCCGACCAACTCGGTGATGGCGCTGATGCTCGCCGGGCTGATGGTGCAGGGCGTTTCGCCCGGGCCGATGTTCATCTCGCAGCACGCCGACGTGTTCTGGGGACTGATGGCGAGCATGATCATCGGCAACGCGATGCTGCTCGTGTTGAATCTTCCGCTGATCGGCCTGTGGATCCGGCTGCTGAAGATCGAGTACCGGTACCTGTTCCCGGTGCTGCTCCTCTTCTGCTTCATCGGCGCCTACGTCGTCAACAACTCGTACTTCGACGTGGGCGTGATGCTGGTGTTCGGGCTGTTCGGTTTCTGGATGCGTCGCAACCGGCTCGAACCGGCGCCGCTGATCCTGGCCTTCGTGCTCGGTCCGATGCTGGAGGAGAACCTGCGGCGCACGCTGATCGTCTCGGAAGGCTCCTTCGGGATCTTCTTCGAGCGACCGATCGCACTCACTTTCCTTTGCCTCGCGCTGTTGCTCCCCATCATCGGTTCGCTGCCGGCGATGGCGGGCCGGCTGACGAAGATCCGCGCACCGGAAGACGTCTAGCGCCGATGCATTCGAGCGTTCAACCCGGAGGAGATGCTTATGCTTCGCTATCTGAAAATCAGCTCGTTCGTGGTCGCAGGCTTCGCCGCCGCCGTTCTCGGCAGCGGCACCGCGATCGCGCAGGGGACCGGCGCCTATCCCAGCAAGCAGATCGACCTGATGATCCCGTGGCCGACCGGCGGAAGAACTGACGTCTCGATCCGCATGATCGCGCCATACCTGGAGAAGGCGCTCGGACAGCCCGTCGTGATCCACAACAAGGTGGGCGGTGCAGGCCTGGTCGGGATGACCGCGGTGCGCGACGCGGCGCCCGACGGCTACACGATCTCCACCGGCGGGATCGCCATGGCGAGCATCCAGTACCAGAAGAGCAACGCGCCGATGCTGTGGGACTACACCTGGCTCGCGCGCACCTACTCGACGCCGCTCGTCGTCGCCGTCCCCGCCGACTCACCGTTCAGGAATGCGAAGGAGCTCGTCGACTACGCCAGGGCGAACCCGGGCAAGGTCACGCACGCGAACAGCGGCACGGGCAGCTCGACGCATCTCGCCTCGGCCGGCATGGCGAAGAAGCTCGGCATCCGGATCGGCCAGGTCCCCTACAAGGGGGAAGGGCCCGCGGTGGTCGGCCTTGCCGGGGGCGAAGCCTCCTTTTCGCTGGGTCTGATGCCGGCGTTCAAGACGCTGCTCGATGCCGGAAAGCTGAGGATCCTCGGCGTTGCCGACACCCGGCGAAGCCCGCTGCATCCGGAGTTGCCGACGCTCGCCGAGCAGGGCGTCGATTTCGTCTCGATCGCGTTCGAAGCGCTGCACATGCCCAAAGGCGCTTCGCCCGAAGTGCTCGCGAAGCTGCGCTCGGCGGCGCAACAGGCGTTGAACGACGCCGAGCTGCGGGAGCGGCTGGCGACGATCGGCCTGAACCTCGCGTACCAGGACGGGCCCGAGTTCGTCGAGTGGCTCAAGCAGTATGACCAGGAGACGAAGGCGCTGATGACCGAGCTCGGCATGGTCCAGAAGGACTGATCCGCGACCGCCCGCGACGCGGCGTATCGCGGGCGGATCCGGCCACGGGAACAGATGGACGCGCTCGAGAAACTCCTGTCGTTCGCCTGCGGCACCGGTTTCGACGATCTCCCCGGTTCGACGGTGGAGCGAACGAAACGAGCCGTACTCGATACGCTCGCCGTCGGTGTCGCCGGCGCGAACGCGGCTTCGCTGCCGGAACTCACCGCGCTCGTTTCGCACTGGGGCGGCCGACCCGAGGCGACGCTGCTCACGAACGGCGAGCGGCTTCCGGCTCCGCTCGCCGCGCTCGTGAATGCGACCGCGGCGCGCGCCTGGGATCTCGACGACCTGCACGAGCAGAACACCTGCCATGTCCACGTGAGCCTGATCCCGGCCCTGCTCGCATCGAGCGAAGCACGCGGCCCGGTCTCGGGCCGGGATTTCATCGCCGCGGTCGCCGTGGGGGCGGAGATCATCTCCC
>ERZ778017.1504-NODE-1504-length-22798-cov-5.136789_pt1 | contig 22798 bp, 24 predicted proteins | sample MGYA00375747_ERZ778017 | MGnify/ENA primary metagenome ERZ778017 (study PRJEB29350, sample SAMN05509838) | bioreactor metagenome | biome: bioreactor; material: wastewater | place: South Africa: University of Cape Town | collected 2014-03-17 ...
GACTGTATTTATCTTGTTCTGAAAGAGTTTTTGCGAAAGCATAACCATCCATTTTGTCCATCATTACATCCGATAGTATCAGATCAGGTATTGCAGGCATAGCAAACAGCTTCTTTAACGCCTCAGAACCATTGCGAGCACCAAATACATTGTATTTAAGGCGCAGTTTGTTTGAAAGAAAATTGATCATTGCTGCATTATCTTCTATCAGCAGTATTGTTCTTTTTTGGAAATCATAGTCACTATCAGCTACTTCATCATAATTAAAGCTATAATTAAGTTTATTCAATGAATCTACTTCCTTTACAAGCTTATCTTTTTCAGTGGGCTTATATCGGGGAAGGGTAATAATAACTTTTGTACCGCGCATCTTAGCCGGATTGCTTTCAATCAATACAGTTCCACCAATTCCTTCGACTACTTTTTTAACAATCGGTAAGCCAAGCCCCATGCCTTGAAGATTGGTGTTTTTATGCCCAATCTGATAATACGGCTCAAAGACATTCTTTTGCAAATCTTCTTCAATGCCTATGCCTGTGTCTACTACAGAAAAGATAATTTCATCATCATGGCCATTTAACGAGATAAGCACCTCCCCATCGGGATCTGTGAATTTAATAGCGTTCTCAACAATATTATTTACAATCCGGTGAATGGCGTTGGGATCTGCCTTAACAAAAATACCCTCATCAATACATGTTGAACATTCAATTTTATGTTTTACACAATAGTGCTTGAATAGAGAAAGGCTATCTCGAAGGATGCCGCTAAAGTCTGACGCCTGATTATGCTTATATGTATCAATTCCGTTTGAAAAACGCTCAATATCGAACATGTTGATTACATCAGCAGTCAGTTTATTCACACCGCCCTTTATAATATCCAGTTCCTCCCGAGTGCCATATTTACTGATATACTCGTCCAGGTAGTTTTTTATTAATGTAAGAGGGGTTTTAGTTTCATGAACAAGGTTGATAAAATTATTCGTTCTTTGTTCATTCAATTTCTGCAGTTCTTTGGTACGCTTGTTAACTTCATCTTTAAGATCGGCATTCCAGGTTCTCAATCGGTGCTCTGATTCTATCAGTTTTTCGTGCTCATTTCTTAACTCCCTGATGTTCCTTATTACCTGCAATCCGAATAGAAGTAGGAAGCCTATGTTTGTGACTAAAGCTTCAACCGCTTGACCAAAGGCAAAATAAGTAATGATTGGCAAACCTATCCAGGGTGTCAAGCTAAACCAGAGTACAACCATTTCCTGCCTGCCATCAACGTGTGAAAAATCGTAATTGTATTTATGCTGAATAGCCTTAGTTAATGAAATAATTACCCAGATCCCATAAAGAACGGGAAGGATTAGCAGATTTTGCGTATCCTTTAAATCTCCTGTAAACCAAAAAACCAAGACGAAAATGCAGTATGGCAAAATCAGAAATAGACGGACACCCCAATAGGCGTGAAATTTCATCTTCGTTAAACCAAAGACTTTATAGACATAATATGGAAAGTAACAAGGCGTGATAAAGCCAGTCGCATACGCAATTACATTCTGAATGAAATTTGACCCCGGCAGTTTGGGATCGGGAAGAAGACCTCCCGTTATATTATAGGTAAGCAATAAAAAAATAAGGATCAGGTTAAGCGTAGTCGTCTTATCGTCCGGTCGGGCTAAACGAAATATTGCCAGATATAGAAAGATAACTATCTCTATGCTCACAAAAATGAATGTGACAATGTGCATTTGTGTTCCAAATACCAGCATTGTCGTACTATTTTACGTCTCTCTTGAAGAAATACAAATGGTATGTCAAATCCTGTTCACTGTAAACTTCAAATCCGAACTTTGCGTACCAGGGTAAATTCTTGACCGTTGAAGTTTCCAGATAAATTGGACGATTATTACTGTTGCTGTAGTCAATAATCTCCTGAAGCATCTTACTTCCGATCCCCCGGCCTTGTGCAAAAGGGTCAACGCCGATAAACCATAAGTAAGCCATTGACGTTTTAGGCTGTATACTGCTTATCAGCTTTTCCCTCTTTAAAGTTTTACTTATATTCGCTAGGCCTACAGCCTGACGGATAAGTTTCATATCCAGCAATGTTGATTGTAGCGTAGACTTCTTTTTGTCAGGGTAAACAATGAGCGCACATGCTTTTTTATCATCCGAAAGAAACACATCACCAAAGGCGGTGCATATTTCAAAAGAATAGTCCATTAACGCTCGTATTCTCCTTTCTCTTTTGGCGTCTTGTTTAATTATATAATTGACACTTAAATTAGTATCAAAAGATCTTGACAAAATATCAATTACCAAATCCTTGTCGTTAGAATGCGCTTTTTTCATATGTCAACTTTTTTTAGTTGGATAAGGGACTATATCTCGGCCTCAAATAATAATCATGTCACCAATTTTAATTGAAAACCACCGCATCCGGTGGCTTAATATTTCTTCATATCAAGGTATTTTGAACACGTAGCCTATATCTTGTTATTTTTTAAATTAAGTGATCTATAAACCCTTTCTGAGGCTCTCTGCATAAGCGTTTGGTAGGGGACTGTCTTCTACGGCTTTAGCAGCTTTCTCTACATCGTATTCAAATCGGACGAACTCTACATTGATACTATTTTTATCAACGATGCTGCTGTTCTCGTTAATGTGCAGTAAAACATATCCACCACGCGGATCGCCGTCCTTTGGTTTTCCAACTGAACCAATATTAATAGCGTGTTTGTTTTTGCCAACTTCAGGTGAACTTATAACCCGGTGATAAGGTTTGTGGGTATGCCCGAAGCACATGATATCTGCATCAGCATCCTCCATTATTCTTAACATGCTTTTTTCTTCCCTGTCTTCAAAAAGGTATTCATTTATTTTCCTGGGGCTTCCATGAACCAGCAGCAGGTACAGCTTATCATTGTTTAGCTGAAACTCAACCCTTATATGAGCGGGAAGCGTGCGGAGATAACTACGCTCATCTTCCTTCACAATTTCATTAGTAAAAGAAATGGAAACAGCACCATTCGCTTTCTCTTCGTCAGTTTTATAAGCACATCCGCAATCATTGCTGCTGCGCCCAATTCCGAAATCATAATTCCCTGCTATCGTAGGAATTCCTCTTTTTCTTATCTCATTTATTACTTCGTTGGGCCAAATATTATATCCAACCAAATCTCCCAGGCAATATACAGCGTCCACATTTTTAGTTTCAAGATCAACGAAGAACGCTTCCAGTGCCGGAAGATTGGCATGTATGTCTGAGAACAAAGCTATTTTCATGAAAGATAGTTTGAAAAGTTACTGTTACTATTTTATATGCGATGCCACAAAGTCCTGGCAATAACTTCGGATCATTTCCCGAACCTCCCGAAACGCCTGCATAATTTCGGTCTCCGTACCGTTAGCTTTGGCAGGATCTGGGAAGTTATGGTGAAACTTCCTTGCTTGGGAAGGAAATACCGGGCAACGTTCATTAGCGTTATCACAAACCGTTATCACGAAATCAAACCCAATATTTAAATATTCGTTTACATTATCAGAGGTGTGGGCCGATATGTCGATGCCATCTTCAGACATGGTAGCAATGGCGCGTGGATTAACTCCATGTGTTTCAACCCCTGCACTAAACACTTCAGCCAACTCTCCGGCAAAATGTCGAAGATACCCCTCTGCCATCTGGCTCCGGCAACTGTTACCTGTACATAGCACTAAAATTTTCTTCATATAAATTGAATTAACAGCATCCTCCACCGGGAGTGCATGAAACATTTTCTACCACGGGCAATTCAGCAAGCGATTTTTTTTGCTTCGGTGTACCGCAGGTTTGGCCGCGGGATGTTGCTTTACATTGCACGGCATCGGGCTGTAAGTCAACAACTAATTGATTCCCTTCAATACCAATTGAGGATGGAAACATTTGACGGGTATCAAACGAATGGTTGCCAAATTCTATTTTTACGATCCCTTTGGGGTGAAGATCGATTTTAGATTCAACCAAATTGAAAATCTTGAGGGCTTTTTCTGCAGGCATAGGTTGACCAACTTCTTTCTCCTCCGGCTCCCATAGTTGAACAATAATTTCTGTCCAGGAATTCACCACTCCACCACAATCAACAGAAGTGATAGGGGCCTGTTTAACCTCGGTAATATGGTAAGATGGATCAACCGTTTCTTCTTCTGAAAACCTAAACTGAAGGGGTAATCCGCTGTTCTTTTCCAAGACTGTTCTGAATTCCAGCCAATTCATTTTATTACTTTCCATTGTGTTATATTTTTATATTTATTTTAAACTGTAGTTATAGCTTCTGTCTCTTTTCCGTACCACTTTTTTCTTAGCCAAAATGCTACATTTACCAGCGCAATCAATGCCGGAACCTCCACCAATGGGCCAATCACACCGGCAAACGCCTGTCCGGAATTGATCCCGAATACGCCAATTGCTACTGCAATTGCCAATTCAAAGTTGTTTCCAGCGGCAGTAAAGGCAATCGAGGCATTCTTAGAGTAGTCTGCTCCTAATGCTTTACCAATTAGAAAACTCACCAGGAACATGATTACAAAATAGATAGCAAGAGGGATTGCTATTCTAAGTACATCCATCGGGATCTGCACAATCAGTTCTCCTTTTAAACTGAACATGATGACAATGGTAAAAAGCAGGGCAATTAGTGTGATGGGGGATATAAAAGGAATGAATTTCTCCTTGTACCAGGTTTCTCCTTTTGTTCTTATCAATATAAAACGGCTCAAAATGCCTGCGGCAAAGGGAATACCCAGGTAAATAGCAACACTTTCTGCAATTTGGGCAATCGTTATATCCACCTCCAGCCCTTCCATGCCAAAATAGGGGGGAAGAATCGTTATGAATACATAGGCATATACGCTGTACAACAATACCTGAAACACGCTATTTATTGCTACAAGTCCTGCCGCATACTCCCTGTTTCCCTCTGCCAGTTCGTTCCAAACAATTACCATAGCAATACAGCGGGCAAGGCCGATCAGGATTAATCCGACCACATATTCCGGATAGCCGTTCAGAAACAAAATCGCCAAAAAGAACATTAAAATGGGGCCGATCACCCAGTTCAGCAGCAGCGATGCACCTAGTATTTTAGTGTTTTTAAATACTTCTCCCATTTTAGCATAATTGACCTTCGCCAAGGGCGGATACATCATCAGGATCAATCCTACTGCCAGCGGCACATTGGTGGTACCAGAAGAGAAGGAATTTATAAATCCTGAACTGGATGGAAGGAAGTAGCCTATACCTACACCAATGGCCATAGCCAGAAAAATCCAGAGCGTAAGGTATCTGTCTAAAAAACTTAACTTTTTACGCTGCGCAGGGTTACAATTTTGCATTTTTTCCTTTTTACTAATCTTATTTATTTCGCTCAGTACTAATAATTCGAATAAAATCACTAATAATCTCGTTAGCCAAGTTCAATACTTCGCTGTTTAGGCAGTAGCACACCTTAGCACCCTCCACTTCACCTTGAATCAAACCCGACAACCTCAGCTCCTTTAAATGCTGCGAAACCGTACTCTGCGATAAAGGCAATTCGAGTACAATGTCTCCACAAATACAAGAACGTCTTTCAACTAATAATTTCAGTATTTCCACCCTGGCAGGATGCGATAATGCCTTTGCAAAACGCGCTACCTGATTTGACTGATCAGAAAAAAGTTGTTTTTTATCGGTTCCCATACAGGCATATCGCAATATTACGATAATTATTTTAACTTGAATGACTTAAAATGCAACTTTAATAATTTATTGATATTGGGATTTATTCCAAATATCATTCCTAAGGATGCCCGATGATTTTTCCGCTGACATATACATAGATTTTATTACAATATGAATTTCAGGTGAATTTGGCTTAAATGAACGCCCTATTCAAACTTGACTGGTCTGTAAAAAGAATCATTGTTAGAAGCCTGCACATATCCATTATAAAAAAGCAATCGCAATAGCACCGGAGTAATTCATCTCACTACTTGTTATTTTCATTATTCTTTTTATTTCTTCCATTTCCCCTTTTTAGGGATTGTTTACCTGAATGTTTTATAACAGTTGCTTCCAAATGAAATATGATTTCTTCGGCAACGTTTGTTATATGATCTCCCACTCTTTCTATTCTTCTCATGACAGACCACAGATCCATGTAACTAAGAATATTATCCGGATCGTTCCTACATTGATTCGCAATGATTGGTTTTGCCTTTCTGTGGATCTCATTAATAATAGCATCATCTCCGAAAACGCCTCTTGCCATATCAGCATTCTCTGAAGAGTAACCTGCTATTGCATCAGTAAGCATTGATAAGGCAGTCTTAGACATTTCTTCAATTCTCAATTCATCAAGCAAGGCTTTATCAAATGGCTTTTCCAACTCTACCACCATTAAGCTAATGTTTTCTGCATAATCAGCAATTCTTTCTAAATCTGTATTGATCTTCAAAGTTGAGAACACAAAGCGCATGTCCTTCGCTACCGGCGTCATCAGCGTGAAAATAGTCTCGCACTCTTTATCAATTTGTATCTCCAGGGCATTTATTCGTTTCTCATTTCGTATCACTTCACGCGCCATATCTTTATCAAACTTCGTGAGTGATTCAACGCTTTTAGAAAGCTGATTCATTACTTGATAGCTCATATCATTTAAGCTATCTCTAAGTCTATTTAGTTCATCCTGTAAGTGTGTCATAAATTTATTGGTTATCCAAAACGTCCTGAAATATAGTTTTGTGTGGCTTCTTTTCCTGGATTTGTAAATAATTTCCTTGTTTCATCATACTCGATCAACTCACCCAAATAAAAAAACGCAGTTTTATCACTCACCCTTCCGGCTTGTTGCATATTGTGGGTTACAATAACAATAGTGTATTCACTCTTGAGTTGGTAAATCAGTTCTTCGATTTTAGCAGTAGAAATTGGATCAAGAGCGGAAGCCGGTTCATCCATCAACAACACAGATGGTTTTACTGCGATTGCCCTGGCTATGCAAAGCCTTTGCTGCTGACCTCCTGATAAAGTTAATGCAGATTTATTTAAGCTATCTTTTACTTCATCCCATAATGCAGATTGTCTTAACGCCACTTCTACAGCGTCATCAATCAAAGACTTTGAATTTTCGCCAATAATTCTTAATCCGTATGCAACATTTTCATAAATAGTTTTAGGAAACGGGTTAGGTTTCTGGAAAACCATTCCAATATCTTTGCGGTGTTCATAAACGTCAATATTACGGCCATAGATATTTATTTTGTCTATAAACGCTTCGCCTTCAATCCTGACATTTGGAATCAAGTCGTTCATTCTATTGAAGCAACGCAGGTATGTTGATTTTCCACAGCCAGATGGGCCGATAAAAGCGGTAACACTATTTGCTTTTATTCCCAATGAAATACCCTTTAAGGCGTGTTTTTGGCCGTAGTAAAGATGTAAATTATTTGATTCAAGCTTATACATTATCTGCTTATTAAATTAGAATCTTATTTTATTATACCATCGGTTTCGCAATAGAATAGCTATGCCATTTAGTAAAAACGTAAAAGCTAACAATACGATGATCCCTGCGGCGGCATTGATTACGAAACCTTGTTGGGGCCTGGAAGTCCAGTTGAAAATTTGTATGGGCAAAGTTGTGTATTTGTCCAAGGGCCCTTCCGGTATAAATGGAACATACACTAATGCTCCAACAACTATCAATGGAGCAGTCTCTCCTATAGCTCTAGATATTGACAGGATAACGCCCGTTAATATTCCTCCCCAAGCTGCTGGCAACACAATACGTTTTGTTGTCTGCCATTTTGTTGCCCCCATGCCAAAAGAAGCCTCTCTTAATGAATTTGGAACTGCTTTAATTGCTTCTCTAGTTGCAACGATAATTATTGGCATTATCAAAAGTGCCAATGTTAAGCCCCCCGCAAGAATACTATTTCCCAAGCCGGCTGCTCTGACAAAAATTTGCAAACCCAGAATACCATAGATAACTGATGGTACGCCAGCTAAGTTTGCAATATTAATTTCGACAAATCTTGCAAACCAATTTTTTGTTCCGTATTCCTGCAAGTAAATCCCAGACATAATTCCAATGGGCAAGGCAATTAGCAATGTGAAAAAAAGCAAACTAATCATGCCTACCAGGGCTGTATATATTCCGGATTCATTGAAATGCCTAGAGGGCAGATTGGTAAAAAAAGACCAATTGATTCTTTCTAAACCTTTTGACATAATATCTATCAACAGCACTGCAAGAACAAGCAATCCTATACCTGTACATAAAAGGGCAAAAAACTTAAATAGATTGTCCTGTAGCTTGGCTGAATTGAAACGATGTTTTCTAGTCATACTGCTGCCTGAATTTTTTAATAACCCAATAACTGATATTATTCAAAATAAATGTGAATACGAACAGCGTTAAACCTGCCGCGAAAATTGTTCTGTATTCGAGAGAATCCTGTGGAACGTCACCCATACTTACCTGGATTATATAGGTTGTAATCGTTTCCACGCTTTCTAATGGATTAAATGTAAGCTTTGGCTCTTGTCCTGCGGCAATAGCAACGATCATGGTTTCGCCTAATGCTCTTGAGATGGCTAATATGATGGAAACGACAATTCCTGAACTGGCTGCTGGTATCATTACCTTGAAGGCAGTTTGAAACCTGTTGGCTCCCATTCCATATGAAGCTTCCCTTAAAGAATTTGGAATAGCCCTTAATGCATCTTCGCTGAGAGAGGTAATGTAAGGCATAATCATGATACCCATTACAATTCCTGGGGATAAAGCGTTGAATCCTGATAAACCAGGTATGAATTTCTGAAGGAGGGGCGTTACATATTGAAGCGCAAAAAATCCATACACAACAGTAGGGATAGCGGCTAAAACTTCAAGAATAGGCTTAACAATCAATGTAAAACGTTTGGGAGCATATTCGCTTAAATATACGGCGATTGTAATACCTAAAGGAATTGCTACAAGACTCGCTATGATTGTAGTAAGCAATGTTCCTGTCAATAGTGGCAAAATACCAAAGTGCTTATTTTCAAAAAGAGGGGTCCATTCTGTATCAGTTAAAAAATCTATTATTGATACCTCACTAAAGAACTTGAAAGAATCAACAGCCAATACAACAATAATCCCAATAGTGGTAAAAACGGAAACCAAACTGCTGGCAGACATTAAGGCTTCTATAACTTTTTCATTTCTTTTTGGAAATTCTCTTCGCATTGATTTTCGTTTACTGATTCTGCTTTAAAACTTCTATCAGGTTTACCCCAACGATGGATCGCTTTTCAAAAATGGATCCAACTCTACTACGAATAAATCTGTCGTAGGAAAGTTGGTAAACTTCTTTGGGCAACGGTATATATCCAACTTCTCTAGCTAACATAGTAGCATTATCCAAATAAAACTTTACGAACTCTTGTACGTGCGGTTTTTTAGCAGATGCTGCATTGACGTAGATAAATTCAGGCCTGGTTAAAGGCTGATACATTCCATATTGCACAGTCGAATCAGTTGGATAAATAGCATCGGAAGTATCATTTTCCTTAACAGGTATCAGCTTTAACTTGTTCTTATTTTCCTCATAGTAAACAAGACCGAAATAACCTAAGCTATTTGGATCAGATGACACACCCTGAACCAAAACATTGTCGTCCTCACTTGCTGTATAATCACCCCTTGATGCTTTCGCTTTTCCATTAATCGCTAATGTGAAATAATCATAAGTTCCGGAAGATGTGCCAGCGCCATACAAGTTCAATGGACGATCAGGCCATGAGCTTCGTACCTGTTTCCAGGATATAATTTTACCCTGGCTTTCGGGGGACCACATCTTTTTCAATTCTGCTACGGTAATGTAATCTACAAAAGTGTTTTCGGGGCTAACCACGATGGCCATACCATCATAAGAGACAGGAATCTCAATATATTTAATGCCTGTTTCTTTTGCTTGCTCAATTTCGCTTTTGCTGATCGGCCTTGAAGCATTACTTATATCAGTTTCTCCCCTTAAAAATTTTTTAAAACCTCCGCCTGTACCAGAAACACCAACCATAATCTTAATATCAGGATTTACGTCTCTGAACTCCTCGGCAACTGCTTCAGTTAACGGATAAACTGAGCTTGAGCCGTCGATACTTATTTTGCCCTTATAGCTTTTAAAACATGAAGTAAAAGCGGGAAGGCAGCAAAACAAAACATATAGTATAGAATTTTTAAGCATATCGAACACTAACTATTTATTAAACATTTCATTTGGATAATGTTATAGTTGAACAGATCACTCAAGTGATAATCGTATAAGGCATTTGCTGGTCTATTCTTTCCCTACAGGCCTCTTGTGGAGGATTAGCGTGTATGTCCACTAAACAAAACAACTCTAATTGTTAATTGCTTTGTTTGGCATGGATATTAAAAACTTCAGATAAAACACTACCTATGCTTCCATTGGGTCGGGAAATCTTCAACAGAGCCGATATTGTTGGAGCAATGTCCTGTATTCCAACTCTTGAATAAACCTTTCCTTTATTAATATTTGATCCAAAAAAGATCAGAGGTACATGCGTATCATAAGTGTAGTAGCTGCCATGTGTTGTACCGCCCTTTTTATATCCCATTGATAAGTAGCCGGGCTTAATCACTATCACCAAATCGCCACTTCTTGAACTCGAATATCCGTTTCGGATTCGCTTACAAATCGACTCTTCAACTCCGCAAACGTCAAATCTTGCAGTTTCTATTACAGATGCTATTCCCGGCTGATTTTCCAAGTATCTTTTAGTATCCTCAGCAATTAACTTATACGTTTGCTCGTCAATGCTTTTCTTAAGGTAAATTTGTTCGTTAATAATTTTTTCTATCGGATCTGTCCCAATCTTGTCGGAAAGTGCCTTTCTTAAGCCTTTTTCCAGATCCGAAAAATTAATAAATCCCGCAGGTGGATTTATTAAATCTGGGTGGTCAGCAGCTCCGTGATCTGCTGTTAGAAATATTACTGTATTAGACATACCAACAGTTTGATCTATAAATTTTAAAAAATCAGCCAGCTCTCTGTCAAATCTGATATACATATCCTGTACTTCCATAGAGTACGGGCCGAACTGATGTCCCGTGTAATCTGGAGTTGAAAAACTTACAGCTAATAAATCTGTATGCAGGTCAGCACCCATCTTTTCATTAATGATGGCAGCCTTCGCCGCTTCAAATGTGATTGTATTTCCGTATGGGGTATAATTCAGAAGTTCAAAACCCATAGTCTTTCGTAATTCTTTCAAATCGTATGGAAAGATTGGTTTAGTCATTTTACCCAAAGGCTTTTCACCCAACTTATCATCTGGTAAACTTTCATCATAGTTTGAAAGCGACATTATCGGTTTCCAGGTAAGATTTAATAATGAGTCACTAAGCTTTCGTTTATTAAATTGTTGCACCCACTCTGGAAGTGCTTTCTTGTAAAAATTACTGGTAACAAATGACCCATTGCTTTTATCATACCAGTATGCACCGTCAGCCAAAAAACCTGCCGGAAGAATAGCGCCTCTATCTTTAAGCGCTATTCCAATAACCTTTGAACGGTAGTTGGAAGCGAGCTTTAATTGATCTCCGATGGTTGTACTGAGCAACCGGCGAGGAGACATTTTCCCTGCATCTGAGTTTGACCCAATAGTTGCTGCACTATCATCCTCGGTACAATAAACAGTTTTTGATTCTTCTCTGGAATGCCAATTATTTCCAATGATACCATGAATAGATGGGTGAGTACCGGTAAAAATGCTTGCATGCCCAGGACCTGTATAGGTTGGTGCATATTCGTAATGGCAGTCTTCGTATGAAGAACCATTGGTTATAAGTCGCTTTATTCCCCCGTCTCCGTAATCATTCCAGTACCGGTATATATAATCATAACGCATTTGATCCACAGTAATTCCTATTACAAGCTTTGTTTGGCTATAGGAGCTTGCTGCGCAAACAGTTCCTACAAATATTAATGCTACACTTAGAATTCTCATAATTAATTTTTATTATGTAAATGACGTGTTCATTCTATCCATTAGATTTGATCGTTTGGCTTCCATCTGCATATTTTTAAGCAGTAACTTCTTTAGTAGAAAGAATTTTCCTGATCCTACAACGTACCCGGACTTCCTTGCCGTTATTTGAGTTACCGGACATCCGATACATTAAAAAAGTTAAGTACAACTAGCTTCTCATTATGCGGCAATTGCTTTTGTTGCTCCTCTGCCCATTGAAGTACCTGCTGAGAAGTATTATCAAGGTAAAATGAATACTTAGGCAGGGCAAGATCCGCTACTACAGAATCATGAACATGTTGTTCTCCTTTCTGGACTACAAAACTTATGTATGTTTTAAAGGTGCGCATAACTAAAATATTAGTGATGATATAAAATACACAATGGCTGAAAGAATTGAAGTAATGGGGATAGTAATAATCCATGCTATAAGGATGTTCTTGGTAACACCCCAACGAACCGCACTTAGCCTCTTAGTGGCACCAGCGCCTATAATTGCTCCGGTTATCGTATGCGTTGTACTCACCGGAATACCAAGAAGACTAGTAGAATATAAGGTCAATGCACCGGCTGTTTCGGCACTAAATCCCTCGAATGGACGTAAATGGGTTATTTTTGTTCCCATTGTCTTTACAATTCTCCATCCACCCATCAATGTACCGACTGCCATAGCCGAATGACAGGAAATTACCACCCAAAACGGAATTACATCATTTGCAGTTAGCGAGCCTGCCGCAATTAAGGCTACGAAAATGATGCCCATCGCCTTCTGCGCATCGTTCGCTCCGTGCCCTATACTATATGCTGCTGCAGAAACAAGTTGAAGCCGTCTAAAAATCTTATTGCCGGTATCATACTTTAAATTTTTGCAAAGATTCAATAGAACAATAGAAATAGTCGCTGAAACCAACATACCAATGATGGGAGCCAATACAATAAAAGAGAGAATTTTAAATACTCCCGAATAATAAACAGAATCAAATCCGGCATGTGCTATGGCTGCACCTACAAAACCTCCCATCAGCGTATGTGAGGAACTCGAAGGAATTCCAAACCACCAGGTGACAAGGTTCCAAATAATCGCACCTATTACACCTGCCATCACAACTTGAAGCGTAACAATATCAGGGTGAACAATACCCTTTGCAATAGTGTTAGCCACATGCAAACCAAAAACCAGAAAAGCAACGAAGTTGAAAAAAGCAGCCCATATTACAGCCTGAAAAGGAGTTAATACTTTGGTTGAAACTATAGTGGCAATTGAATTGGCAGCATCATGAAATCCATTTATGACATCGAATATTAATGTCAATGCTACTACAAAGATTAATAATGTCATAAAACACCATTTAGATTACTGTAAAGCGATCAAATTTTCAGGTTCCGGTAAGTAAACTTCTTCTTTAGCCAAAATGAACATTTACCAGCGCAACCATATTACATATTGCAATATTACGATATTTAATTTGAATAGCTTAAGTGCAATTTTTAATAGCTATTGATACTGGGTATTATCTTAAATATTCCTTTAATGTTTCTAATGATGCCCGATGATTTTTCTCCCAAAACCACATCAAAACTTCCCCTAATCTGAGTTTTAGAAAGAAGGTCTAATATAAGTTGACAAATGTGAAGAGGGAGTTGGCCTCTTTCGTGCATGCCCCTGAGCCAAGGAGTAAAAAAAGAACGAATAATATATTAAGTTTCCGTTTCAGCATTTTAGTATGCTTTGCGAAGCATATCAGCAAACTCATCAGGCAAAACACTCGCCTCAACAGCTTTGGCCGCTTTCTCAACATCATAATCCAGCCGTACAAATTCAGGCATTACCATATACCGGTGAGATAGCTTCGGATTTGGATTAGGAATTACGTTTAGCATTACATAACACGCACGCACGTCTCCATCTTTGGGCTTGCCAACGGAACCAGTATTGAACACATGCCTGTAGTCGTTTAATTTTGCATTTCTGGAAGCATCTATAACTTTGTCAAACGGTTTATGGGAATGCCCGAAAGCCATCACGTGTGCATCATTCTCTAAAAGCAATTGGACAAAATCCTCCCTATCATGGTCTTCCAATAAATACTCATTTACTGACCGAGGACTACCATGAACCAGGAGGAATTTCAACGTAGATCGCCCATCATTTTGTTCAAACCGGATATCCGATGGCAGGTTAAATAGATATTCCTTTCTTTCCTTCGTTAGTAAAAAATTGGTAAAGTCCCTATTCAGTTTACCATTTGACCCTCCAGAGAAACAAAAAGTTTCTTCATGCACATCTGTGAGCCTGGCTACATCAAAGTCATGATTTCCGGCAAGAGTAGGAATATTTTTTTCCCTCATTAAATCAATTACCTCATTTGGCCAAATATTATAACCTACCAGGTCTCCTAAACAATAAACGGCATCAGGCTTTTTTTGATCAATATCCTTAAGTACAACTTCTAAAGCAGGTAAATTAGCGTGAATATCAGAAATGAGCGCGATTTTCATAACAAACTAAACATTGATATAATGCAATATTACGATTATTTCAAGAAAAAAAATTAACAACAGTTACCCGCTATGTCCACATCTTGAAAAAAGCCATTAAACAATTGTTTGTATTTTTTCCAAGTAATAACATTAATGCAATAACAAATACTTGTCCCTTCAATAGTACCTTGAATCAACCCGGCATTTTTCAACTCCTTTAAATGTTGAGAAATTGTAGCCTGAGCAAGTCCAAGTTCGTCCACAAGATCCCCACAAATACATGTATTGGATTTCAAAAGGTACTGCAAAATGGCTATACGAGCTGGATGCCCTATAGCTTTAGCCATACTTGCTATTTCGTTTTGCTTTTTGCTAAATAAATCCGTTCTCGTAATTCCCATTATAAAATTTATTGCAATTTTACGATAGATTTTTCTGCCGGCCAAATCATGTGGTTATTTCCAAGCGTATTTAATGTAAAGATCACTTTTGAAAAGACTTACCATTGTTAATACGTTGAATTTTCGCAATCTTCACCCTGCTTTGCCTGTGTATTTTATGATATATTTCAACTATTTCTGCCAGTTCTTCGAGTTTTAAATTATACCGTTCAAATAATTCATCTAAAAAGCGCTTATCAAATAAAATATCATTTACGAATTTTCCTGTATCATGTGTTGTAGACCCAGATAATTGTAAGCGATTTCCTTCAAATTGCTCGATCTTCTCGGCCAAAGATTTATGCATGGTTAATGGAATATTTCTCATTCACAATTCATTTTCAGATTATACTTATAAAAAAAGCCAGGGAGCATGAATCGTTTCACTTCTCCCTGGCAAACGAAAATGGGCATTAAAATCAGTAACTATTGTTTTGAGGCGTGAAACTACTCCATCCACTCGTCCAATCAGTGCTTCCAATAGCTCCTCTGAAGGTTTCTTTCACAAAAAATGCATCTAGCCCAGTATAGTCGCTGCCAGATAAAGCGGGAGAACCTACTTTAGGCTTAAAATTTGGACCCGCAAGCACGAAAGGATTCTCAAACATAGCCTCTTCCCGGGTGGCAAGCACAGAGCACCCTTCCGCCTGCATTTTTGCCAAAAGTTCTGCATCTGTCATAATGCTTTGGTTTGGACTGGAATAAACCTTCCTATAAGCATGAAGAAGATTGTTCTTGAATTCAGACTCGCCATTTTTATATGCATTTAGTGTTCCATCGCTTTCCATTACAAAGCCACCTAACTTGTGACCGATCATAACAGAGTTCCTCAATACAAACCTAGTCGACCTTCTCCAGCGGTTACCAAAACCATGCAACGAAGCTGATCCAGTTGTATCATACGGGCCAACGAAGGTAATATTTGAAAGCATCGGCTTAGTATATGGCGTAGCATTCGTTCCGCCTCCATCATTATCGCACTCTATTCCATTTGCCTGATCCGTATCGCACGGTTTATCGCGCAAAGTAATTCCGTACTGTATTTTACCAGAATAACCAAAATCAAAATCCAGATCATCATCCATTGTTCCCAAAGCTATCAAATGCTTGGCGTTGACAGTTCCTCCGAAAAACTCGAAAGCGTCATCATTTCCAAATGAAACCTGAACATAGTCAATGATTGTTCCTGCGCCAACACCTCCTAAGGTTAACCCATTAATCTCAGAACCAGGTTCAGCGGCTACACCCGCATACTCAATCCTTACATACTTCAAAATACCAGAGTTGTCATTAGGATCAGTTCCACCAAATGCTCTGTTTACTCCACCTTCAACAAGGGGTTCTGGGCTTAAAGGTCTATTTGTAGGAGCTTTTCCAAGCAAAATAATACCGCCCCAATCGCCCGGCGCTCTTGAGCCAGCAGGTCTTCCAGAAGTAAATATGATAGGAGAACTAGCCGAACCTTCAGCAATTAACTTTGCCCCTCTCTCAATAATCAATGCCCCCTTCTCAGCAACATCACTTACAATTACACAACCAGGATCAAAAGTAAGGGTAGCGTTATTGGTTACATAGACATAACCCTTTAATGTGTACTTCCCTTGTTTATAAGTTACATTTTCACTAATTTTTCCAGTAATGATGCTTCCTGCATCATTTCCTCCTCCATTATCTGAACCATTTGAGCCATAGTTCTCATTAAAGTTCATCTTCACGCAGGAAGTAAAAACGGTGACTAGTACAAGGTATCCTAATAAATGTCTCATTTTCTTATTTTTCGTTTTATTTTAAAATGTTGTATGTGAATCCAATGGTAAATGTCGTTCCCGGCTTGTACTGGTTGGTAATTCGATCACCATCCGATAGATTAAAGCTTTCCTCGTCTCCTAAATTGTCATATTGAGCAATCCTCTGATTGAAAATGTCAGATACCGTCAACTTCAATTCGCCGTTCTCATGAATGATCTTCTTAGATACTTGAAAGTCAAATAAGTCTCGAGGCTTATCGTAAATGTCGTAAAAGCCTGCTCCTGGAGGAGGGCTGCCAACGAGGTACAGGCGTGGCCCGATCCTGTTGTACAAAACCGAACTGCTTATACCCGTATTTTTGTTATTATACTGAAATCCTGCATTTACAAGGTAGGGAGACTGCCCTTGCAACGGCCTACTTGACACTTCTTCCTTACCCCCGGCACTTAAATTATTGAAGGTGACTTCCGAGAATAGATAGGTGAAATTCCCGAAGAAGGATAAATCTTGTATTATATCCTTTCTTACCTCAATTTCTGCTCCATAAGACACGGCCTTAACTGCGTTTCGGTATTCATAGTTTTGCCTGTCAGCATTACTGGCAGGATTCATGATAAACTCGATGGGATTTTTAAAATCTTTATAGAAAGCACCAAAGGAAATAGCTTCTCCGGCTTTAGGATAATATTCATACCGAATGTCAAGGTTGTAGATATCTGTTGTTTTTAAATCCGGATTCCCGGAGACTCCATAGATTGCGTCATAATCGAAGAAAGCAAAAGGGGCTATTTCTCGAAATTCTGGTCTTGCCAGAGTTTTACCGAATGACAAACGAAGTTGGCTTTTATCCGTTAAGGAATAAGTAAAGTTTGCGGAAGGAAGGAAACTCCACTTTTCTGATTCAATAATAACAGTTTCGGCTGAAAGGTCTTTTGTACGAAGCACCTGCTGAAAATATTCTGCCCTTATTCCCCAAATAACCCTTAGCTTATCAGTGAGTTTATTGTCTAACATTCCATAAACACCGTCCACTACCGAAACACCTACGTATTTATCAGTATTTTGTGTAATCTCGTTTAAAAAAAGTTTATCTGCGCCAATATTCTCAGGCAAAAACACTTCGGAAATGGGCTTTAGCAAAGCCTCTCTGCTACCGTTATATTGAAAGTTCCTAGCTTCGAAATTTCTAATTCTCAAAAGGCTAGCACCTCCCATTTTAAAGGACTGGTTTTGCCCGAACAAAGAAAATGGAAACAGCAAGGATGCGTTAAATCCACCGGCGAAGTCTTTCAGATCTGAGTAAAATCTACGGGATTCATCATCATTCAATATTGGTGTACTGTTGGGGTCTGAAATAGGTCTTCGGTATTCGACCACCCTATAATCAGGCTGTGTTTTGTGATTGAAACTACCGTTTAAGTTCCAGTTAAACTTGATCCCGCTGTTTGTCAATTGATGGGCTCCCTCTAATTGGCCGCTATATAAGCTACGCTGATTCAAAAAAGAAGAAGCAAAGTCAATAGTGGCATTGTTGTTCAAATTCGTTCCGGTACGATTCACATATTTATCTTCAAAATTCCTATTAAAGAGGTTCTTAAAAGAAACTTTATGACGTCCTTTCAAATAAGTAATATTTGCGATTCCACCCCAATTCACTGCAAAAACGTTCTGATCTTCCGAATACCTGAATAAATATTCCTCATCCGTATTGGTCCTGTCTGCATCGAACCTGTTACGCTGTGCACCAGGAATTAATGTTTTCGCATTTCTATACAGCAAACCAACAACGGTTCCGAGTTTTCCACCATTTTTAAAACTTGTACTATTTCCCCAAGTCAGATTATAGGATTGAATTGGCAGTATGTTAGACTTAACCTGTTGATAAGAAGTGCCATTGAATAACCTGGTAAGTTCTGCCTTTGAAGAATTATCTTTACCGGCATATTGCTGCCTGTTTTCCGGAAAGGAAGCCGGAATTCTTCTTGAACCATCATCAAAGCCGATCCAGTCATATTTATTTCTCTGATTACTCGTAAAATCCCGAAAAGTTGACTGGGTATTATATCCCAAACTCATACCAACTGAAAGAATATTACTAGTAGGAATATCTTTAGTTTGAATTTGTATTATGCCACCTGCAAACTCCCCGGTTATATCAGGCGTTGCAGTTTTATTGACTACGATGTTATCTATTAAAAGTGACGGAATTACATCAAAAGTAAACACCTTTTTATCAGGCTCGCTGCTAGGCATTTGAGCGTTATTAATTAACGCTGTATTGTATCTGTCACTTAATCCTCTTACAACTACAAACTTGTTGTCAACAACACTTGCTGCACTTACTCTCTTTAATACCTCACTCGTATTCCTATCGGGGGTCTTTCTTATAAAATCCGCTGCAATTACACTGGAAACAGCCGCATTGTTCTTTTGTACAATCAATAATGAATTTGTAGATTCTCTACGCGCAGTTGTTCTACCTGTTACTGTTACCGCCGATAATTGGCCAGCATTACCATCAAGCACGACATCAATTATCTCAGGACTATTTGCAGAAATTTCACCTGTTTCCACTACTTTGGAAATATAGCCGACATAGCTATACCTAATGGTGTACTTTTTCCCTTCTAATACATTAATCGTGTACCTGCCTTCTACATCTGTCAGAACAGATTTCCCCGCTTCGGCGATCTCAACACTGACACCCACAAGAGGTTCATTTTTATCACTAATAACCTTACCCAGTATTTTTGCATTTTGAGTAAATGCCTGAAGGACTGGAAAAAGAAAAGACATAAAAAGTAAAAACTTTGTCACAGTAGTTTATTTTGTGCAGTAAAAATAGATATAATGCTTTATTGCGATAAAGCAATGTTATTAAGTAATTGTTACCAAATATTAATCGTGTTATTACGTTTAATTCATAGATAATTGCAGAGGCAATGAATAGAATTAGAATAGTATCTGTGAATAATGAATGCAGGAGAATCCCGCACGGGTAATGGCTGCTAGATAAAGGCGTCTATCAAAGTGTAAGAAGAAATGGACGGGATCCGTGCCACCATGTAGGTAAATTCCACCCTATTGTACCGATCAATTCGCTAATTACTACACGGTCACTTTTCTATAACTATGTTTGAAAGATTGCTAAATACTTAAGCTCTTGAAAGTATTTTTACAGACTTTATCACGCACCTTTTAACATTTCTGAATCAGAAACCTTACATACGCAAGTATTTACAATAAGAAATGGAATAACTGTTATTACCAGATGGTAATTTACGGCAATTGATGTACAGATGCACGTATGAGGGGAGCTTATCTCCACAGTAGCTTTGACAGTATAGATTCAGAAAAGAACATATCTTAACTTGACACCGATTACCGAAAGGCAACGGTTGCTACCATTGTCGTAAAACAAGGAAATTAAATTTGGACGATCCCAATTAGAGGTTAATCAGATTTTTTCAATTTGCTACCTGAATCTGGCAAATTAATAGTCCCATAGAACTCATCTAATAATTCGCTTGGTTTTACGCCTATTGCTAAGGCAATAAGGCAAAGCTCCTCTGCTCTTAGATGGCTACGCTCATTAAGCGTTAGCTCATTCATTCGAGCTTTCGTTAATCCGGTTTTTCTGGCAACCTCAGCTTTATTAACAGATTTTTGCGCCAGGTATAATCCGAGTTTTGTCATTGATTATTAGCTTTTTCTATACTTATGTGAGTGCTAAAGGTATAAAAGGGCGAAAAAAACATATTAACATTAGGAAGTTTGGAATGTTTTTCATTACTTTAGTTAGGATTTTCTATACTTCTGGTAATTCTATCTGACTTGATGTATAGTTGGTGTCTCATTTTGTCATTTTAAATTAATCATTATGAGAAAGACTTCAATGAAGAAAGCCCCACCGAAAAAGCCAAAACCAGAACTAAAATGGCAAACAGGCAAGTATGACAGGCACGCTCAATTTAGTTACTTCTTGCCCAACCAGTTTCTCCTATTGTGTAAACTTATGGATGTGACACCGGAAGATGTTGTACGTGACTTTACTGACAACTTATCCTGTGGTAGTTGGAAAAGCGAAGGAAGAGATAAAATAAAAAAACATCTTATTGATTATTTCATAGAACATGGTTATGGCCAACATTATTATACTGAAAATGAGATTCGAGAAATTTTTACGGAAATGGATGCTTTGGGATTGTTGTTTCCGAAGGAGGGCAAAAGCAAGTTAATTGACAAGTATGCAAATTGGCGTGACAAACATTACAAATACTGGTTCAAAAAATGGTTTAGCAAAGCCAGGCGAAAGATTCAAAACTAACCTCCCAATTCTTATTTCAAACCCCAATTTGGGTAGTGAAATAAAGGCAATTTACGCCACATAAAACTGCCAAATTACAGATGAAGCCATTTACAATCTACCATCTCTTTCACAACTCGTTCGTCAGTCCAGCAGTCTTTGGTAAATGTTATTGTTAAAGAAGCAAATCCTGCTCTTATATATCTATTGGGTGCTTCAATCAGCAGACGTAGAACAGAAAGCATTTTTCAACGATCTGCACCGACTTCCCATCATATCTCCAGTTGTTTTCTCCTAGTTTTAATGAAAGACCTCGGTAGAAAAGAAATGTACGATTGGCAAGATAAGTTAGAAAATAACTGTAAAGCGTTATTGCCTATTACCATTATTGTCCTGCAACAATCATCTTTTGAAGAATGGTTAGACGATGGACACCCCTTCGCCGCAAATGTTCAACAGACAGCACCAATTATTTACCAATCGGAACAATTTTGTCTTCCAACCCGCATTCCTGCAAACAACGAAGAAAAAGTTAAATCTCTCGAAAAGTTCCATCTTGACGGCTTAATAAAATCAAAGGAGTTTTTTGCCGGGTCTGAGTTATTCAGGATCAGAAAGCAACATGCTATGGCAGCCTTTATGTTGCATCAATGTGTTGAGCAGTCATTGCGTACAATTCTTAAAATTGGAACTGGCTATCATGCTAATACCCACAGTATTGATAGACTAATACGATATACAGGTTTAGTTTCATATCAATTGCTCGACGTGTTTCCTCAGCAGACTGAAGCTGAAAAGCGTTTATTCTCTCTTTTACAAAAGGCATACATAGATCCACGATACAAAGAAGGCTACCAGATAGGAAACGATGACCTTTTGCGGCTAACGGCAAAAGCTCAACAAATTGTTACAATAACATCAGAGGTTGGAAAACAAATTTTATCATCAATAAGATCAACTTTATTATAATGGGGAAAAAGGTTGCAGAACAAAAACGATTTTACAAGCCTTATCATTTGCGAACTGAAACCGCGCAATATAAGGAGGGTTCTTTATCCCGGATATTTACAAATTTTCACTTAGACGATTTCAATAGAGAACTGAAATTATGGTTGCATGTAGCCCTTGTGAATGAGCAAAGTGCACATGAGGAAGGAAAAACAAGAGAAGATCTGATTGACTTTACAGATCAGCTTAATAGACTTATCGAGGCGCTGTATCTCGTACAAAAAAAAGCAAAAAAAGGAAAAAAAATCTGGTAAACCTATACCTAAAGAAGTAGCAAAAATTATTGATAATATGAACGTGCCGATTTTCCTTAGCAAGACGGAAAATGATAATCCCTTGATTGTTATTAAATCGTTTTGCAAGACTTTCAACGTAAATTATGCAAAAGCTGAAATCCTGGATATGTTAGAAGCTCTAATAACTTACGATGGTTATAGGAAAATCTATTATGGAAGTCTGGTGTCATTTTATCAGCACCTGCATTGCCTGATAAGCATAGCATATAGCATTTACAATAAAAAGAGGCTGGACTATAAATAACCAGCCTCGTTAAATCATTTAGAACTTCCTAAATTTTTCAATTTCTCGCTAAGCTCTGTAAGGCCTGATTTGCGAAGATAATCATCGGCAATTACGTGTAATTCGTCCAATGCTTCCTTTGGAATACTTTCCAGCAAGGCAGATGATTTATCATCGTCTTTCGCCATCAACCCACGCTTGAGGACACTATGCAATAACAATACGTTCTTGCGGGAAATCTTCATGT
>ERZ778017.1507-NODE-1507-length-22752-cov-5.676389_pt1 | contig 22752 bp, 21 predicted proteins | sample MGYA00375747_ERZ778017 | MGnify/ENA primary metagenome ERZ778017 (study PRJEB29350, sample SAMN05509838) | bioreactor metagenome | biome: bioreactor; material: wastewater | place: South Africa: University of Cape Town | collected 2014-03-17 ...
GCGAGCCGCGCTGGCCGAGCGCTGCGCGAGATTGCGCACCTCGCCGGCGACCACGGCGAAGCCCCGTCCCTGCTCCCCGGCACGCGCGGCCTCGACCGCCGCATTCAGGGCGAGGATGTTGGTCTGGAAGGCGATACCGTCGATCACGTTGGTGATGTCGGCGATGCGCCGCGAGCTCTCGTTGATCTCCTTCATCGTGTCGACGACCTCGCCGACGACCTTCCCGCCCGAGACGGCGACCCCGCTCGCCCCGCGCGCGAGCTCGTCGGCGCGGTGCGCGTTGTCGGCGTTCTGCTGCACGGTCGTGCTGAGTTCCTCCATCGATGCGGCGGTCTCCTCGAGCGTGCTCGCCTGCTGCTCGGTGCGCGACGAGAGGTCGGAGTTGCCCTGCGCGATCTGCGCGCTCGCCGCGGCGACGCCTTCCGCATGCCGGCGCACCTCGGCAACCACCTCGCCGATCCGCTCCTTCATCGCGACCAGCGCCTGGACGAGCTGACCGATCTCGTTGTCGCCCCGGGGGCGCAGCGTCACGTCGAGATTCCCCTCGGCGATCGAACGTGCCATCGACACGGCTTCGTCCATCGGAACCGTCAGGCTGCGGACGAAGACGATCATCAGCGCCAACGACGCAGCGAGAATCGCCAACAGCACGCCGACCACGAGGAGCGCGGTGCGGCGCAGATCGGCGGCGCGCGCATCGAACAGCGCGGAAAGCCCCGCCGTGGCGTTCTCGTTGAAGGCGTACAGGCTGTCGATCGTCGACGTGATCTCCTTGTAGTACTCGTCGCTCGGCAGCTCGAGCTGCTGCGCGGCGATCAGCTGCCGGTCGACGACGGCAAGGGTACCCTGCACCTTCGCCTTCATGGCGGCGACGACGCCGCCCAGGCGCTCCTTCAGCGCCGGATCGACGACATACGCGATCGCCAGGCTGCGCTCCGCCTCGGCCAGGCGCTCGCCGAACCTCTCCCTCAAGGCGGTGAGCGACGCGCGACCGCCGTACGAGAGGCTCTTCTCGACCAGCGCGATCGTGCCGAACGCGCGGATCCGGCCCAGCATCTCGGCGGTGCGGGGCATGTGCAATAACGACGCGTCGACGAGCGCGTTGCTTTCGCGCTCCGGCGCGAGCGTCAGGCCGAACTCCTCGATCAGCTGCTCGGAGAGCGCGAGCATCGAATCGACCCACTCGGTGTGCAGCGCGGTGCTTCGCTCGGCGGACTTCAGCTCCCCTGAGGCGAGCGCCCGATCGAGCGAGGTCCAGCGCTGCAGCGCATCCTTCCACGACCCCGTCAACGCCGGCGAAAGCGGCGCCTCGGCCAGCCGCGCCTCGAACGCTTCGATCGACTCGACGAGCGAGGCGCGCGCGGCCGGCCGCAGTGACTTCAGCGCCTCGTTGTCTTCCTGCCACAGCGCCGAGAGCGAAGCTTCGGAGCCGAGCGATGCGGCGACGACGGCGCGGTGGCCCTGCGCGCGCTGGATTACCCGCTGCAGCGCGATGGCGGAAGCGACGCCGTCGACACGCCGCTCGGCGATGCGGACGTCGTCGACGACGCGCATCAGGTAAAGCGAAGTGGGCAGCGCCATCATGACCAGCGCGAGCGCGCCGAGCACGAGGAACTTCTGCCAGAGGCGGATCCGGTGCAGCCAGGACATCACGTTCTCCCGGACGAGGGCGGCGGGTTTACTGGATGGCGGGCTCGACGAGCCCCATGTCGGCGCTCGTCATCAGCTTCTCGATGTCGACCAGGATCAGCATCCGGTCGTCGATCGCACCGATCGCGAGCAGGTGGTCGGCATCGACGCTGGAGGCGAATTCGGGTACCGGACGCAACTGCTCGGGCGTCAGCGTGATCACGTCGGACACCGAATCGACCACCATGCCGACGACGCGCGAACCGATGTTCAGGACGATGACGACGGTGAAGTGGTCGTATTTCGCTTCGTCCAGCCTGAACTTCAGCCGCATGTCGACGATCGGCACGATGACGCCGCGCAGGTTGACCACGCCCTTGATGAACTCGGGAACGTTCGCCAGGCGCGTGGGCTCCTCGTACGACCGGATCTCCTGCACGCGCAGGATGTCGATCCCGTATTCCTCGTTGCCGAGCTTGAACGCGAGGAACTCGCGGATGCGGGACGCGGCTTCGCCCTCTCCCGCGGCGCCGTGCGCAACGTTCTGGACGGATGGGATCGCGACTGTGGCGTTCATCGGATGTCTTCCTTTCTTTCAGGGGAAAATGTGCGGGCTCAATGCACCCATTGGGACGCCCCGCGCAGCTCGCTTGCCCGGCGCGCGAGCGAGCCGACGTCGAGGATCAGCGCGACGCGCCCGTCGCCGAGTATCGTCGCGCCGGAGATGCCGTCGACGCGCCGGTAGTTCGTCTCCAGGTTCTTCACGACCACCTGCTGCTGGCCGACGAGCGCGTCGACGACGAGCGCGGCGCGCCGGCCCTCGCTCTCGACGACGACCATGATCGGCATCCCGGCCGGCGCGCCGTGCGCCGGCACCGCGAAGACCTGCTTCAGGTCGACCACCGGCAGGTATTCGTCGCGCACCTGCACGACGCGCCCGCCGCCGCCGATCGTGCGCACCGTCGCATCGCGCATCTGGAACGATTCGACCACCGACGCGAGCGGGACGATGTAGCAGTCGCGACCGACGGCGACGCTCATTCCGTCCATGATCGCGAGCGTGAGCGGCAGGCGCACCTTCACGCTCATGCCGCGCCCTTCGCACGAGTCGATCTCGACCGTGCCGCCGAGCGCGACGATGTTCTTCTTCACGACGTCCATGCCGACGCCGCGCCCGGAGACGTCGGTGACCGCGTCGGCCGTCGAAAAGCCCGGCGCGAAGACGAGGTTCCACACGTCGGCGTCGGGCATCGCGTCGGAGACCTCGATGCCGCGCTCGCGCGCCTTGGCCAGCAGACGCGCGCGCGAAAGGCCGCGGCCGTCGTCGCACACTTCGATGACGATCGAGCCGCCCTGGTGCGACGCCGCCAGCGAGATCGTCCCGGTCTCGGCCTTGCCGCCGGCCGCGCGCTCGTGCGGCAGCTCGATCCCGTGGTCGCAGCTGTTGCGCACCAGGTGCGTGAGCGGGTCGATGATCTTCTCGACGACTCCCTTGTCGAGTTCGGTCGCTTCGCCGCGCGTGACGAAATCCACCTTCTTGCCGAGGCGGCCGGCCAGATCGCGCAGCATCCGGGGGAAGCGGTTGAAGACGACCGACATCGGGATCATGCGGATCGACATCACCGATTCCTGCAGGTTGCGCGTGTTGCGCTCGAGGTCGGCCAGGCCCGCCGCCATCTGCTCCTGCGCGGCGGCATCCAGGCGCGCGCTGTTCTGCGCGAGCATCGCCTGCGTGATCACCAGCTCGCCGACCAGATTGATCAGCTGATCGACCTTGTCGACCGACACGCGCAGCGTCGACGCCTCGCTGGCCGCGGCGCGCGCGGCCTGGGCGCCGGCCGGCGCACGCCGATCGACGGTGAGCTCCGCCGGCGCCGGCCCGGCGCCGCGCGCGCCGGCGAAGTCGGCATCGCTCGCATCGGGCAAGGCCGCTTCGGCGCCGGGGGCGAACGGCTGCGGATCGACGGTTGCCGCCTGCGGCGCCGGAGCGCCGGGTGCGCCCTCGTGAAAGCCGTAGCCGTCGGAGATCGGCTGCAGCCGCACCCGTTCGCGGTCGACGTGAAAAGTGAACAGATCCAGCAGGTCGGCGTCGGAGCTCGTGGTGTGCACGCGGAAGCGCCGGATTCCTTCGGCCGCCTGTCCCGCATCGAGCCGCTCGATCGTCCCGAGATCCTCGATCTCGCGGAACAGCTCGAACAGCTGGTCGGCCTGCTCGGGCGCTTCGAGAGGCCCGACCACGAGCTCGAGCACGCGCGGCTCGGCCGCGGCGACCGGCGCGTCGACTTCCTTCGTGCCGGCGGCGTCGGGAAGCGGCGCCGCCACAGGCGCTGCGGCCGGTGTTGCGGCCGGTGTCGCGACCGGCGTCGCCGCCTTCGCCTGCCCGCCTTCGGCGAGCGAACGCAGGCTCGCGCGCACCGCCGCGTCGTCGACGCCGTTCCCCTCGGCGCCGGATCGGTAGCGATCCAGGTGCGCGCGCATCGCGTCGCCCGATTGCAGCAGCACGTCGACCATCGCGACGCTGGGCGCCAGCTCGCGACGGCGCAGCCGGTCGAGCAGCGTCTCCATGTCGTGGGTCAGGTCGGCGAGATCGGAGAAGCCGAAAGTCGCGGCGCCTCCCTTCACCGAATGCGCACAACGGAAGATCGCATTCAGCGTCTCGTCGTCGGCCGCCTGCAGGTCGATCCCGAGCAGGAGCTGCTCCATGCGCTCGAGATTCTCGGCGGCCTCCTCGAAGAAGACCTGGAAGAACTGGCTGAGGTCGAGCGAGCCGCCGCCCGGCGTCGAAGTCGTCCCGCTCATTGCCGGTTCCCCGAATCGGGCATGACCTTGCGGATCACCTCGACCAGCTTGGCCGGATCGAAGGGCTTGACCATCCATCCGGTGGCCCCCGCCTCGCGGCCGGCGCGCTTCATGTCGTCGCCCGACTCGGTGGTGAGGATGAGGATCGGCGTCGAGCGGTACTGCGGCAGCCCCCGCAGCTTGCGCGTGAGCCCGATCCCGTCCAGGCGCGGCATGTTCTGGTCGGTGAGCACGAGATCGAAGCTGCACGAGCTCGACTTGTCCCACGCGTCCTGGCCATCGACCGCGACGACGACGTCGAAGCCCGCGCCGCGCAGCGTGAAGGACACCATCTGCCGCATCGACACCGAATCGTCCACAGCGAGAATCGTCTGCATGTCTTTTTCTCCCGCACCTTCTCCGTCAGCTGAACAGCTCGACCGAGCCCGCGTCCATCTCGGCGCAGGTCACCGGATTGGCTCGAAGGCGAACCGGCTCGATCGCCGCTTCGCCGTCCTCGTCGAAGCCGAACGCATCCTGCGCAAGCCGGTCGGCGCAGAACTGCAGCCGCTTCCTGGTGTGCGCGATCAGCTGCACGCCGAGATCGTGGAACTGCATCGAAGTGACCGCCGTTCTCGTGTCCCCGCCCAGCGGCGCCGCTTCGAGCGGAAGGATCGCCAGCAGCGATCCGAACGCGTCGTCGAGGAGGTCGCGCAGCCGATCGAGATCGTTGCAGGCGGCAACCAGCCCTTCCTGTATATCGGCCACCAGCGGCAACGGCAGCGCGCCGCTCGTCGGTTCGTCGTCCATCGTGTCACTCCGCCTGCAAGGCAGCAGGCACGCTGGCGCGCCCGCTGCGGATCCGTTCGATCAGGCGCGCCGCGATTGCCGAAAGAGGCAGCACCTCGTGCACTGCGCCGTGCGCGATCGCCTCGCGCGGCATTCCGAAGATCACGCAGCTCGATTCATCCTGCGCAGCGTTCCAGCTGCCGGCATCGCGCATCTCGCGCATCGCTCTGGCGCCATCGGCACCCATCCCGGTGAGCATGACGCCGATCGCGTTGGCGCCGACCACGCGCGCAGCCGAACGGAACAGCACCTCGACCGACGGGCGGTGCCGGTTCACCGGCTCGCTGTCGTCCACCCGTGCCACGTAGTTCGCGCCGCTGCGCTGCACCGACAGATGCAGGCCGCCGGGCGCGATGTAGGCGTGCCCGGGCAGGATGCGCTCGCCGTCCGCCGCTTCCTTGACGGCGATCCGGCACAGCGAGTTCAGGCGCGCCGCGTAGCTCGCCGTGAAGCCTGCCGGCATGTGCTGCGTGACCAGGATCGCGGGAAAGTCGGCGGGCAACTGCACGAGCACTTCGCGCGTCGCCTCGGTGCCCCCGGTCGAGGCGCCGATGAAGACGAGCTTCTCGGTGGTCAACCAGCGCCGGGCTGCGAATTGCGGCGGCAGCGCCACGCCGGACCGCGCGGGCGCAGTGCCGTGCGCAGCCGGCGCAGCCGACGTCGCCGACCCCGCTGAAGTCGCCGGCGCCGCCGAGCCCGCCAGCGCGCCGGCGCCCGCCGCCCTTCGCACGGGCCGCAGCCTCGCGCGCGCCGCGATGCGCAGCTTCTCGACGATCTCGCCGGCGAGCGCCTGCAGCCCGCCGGCGACGCCGATGCGCGGCTTGGCGACGAAATCGACCGCGCCCAGCTCGAGCGCCTGCAGCGTGACCTCCGCGCCGCGTTCGGTGAGCGTGGACACCATGACGACCGGCATCGGACGCAGCCGCATCAGCCGGCCGAGGAAATCGAGCCCGTCCATGCGCGGCATCTCGACGTCGAGCGTGAGCACGTCCGGATCGAGCCTGCGGATCATCTCGCGCGCGATCAGCGGGTCGCCGGCGGCGCCTACGCACTCGAGATCGGGCTGGCGGTCGATGATCTGCGTGAGCAGGCTGCGCACGAGCGCCGAGTCGTCGACGACGAGCACGCGGATCCGGCGGACTGCGGGCGCGGTGCTCATTGGCGCCTGCCCGCGTCGGCATCGACGAAGAGGTCGACGCTGCCCCCGCAGCTCGCCACCGGCTGCGCGCGCTGCGCCGCGGCGCGGTCCTGCTGCAGCAGCGCCGCCGCGTTGGTCGGCCGCAACCGCTTGACGACGGCGCGTCCGTTGGCCGGCATGAAGCAGACCTTGCGCGGATGCACATCGAGCACGTCGCGGCTGACGACCGGAATACGCTCGATCTGCAGGTACTCGAGCACGAACCACGTGTTGCGCTCGCCGACGTTCAGCGTTTCCATGCCGGCGACGACCTGCGCGCCGCCGAACACCTTCGCCTCCAGCGCGGGGCGCGAGGCGCCCTGGCGCAGCATCTCGTTGATCAGCAGCTCCATCGCGTACGATCCGTAGCGCCCGTCGCTGCTCGCGCCCTGGGGCAGCATGAAATGGTTCAGCCCGCCGATGCGCCGTTCACGATCCCACAGGCAGACGGCGATGCACGAGCCGAGCGTCGTCATGATCAGGATGTCCTCGGCGTGCACGAAGTACTCGCCGGGCAGCACCTTGACCGCATCGTTGCCGAAATGGGAGTCGTACCAGAAGAACGATGCTTCGCCGGGTCGGCGGGCAGCCGCGCGCAGCCGCGTGAGCCGCGAGGAGTGCGAAGCAGGAGTCGGCGTCGATCGTTGCGGCAGCGTCATCGTCACTCGCGCGCGTAGACGGTCTTGCCGAGCGCGCGGAACAGATCGCGCGAGCCGGCGAAGTTCTCCGAGTGGCCGGCAAAGAGCCAGCCGCCCGGCGACATTGCCGCGTGAATCCGTTCGAGAACACTGCGTTGCATCGCGGCGTCGAAATAGATCATGACGTTGCGGCAGAACACGATGTCGACCGGCTCTTCGAGCCTCCAGCGGCCGTCGCTGAGATTGAGCAGGCGAAACGACACGAGCCGCGCGAGATCGGGACGCACACGGACGAAGCCCTGGTTCCCCCCGGTGCCGCGCAGGAAATGTCGGCGCAGCCGCTCGACGCTCAGTCCGCGTACGTCGGCCGGATAGACGCCGCGCGCGGCGGTCTCGAGCACCTTCGTGTTGATGTCGCTGCAGGTGATGTGCACGTTGGCGCCCGCACCGAGCGTCTCGACCACGGTCATCGCCAGCGAATAGGGCTCCTCGCCGGTGGAGGCGGCGTTGCACCAGATGTGCACGCGCTTTCCGGCGCGTCGCCGCAGCTCGTCGGCAAGCAGCTCGAAGTGATGCTCCTCGCGGAAGAAGGCCGTGAGGTTCGTCGTCAGGCAGTTCACGAACTCCTGCCATTCGTCCTGCGCCGCCGGCTCGGCGGAGGATTCGAGCCAGTGCAGGTAGCTCGCAAAGGACGGGTGGCCGAGTTCGCGCAGGCGGCGCGACAGCCGGCTGTAGACCATCGCCTGCTTGGCGACGCCCAGATGAATGCCGGCGCGCTCGCGGATCAGCGTACGCACGCGCTCGAAGTCGGAGCGGTCGATGATGAAATCGCCGCTGGCCGGCGGCATGGAGGCCGGCCGGGTCGAGGCGGGGGAAGCGGCGCGCATTCGGACTGGGAGCAAGACGGTAAGGCAGCGGCCGAACGAGCGGGACGCCTGCTATCCCGTTATCGGCACGACACGCTGCGGCTGTAGGGCCGAGCGATTGTCGCGGCGACGCCGAAAACGGATGCGCCGAACAGCGCCGCGAAGACCGTACAATTCCGCTGTCGCGGCCCCACGCTCTCGCACCTTGAACGTCGACACCGCCGGACCGCTCGCTGCGGAGCGGCCGTTCCGCCTGCTCGTGCTCGAAGACTCCGAGCTCGATTACGAGTTGCTGGTGGCGACGTTGTCGCGCGATCGACTGCCGGTCGCCGCCCGTCGGATCGAGACGCGCGCCCAGCTCATCGACGCGCTCGAAGCGGACGAATGGGACGCCGTGATCGCCGACCATCAGCTGCCCGCCTTTTCCGGCACCGAAGCGTTGCAGCTCGTGCGTGCGAGCGGCCGCATCCTGCCGTTCCTCGTCGTCTCCGGTACGCTCGGCGAGGAAGCGGCGGTGGCGGCGATGCGCAACGGCGCCGACGACTACCTCGTGAAAGGACGCCTCGCGCGCCTTGCGCCCGCGCTGCTCAACGCAATGTCGCTCGCGCAGGCTCGTCGCGAGCGCGAGCGCGCCACGCGCGCGCTCGAGCATTCCGAGCAGCGGCTGCACGAGCTGTACGCGCACCTGCAATCGGTGGTCGACGACGAGCGCGCGGCGATCGCGCGCGAGATCCACGACGACATCGGCGGGATGCTCACGACGCTGCGCCTGGACCTGTCGTGGATCGAGCGCAACGGCGATGCGGCGTCGGCCGAGCGCGTGCGGCATGCGCTGCGCACGGTCGTCGGCATCATGCAGTCGGCGCAACGTATCCAGCGCAACCTGCGTCCGCCGGTGCTCGACGCGGGCCTGCTCGATGCGATGAACTGGCAGATCGCCGAGTTCCGGCGGTCCACGGGCGCCGACGTGAAGTTCTCGCACAACGTCGCCGCCGTCGAACTCGACGACGCCCGTGCGATGACCGTCTACCGCACGCTGCAGGAGTCGCTGACGAACGTGGCACGGCACGCGGACGCGTCCACCGTGCGTATCGACCTGATCGTCGGCGTCGGCGAGCTCTCGCTGGAGGTCGTCGACGACGGCGTCGGGCTTGCGCCCGAGGCGCTCGCGAAAGCCGACTCCTTCGGCCTGCGCGGGCTGGCCGAGCGCGCGCGCCGCGTGGGCGGATGGATCGACGTCTCGCCGGGCGAACGCGGCACCTGCGTGCTGCTGTCGATGCCGCTCGCCGACCGGGCCGCCGCTGCCGAAACGGAGGTCGCGCGTTGATCCGCGTCGTGCTGGTCGACGATCACGCGATGATCCGCCGCGGGCTGCGCGAGACGCTCGCGGAGTGCGGCGACATCCAGATCGTCGGCGAAGCGGGCGACTACGCGTCGCTGCGCAACCTGCTGCGCGAGACACCGGTCGACGTCCTCGTGCTCGACCTGAACCTGCCGGGCCGCAGCGGAATCGACGTGCTCAAGGCGCTGGCCGGCGACGAGGACGCGCCCCGCGTCGTCGTGCTGTCGCAGTACCCCGAAGACCAGTACGCGATCCGGGCGCTGCGCAACGGAGCGATGGCGTACCTGAACAAGACGACCGAACCCCGCGAGATCGTCGCAGCGGTGCGAACGGTCGCCGCCGGCCGCAAGCACCTGACGCCCGAGGTCGCGCAACTGCTGCTCGACACGGTCACCGGCAGCGGCGGCGGCGCGCGTCACGAGCAGCTCTCCGACCGCGAACTGCAGACGCTGCTGCTGATCGCCTCCGGACGCCGGTTGTCCGAGATCGCCGAGGCGCTGACGCTGTCGCCGAAGACGGTCAGCGTCTATCGCGCGCGCGTGCTCGAGAAGCTCGGCGTCTCGACGAACGCGGAGCTGGCGTCCTACGCGCTTCGACACGGCCTGATCGAATAGAGATGTCCTCTCCCGCCCCCGTCAGCCCGGCTCGAAACAGCGCGTGGATCTTCGCGGCGCTGGCCGTGCTGGCCGCGTTCCTCTCGTTCCAGCCGATCCGCTTCGCGATCGACCGTCTCGGCGCGGACGCTGCCGCGGCGAATCCGGCGATCGAGGCCGGCTTTCCCTGGTTCGCCGTGCTCGCCTCCGGCACGCTCGCCTTCGTCGCGCTCGGCTTCGCGCTGGTCGCGTGGCTGCGCTGGACACGCACCGAAGAGGCGCTCGACGGCCTGGCCGCGACTGCGGCCCGCATCGCGATCGGCGAGCGCGGGCTTCGCGCCCGGCCGCGCGCGCCGGTCCTCGAACCGATTGCCGGCGCGCTGAACCGGCTGGGGGCGTTGAACGAGTCGGCCGAGGCGATGCTGGTCGACCGCAATCGCCAGCTCGCCGTCGTGCGGCGGCAGGCTCGCGTCGGATACTGGGAAACCGACCGCGACGGGCGCGTGCAGCGCATCGAGTACGAACCGTCGTGGCCGAATGCCGAGCGATGGGCGCCGATCGGCGGCCCGCACCTGGACGCGGCCCGGCCGGTCGATCCGCAGGCCTGGCAGGCGGCGCTCGAGGCACTCGCCGCCCGACGACCGTACGACGACCTCGTCGTCGAACGCACGAGCGCCGACGGCCGGACGATCCGCGTCATCGAATCCGGCGAACCGCGTTTCGCTGCCGACGGCAGTTTTCTCGGCTACTGCGGCACGGTGCGCCGGATTGACGCCGCATCGACGACGCGACACGCGGCGTTGCAGGCGGCGGTCGACATCGCCAGCCAATGCGTCTTCATCGTCGCGCGCGCGCCCTGGCCGCCGCCGATCGTCTGGATGAACGCGGCCGCGCAGACGCTGGCCGGCGCCGGCGGGGCGCGCGACGGGCTCTGCACGATCGGGCCGATCCTCGAGGCGGCCGACGCCGACGCGGTGCACGAGCTGCAGCAGGCGCTGGCGCAGCGCAGCCCGCTGCGCCGCACGCTCGTCGTGCGCGACCGCTACGGCGCGCGCACCGAGGCGATCGCGCGCCTCGAGCCGCTCGACGACGGTTCCGGCGCCTTCGTGCTCGTGCTCGACGCGAACGCGGCGCAGGCCGAACGACTGCGCCGGGCGGCCGACGCCGGCGACGTCCTGCGCACGAGAGTCGCGGACCTCGAGCGGCAGGTCCACCAGCTCGACGTGCTCGCCTGGAGCGTCGCGCACGACCTTCGCGCGCCGCTGCGCGCCGTCGACGGATTCGCGCGCATCGTGCTCGAGGATCACGCCGCGCAGCTCGATCCGAACGCGCAGTCGCATCTGCGACGGGTCGTCGTCGCCACCGGGCGGATGGAACGGATGATCGATGCGCTGATGGCGCTCGCGCGCTCGACCACGCAACCCATGCAGCGCGTTCCGGTCGATCTGGGCCGGCTCGCGCAGGACATCGTGCGCGACCTGATGCGCGCGGATCCATCCCGCACTGCGCAGGTGCACTGCGAGCCTTCGCTCGTCGTCGAAGGCGACCCCGGCCTGCTTCGGCTGATGCTGCAGAACCTGCTCGAGAACGCGTGGAAATACACGTCGAAGCGACCGATCGCGTCGATCCGCTTCGACGCGGAAACCGACGAGCGCGGGCGTACGGTCTATTGCGTGGCCGACAACGGCAGGGGCTTCGATTCGGCGAACGCCGACCGCCTGTTCGCCCCTTTCCAGCGACTGCATCCGGACGACGACGTTCCCGGCACCGGCATCGGGCTGGCGATCGTCCAGCAGATCGTGCAGCGCCACGGCGGCACGATCTGGGCCGATTCGCGGCCGGGCGACGGGAGCCGGTTCCGCTTCATCCTCGGCCGCTGAGCGCGTCCGCGCCGCGGCGACGCGCCGCTCAGCTCTCCTCCTCGGCGAAAGCCTGCTCGCGCTTGCGGGCGATCGCCGGTAGCAGCACCGCCAGCAGCAGCGCCGCCGCGATCGCCAGCAGCGCCGCCGACAGCGGTCGCGTGACGAACACCGACCAGTCGCCGCGCGAGATCGTCATCGCGCGGCGCAGGTATTCCTCCATCAGGCTGCCCAGCACCAGACCGAGCAACAGCGGCGCCGGCTCGCAGTCGAGCTTGCGGAACACGTAGCCCAGGATCGCGAAAGGCAGCGTCACGTACACGTCGAAGACGTTGTTGTTGATCGAGTACGCGCCGATGCAGCAGAACAGCAGGATGGCCGGATAGAGCAGCCGATAGGGCACGGTGAGCAGCCGGATCCAGATCCCGATCAGCGGCAGGTTCAGGATCACCAGCATCAGGTTGCCGATCCACATCGACGTGACCAGCCCCCAGAACAGCGTCGGGTTGCTCGTCATCACCTGCGGGCCGGGCTGGATGTTGTGGATCATCATCGCCGCGATCATCAGCGCCATCGTCGGCGTGGTCGGGATGCCCAGCGTGAGCATCGGGATGAACGAGGTCTGCGCGCCGGCGTTGTTCGCCGACTCCGGGCCGGCTACGCCTTCGATCGCGCCCTTGCCGAAACGCTCGGGCGTGCGCGAGAGCTTCTTCTCCAGCGCGTAGGAGGTGAACGACGAGAGCACGGCGCCGCCGCCGGGCAGCAGGCCGAGGAACGAACCGAGCGCGGTGCCGCGCACGATCGGCGCGGCCGAGGCGCGCAGCTCGGCGCCGCTGGGCAGAAGACGCCCGACCTTGCGCGTGAAGACCTCGCGCGCCTCGCCCTGCTCGAGGTTCGCGATGATCTCGCCGAAGCCGAAGATGCCCATCGCTATCGCCGCCAGCTCGATGCCGTCGGTGAGTTCGGGAATGTCGAAGGAAAAGCGGGCGACCCCCGAATTGACGTCGGTCCCCACCATGCCGATCAGCAACCCGAAGACGACCATCGCCAACGCCTTGAGGATCGAGCCGTGCGCGAGCACCACCGCGGCGATCAGGCCGAGCACCATCAGCGAGAAGTACTCGGCCGGGCCGAACTCGAAGGCGACCTCGGCCAGCGGCGGCGCGAAGGCCGCGATCAGCAGCGTGGCAATGGTGCCGGCGAAGAACGAGCCGATCGCCGCGATCGCCAGCGCCGGCCCCGGCCTGCCCTGCCTCGCCATCTGGTAGCCGTCGAGCACCGTGACGACCGACGAGACTTCGCCGGGCAGATTCACCAGGATGGCCGTGGTCGAGCCGCCGTACTGCGCGCCGTAATAGATGCCGGCGAGCATGATCAGCGCGGTCGTCGGGTCGGCGAACTGGTAGGTGATCGGCAACAGCATCGCGATCGTCGCCAGCGGCCCGATGCCGGGCAGCACGCCGATCAGCGTGCCCAGCAGCACGCCGACGAAGCAGTAGAAGATGTTGGTGGCGGTGAGCGAAGCGGCGAAGCCGAGGCCGAGATTCGCGAGCAGTTCCACGGGCGTCTCAATGGACGAGGAAGACGGGCCAGACCGGGAACTGCAGGTCCAGTCCCTTGACGAAGACGAGCCACGACAGCGCGATCAGCACGACGATCGAGGCGAGCGTCTCCTTCCAGCGAAAGTCCTCGGCGGCCAGCGACGAGATTCCGACGAGCAATGCGATCGACACGACGACGCCCAGGCGCGGCAGGCCGGCCGCGAAGACGAGCACCGACAGCAGGATCAGCACGAGCGCACGCCAGCGCACCTTCTCCATCGGCTTGCGCTCGCCGGTGGCGAGCGAACGCACGACGATCGCGCCTCCCAGCAGCGCGAGCAGCACGCCGAGCATCGTCGGGAAGAAGCCCGGGCCCATGCGCGCCGGCGTGCCGAGCGCGTAGGACTGCGAGAAAGCGGCGAACGCGACGCCGATGGCGACGAACATCGCGCCCGCCCGGAAGTCGCGCTGATTGCGGATGCGCATCACTTACCCTCCTCCCCCCGATCGTTGTCGTCGTTGCCGGCCTGCCCGGGCAGGAAGCATACCGGTCCGTCCAGAATCCTACAGCCGTGCAGCGTCCGGTTCGGCGATCGCGTGCAGTGCCGACACTCCCGCAGACGGAAAGCGCGCCAATGCCTCCCACCACTGCTCGACGCGATCGCCATCGAGCGAACGACGCGCGCAGTCGAAAAACTTCTGCCGCAGATCTTCGTCGCTCAGCGGAAGCGTCGCGTGGCCCTTCGCCCGACGCACCGGCGCGGAGGCGAGCACCGAGCCGTCGCGCAGCGTCACCCGCAATCGATCGAAGGGCGCGAACAACGGATCCACCCGATCGCGCTCGTCGATCGGCCGCACGCGGACCCGTGCGGAGAGATCGCGCACCCGCGGCTCGTTCACCACCGCGTCCGTCAGCTCGGCGAGCCCGAGTCGTCCGAACACGAGCGCTGCGGCGACCGAGAACTCGACGCTGAACTTCGCATCTGCAGCGTTCGTCGGCGAGTGCGAGCGCAGCATCGACGCCTGCACCACGCCGATGTCGACATCGATTCGTTCGACGTCGGCCAGGCGCGCAAGCAACGACTGGCGCATCGCCAGCGCCGCGTCCACCGCACGGTGCGCCGCGTAGCAGACGGGATAGCGCTTGATACTCAACCCGGTCTCGAGAATCCGCCAGGCATCCGATCGCATCGGCCCGTCCAGACGCACGCGCCCGCGGGGCGAGAGCGCCGCGAGAAGCCCGCGCGGGTGCTCGAGTGCGTCGATGGAGGCAGTAGCGCCCCGCCGCGCCAGCTCGGTCGCGACGAGCCCGTTTCTCGCCGCGAAGCCGACCTGCAGCGGCTTGGTCATCGAGCCGAAGTTGGAGACCACGCCCGCCGCCATCGACGCGGCGATGCCCAGGGCGTGCGCGGCACGTGAGGCGTCGAGCTGCGCGAGAGCGGCGCCCGCCGCTGCCGCCGCCACGGTGCCGAATACCGCCGTCGGATGCCAGCCCTTCGCGTGATGGCTGTCCTCGTCGCGCGAGACGAGTTCGGCCCACGTCTCGTAGCCTGCGATGTACGCAGCGATCGACTCTGCGCCGCCGGCACCGACGAGGGCGGATTGTGCGACGACCACGGGCACGAGCACTGCGCTCGGATGACCATCGAGCCCCGTGTCGTCATAGTCCAGCCCGTGCGCCGCGACGGCATCGACCAGGGCGGCGTCGGGCGCCGAACAGCGCGCCCGGTCGCCGAGAATCCAGGCCGGCCCCGCGTCCGTTTCGGCGACGAGCGACCTGGCGAGCCGGACGACCGGCTCGTCGCGCCCGGCGAACAGCACGCCGAAGCAATCGACGAGGCCGCGCTGCACGATGCGCGCCGCTTCCTCCGGAACGCGGGCGGGATCGAGCGCCGCGACGAATTCCGCCAGGCTCGCAGTGAGACCGGGCACGATTCAGTACGAGCGAGGCATGCCGAGCACGTGCTCGGCGATGTACGCCAGGATCAGGTTGGTCGAGATGGGCGCCGTGCGCTGCACGCGCGCTTCCCGCCACTTGCGCTCGATGTCGTACTCGCGTGCATAGGCGAATCCGCCATGCGTCTGCATGCACGCTTCGCCCGCCTCCCAAGCCGCCTCCGAGCTGAGCAGCTTGGAGAGGTTGGCTTCTTCCCCGCAAGGTCGTCCGGCCTCGAACAGCGCGGCCGCCTTGCGCAGCATCAGCTCGGCCGCCTGGGTCTGTGCGTAGGCTCGCGCGATCGGGAACTGGATTCCCTGGTTCATCCCGATCGGCCGGTCGAAGACGACGCGCTCGCTCGCATACCGGGAAGCGGTACGGACGAACCATTTCGCGTCGCCCAGCGATTCGTGCGAGACGAGGATCCGCTCGGCGTTCATGCCGTCGAGGATGTAGCGAAATCCCCCTCCTTCCTCGCCGATGAGGCTGTCGGCGGGTATCCGGAGACCGTCGAAGAACACTTCGGTGGTGTTGTGGTTGATCATCGCCTTGATCGGACGGATCGTCATGCCGTTCCCGATCGCTGCGCGCATGTCGACGAGAAACACCGACAGCCCTTCGGTCTTGCGCCGGACCTCGTCCAGCGGCGTCGTGCGCGCCAGCAGGAGCATCAGGTCGGAATACAGCGCGCGCGAGGTCCAGATCTTCTGGCCGTCGATCACGTACGAGTCGCCGTCGCGCACGGCGCGCGTCTTGAGCTTCGTCGTGTCGGTCCCGGTGGTCGGCTCGGTCACGCCGAAGGCCTGCAGGCGCAGGCGGCCGGCGGCGATCTCCGGAAGATAGCGACGCTTCTGCGCCTCGCTTCCGTGACGCAGCACGGTGCCCATCGTGTACATCTGCGCATGCGTGGCCGATGCGTTGCCTCCGCCGGCATGCACTTCCTCGAGGATCACGCCGGCCGCGCGCAGCGGCAGCCCGGTGCCGCCGTATTCCTCGGGAATCAGCGCGGAGAGATAGCCCGCCTCGGTCATCGCCCGCACGAACTCGGACGGATAGGCCTCCATCTCGTCGAGCTTGCGCCAGTACGCGCCGAGAAAGTCGGCGCAGATACGGCGCACTCCCTCGCGGATCTCCGGGTAGTCTTCGTCGAGGTCGATGACGGCGTGCGTCGGGGACAGTTCGTCGTTCATGGCTTCGTACTCGCAAGATCTCGTTCTGTAGCGTCGACGCCGACGCCCGCGCGTTGCGCCGCCTGCACGTATCCCACCGGCAATCCCGCGCGTGCGAGCGCGCCGCGCAGTTCATCTGCGGGCAGGTTGCGCTCGAGCACTTCGCGAACGGCCAGCAGCCGCCCGAGATCGACACCCGTTCGCAGACCCATCGAATCGAGCAGGAAGCACAGGTCGTCCATGACGATGTTCCCCGTCGCGCCCGGTGCGAAGGGACAGCCGCCCAGCCCTGCGAGCGACGCGTCGAAGCGGCGTATTCCGCAGTCGAGCGCCGCGACGACGTTCGCCAGGCCGGTTCCTCGGGTGTCGTGGAAATGCGCGGCCACGGGAATGTCGCCGACCTCGTCGAGCACCGCGCGGAACACCTTGCGCACCTGCGCCGGGTCGCCGTAGCCGACCGTGTCGGCAACCATGATCTCGTCGGCACCCGCCGCCGCGAGCTCCGCGGCACAGCGCCGGACTTCGTCGACGGCGATCGGTCCCTCGTAGGAGCACCCGAGCGCGGTCGACAGCCCGGCGGCGAGCATCGTCCCGGCACCGGCGGCGTCGCGAGCAGCGACGATGCGGCGGAAGTCGGCGAGCGACTCCTCGCGCTCGCGGCGGACGTTGCGCAGGTTGTGCGTGCGGCTCACCGAGACCACGTAGTCGAGCTTGTGCACGCCGAGCGCGAAGCCGCGCTCGGCGCCGCGCAGGTTCGGCACGAGAGCCAGCACCGTGAGGCCGTCGATCTTCATCGCCTCGGCGACGACGCGTTCCGCGTCGACGAACTGCGGAATCAGCTTCGGCGGCACGAAGGAGGTGACCTCGATCTCGCGCACGCCCGCGGCCGCCTCGCGGCGGATCCAGTCGAGCTTCTCCTCGGTGGGCAGGAAGTCGCCGATCGTCTGCAGACCGTCGCGCGGACCGACCTCCCGCACGAGCACGTCGATCCCGTCGGGCATCGCGCAGCGCCCGTCGCCCGCGCGCTTCGTTTCGCTCCTGCCGTTGGCTGCTGCCTCTGAACTCATCGTCCCTTGAACTCCGGCTTGCGTTTCTCGTTGAATGCGCGAACCCCTTCGTGACGGTCTTCCGATCCGACCAGCCGGTTGTACGCCTCGATCTCGAAGCGGTAGCCGGTGGCGAGGTCGCTCTGCAGACCCCAGTGAATCGACTTCTTCGCCTGCCGGACGGCCAGCGGCGCGTTGGCGGCGATTTCGCGGGCGGTCTGCAGCGCGTCGTCGAGCACGCAGCCCGGCTCGCTCAGGCGATTGACGACGCCCCATTCCAGCGCCTGCTGCGCATCGAAAGGCGCCGCGCGGAAGATCAGTTCCTTCGCGCGCCGCTCTCCGACGGCGCGCGCCAGCGTCTGCGTTCCGCCGCCGCCCGGGATGATGCCGATCTTCGTCTCGGGCAACGCGAAGCGCGCCGTGCGCACGGCGTAGAGGAAGTCGCAGCCGAGCGCCGTCTCCAGGCCGCCGCCGAATGCCAGGCCGTTGATCGCGGCGATGACGGGAATCGGCACCTCGAGCAAGGTCTGGAACGCACGCTCGAAGATCTCGTGCTGGGCGCGCCAGCGCAGATCGTCCATGCCGTGGCGTTCCTTCAGGTCGCCTCCCGCACAGAAGGCGCGGTCCCCCGCTCCGGTCAGCACGACGCAGCGACAGTCGGCGGCGTCGACGGCGAGTCTGGTCCACAGGTCGACGAGATCGAGCCCCATCTGCGTCGTGATCGCGTTCAGCGCCTGCGGCCGGTTCAGCGTGACGACGAGCAGGTGCGTTTCCGGACGCTCGAGCAGCAGCGTCTCGTAGAAAGGCAGCTCGCGCATCCCCCGCAATCCGGATCCTTCGAGTTTCACGCTTCGTGCCTCCGCTGTGCGAGAAGCGACTTCAGGTCGCTGCTCCCGAGCGACGGGGGTGCGCTTCGCGGCTGCGGCCGCGCGCCGTCGAAACGGATCGGCAGGCCGATCAGCGGAATCGAACTGCCCGGTACCCGCTGCAGCATCCCGAGCGCCTCGGTCTGCGGGTGGCGCAGCATCGCGCCGACGTCCTGCACCGGGGCGCACGGCACGCCGGCGGCGTCCAGCACCCCGATCCACTCGTCGTTGCTGCGGCTGGCGAAGACGTTCTCGAGCAACGCGTAGAGCGCGTCGGCGTTGCGAACGCGATGCGGGTTGTCGACGAAGCGCGGATCCTCGGCCCATTGGGGCTCGCCGATCGCATCGCAAAGGCGCCGGAAGAGCGAATCGTTGCCGGCGGCGACGACCAGATCGCCGTCGGCTGTGCGATATGCGCGATAGGGAACGATACCGGCCTGGCCCGAGCCGTTCTTCTTCGGCAGCTCGCCGCTCGCCAGATACTGCGCGGCGTACATCGTCATCCAGCTCGCCGCGGTCTCGAACAACGAAACGTCCACCGTCGCCCCCTCGCCCGTCTCGCGCCGATGCAGCAACGCGGCGACGATGCCGAGCGCCGCCCACATCGCGGCGCCGGCGTCGATCACCGACGGACCCACGCGCACCGGCGGGCGGCCCGGTTCGCCGACGACGCTCATGATCCCGCCGAAGGCCTGCATCAGCGGGTCGTAGCCGGGACGCTCCGCCAGCGGACCGACCGAGCCGAACGCGCCCAGGTTGCAATAGACGAGCGACGGCTTGCGCGCGCGCAGCGCCTGCGCCCCGATGCCGAGCGCGTCGACCTGGCCCGGCCGCATGTTCTGCAGCACGACGTCGGCACGCTCGTCGATGAAGCGGAGGAGCTCCGCCACCTGTGCTTCGTCCCGCAGGTCGACGACGACCGAACGCTTGTTGCGGTTCACCGACTGGAACGTGGCGGCCGCGCCGTCGACGAAAGGCGGACCCCACTTGCGCGCGTCGTCGCCATCCGGTTTCTCGATCTTCACGACCTCGGCCCCGAGGTCGGCCAGCACCTGGCCGGCGAACGGACCGGCGATGCTGTGACCGAGCTCGACGACGACGATTCCGGAAAGCGGCAACGGGGTCCTCATTCGGCCTTGATCCCCGCGCTCTGGATCAGCTTGCCGCGCTGCTCGAAGTCACGACGCTGCTGGGCAGCGAACTCCTCGGGAGAGCTGGCAACCACGACGAGCCCTCCCTTGTTCATTTTCTCGTGGACGGCCGGATCCTCCAGCGCCTTGACGATCTCGGCGTTCAGCTTCTTCGTGAGCTCCGGCGACAGGCCGGCGGGAGCGAAGAATGCGAGCCAGGAGTTCATCTCGAAGCCGGGGATCGTCTCGGCGATCGTCGGCACGTCGGGCAGGCCCACGTAGCGCTTCGTCGTCGTGACGGCGATCGCGCGCACCTTGCCTTCCTGGATGTGGGGGAGCGCCGTGACGACGCTCGCGAAGACCATCGGGATCTGGCCGCCCAGCACGTCGGTCATCGCCGGGCCGCCGCCCCGGTACGCGACGTGCACGAAGGGCGCGCCGCTCATCTGTCGGAGCAGCTCGCCGGCGAGATGGTGCGGGGAGCCGATGCCGGAGCTGCCGAAGGCGCCCTTGTCCGGGCGCGCTTTCACGTACTCGACCAGCTCGGCGATGTTCTTCGCCGGAACCGACGGGTGCACGACGAGCACGATCGGATTGGAGACCGCGAGGGTCAGGGGCGTGAAATCCTTCAGCGGATGGAAGGGCAGCGAGGCGGTGAGGTGGTAGTTCGCCGCGTGGGTGGCGTCGGTTCCCACCATGAAGGTATAGCCGTCGGGTGCGGCAGCGGCGGCGAGCTGCGAACCGATGTTGCCGCTCGCGCCGCCCTTGTTCTCGACGACCACCGGCTGCCCGAGGCTCTGCGTCATCTTCTCGGCGACCGCACGTCCGAGAATGTCGGTCGACGCACCCGGGGGATACGGAACGATCAGGCGCAGCGCGTGGCTGGGAAAGCCCTGGGCGAACGCGGGCGCCAGGATCAGCGGCGCGAGCGCGGCGAAGAGCAGCGCGACGAACGATTTCTTCATGTCTCCTCCGGGTGGATGGCTTCCGTGGCCGCCGTCTGTTCGCGGCGCCGATAATGTACGGACGTCCGTACGTTATGATCGAACACGGATCGATGTCAACCGGGAGATGCGCGATGCCGCAACCAGCAGCCACGGCCGACGGACTGGCGGGACGAACGGCGATCGTCACCGGCTCCGGCCGCAACATCGGTCGGGCGATCGCGCTTTCACTCGCGCGCCTCGGCGCGAACGTCGTCGTCAACGGACACCGTGACCGCGACGCACTGGAGGCCGTGGCGCGCGAGATCCGCTCGATCGGAACCGACGCGATGGCCTGCATCGCCGATGTCTCGGACGACGATGCGGTCGGTGAGATGGTCGATCGTGCCGCGGAGCGCTTCGGCTCGGTCGACATCGCGATCTCGAACGTCGCGATCCGCCGCAAGCAGGCGTTCCTCGAAATCACTCCGCACGACTGGGACGAGGTGCTTCGCACGAACCTGAGCGCGGCGTTCTACCTGGCACGCCACGCGATTCCGCGGATGCGCCAGCGCCGGTGGGGACGCGTCGTTCTCGTTTCCGGTTTCGACGGTTTCTGGGGTCACGTCACCGATCGCGCACACAACGTGACGGCGAAGGCCGGCCTGCACGGACTCGCGATGGCACTGGCGAGGGAGTTCGGCCGCGACGGCATCACCGCGAACACCGTCGCGCCGGGTGCGATCGATACAATCCGCGACTGGTCCCAGTACACGCATCAGGACAAGGCCCGGCTCGAAAGCGAAATCCCCTGTGGCCGCTACGGCAGGCCAGACGAAGTCGCCGCCGCCTGCGACTTCCTCTGCTCCGAGCGGGGAGCCTTCGTCTCCGGGCAGGTCATCCACGTCAACGGTGGCCACTACATGTATTGACCATGTCGGCACTCGCATCCGAAAGCGGAGCGCCGCGCTATCGGCAGCTCACTGACACGCTGGTCCGCGAGATCCGGTCGGGCAGGTTTCCCGTCGGCTCGCTGCTGCCGCCCGAACCGCAACTCGCCCGGCGCTTCGGCGTCTCGCGGCATACCGTGCGCGAAGCAGTACGGCGACTGGCGGGGATGGGACTGGTGTCGCGGCACCAGGGTGTCGGCACGCGCGTGCTGGCGCAGGTTCCTCGCGCCCGTTACGTCGCATCGCTGTCGTCGCTGCACGACCTCATGCAGTACACGCAGCAGACACGGCTGCGCCGCCTCGGCGAGCGCGAAGTCGAAGCCGACGCGGAGCTGGCCCGGCTGCTGCGATGCCCGATCGGCCAGCGCTGGATCGAGTTCGACACCTGCCGCTTCCCGGAGCAGGGCGAGCTTCCGCTGGTGCACATGCGCATCTACGTAGCGCCCGAGCACGCGGGCATCCGCGACGATCTCGCCGAGGGAAGCGCGTGGATCTACGCGCTCGTCGAGAAACACACGGGCCAGCGCATCGCCGAGGCCGAACAGGTCGTCGGCGCGATCTCGATTCCGGCGGCAAGCGCACGCGTGCTGGGGGTGAAGCCGCGCACCCCGGGCCTGCTCGCGCGGCGCTACTACAAGGACACCGAAGACCGGCTGCTGTCGGTGTCGATCAACGTCTATCCGGGCGAGCGCTTCGAGCTTGCGACGCGATGGCGGCTCGAGACGGAACCCTCCGGGGAGTGAAGCGCACCCGGCGCGGCCGCGAACACGGGGGTCGACTGCGCGGCTTCCGGACTCTACGGATTCCCGAGGAAGTCGCGCTTGCCGATCGGCACGCCGTTCTGGCGCAGGATGTTGTAGGCGGTGACCGCGTGGAAATAGACGTTCGGCATCGAATGCCCGAGCAGCAGCTGCATCCCCTTGTAGCGGGTTTCCTTGCCGGTCACCGGAAGCACGATCTCGTCGTCCTCGGTACCGTCGATGCGCTCCGGCGGCACGCTGCGAAGGAAGGCGACGGTGCGCGCGATGCGCTCCTTCAGCTCGGCGAAGGTCTTCTCGTCGTCGGGGTAGTGCGGCACCTCCATGCCCGCCAGGCGGGCCACGACGCTTCGCGCCTTGTCGCAGGCGATCTGCACCTGCTTGAAGAACGGATACATGTCGGGAGCGAGCCGGTAATTCATCAGCGTAGCAACGTCGGCGTGTCCGGCATCGACGTGCGCCTGCGCCTTGTCGAGGATGTTCGACAGGTTCTCGAGAACGTTGGCCAGGCGCGGAACGCTGGCCTGGTACATCGAAATCTTCATCTCGACTCCTCCGATTTTCCGGCCCTGGAGAGGAACGCCATGCCGACCGCGGCAAGCGCCGCGGCAACGGCAAAGGTTGCAGCATAACTGTGCAGCCGGGAGTAGAGTGCCGCGAACAACGACGGGCCGATCAACACCCCGCCGAAGGTGAAGAACA
>ERZ778017.1510-NODE-1510-length-22713-cov-53.216656_pt1 | contig 22713 bp, 20 predicted proteins | sample MGYA00375747_ERZ778017 | MGnify/ENA primary metagenome ERZ778017 (study PRJEB29350, sample SAMN05509838) | bioreactor metagenome | biome: bioreactor; material: wastewater | place: South Africa: University of Cape Town | collected 2014-03-17 ...
ACTCCACCTCAGCCGGACTGCCCTCCCGCAATAGCGACAAGCCACGCACCAACCTCGTCAACTGCAACTGGCAATTCTGCGGCGGCATCCGTCAGCTATACGCCCACTCTAAGTTGCGTCAGGGCGACTGAGCCAAAGGCCCCAGAAGTCCTGAGGCTGTGAATTCTTAATGTGACGAGATAACGGAGCGCGCCTACGGCTAAGTCTCCCGAGTAGCCCTAATCGTCTTCGCGCCTGGAGTCAATCTCGCCTTGAATAAACTGGCGCCACAAGTGCGGGAAGACAGGCGTTTGGAAATGCCGGAAAGCAATGAGTAGAACGAAGCCGTTCACGCGATTTGAGAATGTGTCGAGTGGCCACTCAAGCGAGTATAGGCGGTGGCGTTCAAGGACCTCTTTTCTGAAGTCAAGGAAGTTGGCGGGAAGCTGAACTTCTGTCTCTGTCATCCCGCCGTGCAACTCTGCGCCGAAGACCTTCTCCCCATAGTTGCTAGGCGGGTACCAGTGTTGGAGATCAATGCTTGTGAACGTTTCTCGGTACGCATCGTAAGCTTCTGCCCCGCTTTCTTCATCCATTAGCAGTAGGAACTCAAACAGCATGGGAATAATCGTCGAAGAGTCCTCAATATAGGCGATTGGCTTCTTGCCGCTAGCAATCGCTTCCGTGACTGCGTCAAGGTCATTTCGTAATTCTGGCAGTGGGCGCTCAAGCTTCTTGCGTACGGCCAAATGGTCTAGCACGCGGATCGCGTAATTAGCGGCAATGCTTGGTTCGAGGCTGTACATGTATACGAGGGCGGCCAAACAGATTGGAACACCGTGATTGTCAAGCAAGGGACGCTGCGAGCTAGGGTTGTTCCCAATAATTCGGTCAACCGCCAAAGCCGCTTGCCTCTGACCGTCCAACCCTAAGTGAATCGACAAGAGCGCAAAAATGGATGCTAGGCCTAGCACCTCAAAGGTCCTTAAAGGATACTCCAGGAGCTCTGAAGTCCCCCCAATATAGAGACCGTGTTTAAGGTCAAATAAGGGTCGCAGTTTGGCCATGAAACTTTGAAGCTCAAGAGCATAGTCGTTAAGGAGGAGGTCTACCATCTCCTTGGCGGTAGGAGTGAAGACAGCGTTCTCTTGACACCAACTTGCTAAATGCAGAATTGTGATTTCACTTGAAAGAACCGCATTCTTATAAGTTCCGCCTTGACGGGCATATGCCGCGATCATCTTGCTAATCATGCGAGCTGTGGTGAACAGTCGCCGAACCCGGGAAGCGTCTGACGCAGTGGTCCTGGCCGTAAGGCCGTGAAGGATTGTCTTAAGCTCATCAAAGGGGTAGTGAGGCACATCAGCAAAGGCCAGAGCCTTCTTCAGGACTAATCCCTCCACGTTGGGCATCAGGCCTTCGCTAACCAAGGACTCTTCGACTTTTGTGACAAGAACGCTCTGATTCCACAAGGAGATACTTGTTCCAGGCCGCGAAGCTGTCTCCTGAATGGCGAAGTTGCTGACCAGGTCCTTGACGTCATCCTTTTCATAGCCGTTGAATACAACTATTATGTGGCGTCGAACAGGTTGTGATGGGAGATCGGCGAAGACGGCGAACGGCTTGTCTAATGCCTCCGTCAAGCTCGTCCGGACGCTATTTACCCCGTCGTTCCAGGCAGTCCGATTCAGGTCACCCGATTTCACCTGGAACAAGTACAAGTGGTAACCGTCGCTTTGGCGTTTGTAGGCTGCGACGTCAACGCCAAACTCCCGTTTTCCCCTCGAAGCCACCTTTATCACTGTGAACCCGTCAACAATCAACAGGTTGCGCAGAAGAACTTCGAGTTCGTCGCGCTCTCTTAGAACAGCGAGGTAATGGTCAATCGCCAGTTTCATGCTTTGGCTTCATTTGCTGCAGACGGCGAAGCCGTTTAGCGGCCTCGATATCTGGGTCGATGAACTCCAACCGAGGCAGTTCTACCGTGAACGACGATTCAACGAATCCTGATGGCGGCGACGGATTTCGGCTATCGCTTCTTGCGACCACCCAACTATCACCTCGCCCAATACTCACTCTTTTCGCTAACCGAAGAAGGATGGACTCGGAACTCTCATAAATGACCTTGTTGGCCTCTGCCTGCTGTTGTTGCTCAAATCTAGCGTATGTTTGACGCCTATTGGCGGGCGGCATCAACTCCCTCAAAATCGCGAACCGCTCTTCATTCTTGAAGTACGTTGCCTCTAGGTCCTGGAGGATTTCTCGCCAGGGTGTTGCGCTCTCAGCGTCACCGAGCTCATCTGCAAATTCCTGTGCAGCGCCTGGATAGTTCAAACACGATTCTTCCATCGCATCCCGCAAGTGGGTCATCAAGTCAGGCCGCGAGCAATAGGGCGCGAGAGAGTGCAGCAACTTGAACTTCTGTTTGGGCTGACTAAAGTGCAGTGCGAGAATCCTATCAATTGTGCGCTTTACCTGCTCCTCGGTCATCGAGGCCAGGCGGGCTGTGCTTAAGGCGTCAATCGCGAAATGATCTAGGACAAATGCTCCCGCCTTTGCAACTGGAACATCCGCTGTTAGCCACACCGTGCCGTACTCTGCCACGAGTTGGCGCCTAGACCTTAGGGAGCTGACGGTCCCGCTGAACCTTGACTGCCTAATAAGGTCTCTAGGGGATTCTTCCTTATGTTCTACAACCCAATCCTTCAAGAACTCGAGTACCGCCTCGGCATCCGATTCGACTAGCTTGGTAAGAATGCCATCTACGTGGCTGATCGTGCCTAGATTAGAGGATTCCAGAGCAGTCACGGACTTGAGAAACTTCGGCCTCAGGCCAATCACTTCTGGCTGGTCGCTGTAATTGAATATTTGGCTAAGGACGTGCTGAGAGTAGCTGCGCCTATCCTCTATCTTCCGCTCTAAGAGCTCGAGCGCCTCATGGCTGACGCCTTCTAAAAGAGTCTCACCAAGGGCGGAGGCAGCTGCGCTTGCGACAGCGTCATCCTCGTCGAATAGATAGGTTTCGACGGTTGCCAATGCGGCCGCAGGTGTTAGGAGTTTCCCGGCGAGCAGCTGGTGCAACAAGAGTAGAGATAGCTCTGTATGCTCCCCACCCTTCTCCAGCCACGCTCTCCAATAGCCTAATTGGGAGTGGCCATCGACGTAGCCTGATTCGAATAGGCCTTTCGCTATGTAGCGGGAAAAAGTTGGGGCGATGACTATCGGATTGTTAAGAAGGCTTAGAGCCTCTTTTGGGTGCTTGCGGGCCCAAGAGCGAAGCACGCCAAGCACTAGGAACTGGGCGTAATCACGCAGCACAGTATCGCGAATATCGTTTAGTAAATCATTGAGCTGCTCCTGCCTAAAGGGAACGTATGAGACCGCATCACCAAAGCGGTCGGCTGCTTGAAAGGGAAGCGCCTTAAACAGCTCGGTGGGCAAGTTAGTGCGCCCCTCTTCCATCACGAGAATGGAAAACGCGAACTCATCCACCAACTTCTGAGCCTTGCTATTGCTCCTGACGTCGAGCAGCTCCTGGGCTACTTCCCTATCGTCTAGGTCTCTCCATCCGTTTACAGCGATTGTTTGGTGTGCTGCGACATATGCCGCGAAAGCATCAGGCTCTTCACGCTCGTCGGCACCGTTGAAGAGTTCAGCTTCCAGCTTTGCCATGTCAGCGCCAGAAAGGCCCTGGAACTTTGCCATGAAACTTGACGGTATGAACGACATCCTAAACAACCTCTGGGCGGGCAAACGATTGGACGGTTCGTCCTTGCTCTATAGGGTGATGAACTCCGCCCTTGGGCATTTCCGCTTGATTCTTAGGTTGTATCACAGCTTCACAACCAATTCTGGGTGCTGTGCGCGCCGGCGAAGTTGCTGATGGCAAGCTCGAGTTTTGCGTACGTGTTGACTTAAGGCGGCGGTTGGGCTCCGGCATCGTCGTGCCAGGCACGGGCATCAGCCTCCAGAACCGGGGCGCAGGCTTCGTGCTGGAACGAAACCACCCGAACTACGTCGGCCCCAACAAGCGTCCATTCCACACCATCATCCCCGGGTTCCTCACCCGCGGAGGCCAACCCGTAATGAGCTTCGGCGTCATCGGCGGATTCGTACAACCGCAAATCCAAGCGCAATTTGTCATCCGCCTAAGAGACTAAGGACAGAACCCACAAGCCATCACCGACGCCCCGCGCTGGTACCTCTCAGAGAACAAGGCCGTGGTGAAAGAGCCAGGCTTCTCGCCCAGCAGCCTCCAGGAACTCGAGCGCCGCGGACGCTAAACCAGTTCAGGAACCGAAGAGACGCCCCTTCACTGCCGGCAGATCAGATGCCATTGTCCACGTCGCTCTCGCTCTGGTAGTAGAGCCACTCGGCCCTGCTTAACCTCCACTCGACCTCTACCGTGTTGTAGCCACTGAAGCTCCCGTCAGGAGCCTTCTGGGGGACCCATTCGAACTTGCAGTCTAGGCACGCGCCCCGGGTGGTATCGAAATGATTGTAAGGGTACTCCGGGTCGATTCCTGCGGAATACTCCCATTCATCCTTCGACACTTGAACAGTTTCATACCGATATGCGTGAGTGAACTTTGTGCCGTAATCAGTGTTGAGAGACACGCACACGGGGCAAGCGCCATCGGTTCTCTGCCCGTACTGGTCTGAATCCAGGGCGGGCACAATGAAGACTTCTCGCTCAACAGGTTCGCGGGGCGGCGGCAACTCCTCAACCGTCGTGCCGCAAGCCAGTGCAGCAGCCTCCAGGCAGTCCCCGAACCCGAACTACCCGCGCATCTTCTTCTCCCCCAGCAGACGCAACGCCACCGCTCCGCCTCATTTGGCCGGGGAGTTTCTTCCTTCACTCACGTCACCCTAAGCCCAGCCTAGTCCTCCATTTTTAGCGGGTCTATAGCGAGCGCCTCACCCTTCGCCCATGCAACCCATTCCTCCAAGGTCGCTACTTCCTCTACGGCCGCTGGTACGCGGCCGGTGGCTTCTACCGCTGCGATGAACGTCCGCAGTTTCTCGGCGCGGGCCCAGCGCTCGCTCAACTCCAAGAGCTGCCGCGTCCTGGCAGCCTTCGCCTCGCGCCGCAGCCGCTCCGCCTCCAGCCGCTCTTGCTCCTGGCGGCGCTCCTCCTCCTGCCGCTCCCGCTCCAGCTGCCACCGCCGGCGCTCCTCCGCGAGGCGCGCCTCCCTAAGCCGCGCCCTCACGGCCACCTCGACGACCTGCACCATTACCTCGTTCAAGGCTTCCTCTAGCGGCTTCTCTTCACTCTCAACAAGCCGCTTCTCGATGGACGGGTTACTGATATCCCCGTAGATAACTCGCAACTGCAGAATGCCGGACGGTGCGTAGTCGTTGGAACGCCAAGCATCCCAGTAGTCCTCTCTTCTCTTCTGGTTCCGCTCCTTCTGCCTAGGCGTGCGGTTAGCTCGCTCGCTGAGGCGCAGATGTAACTCGATCCCCTCGACTTCGAGCTGAGCCTCCTCAGCCCGCCCCCTCGTGAGGAACTTCCGCTTCCGCAATGCGGCCTCAAGCGCATCAACGATCGCCAGCGCTCGCGCGCGACAGGCGTCGCTGACCACAAGGCTCAAAGCTCCGTTCTCGAGGCCGGCTGAGCGCATGCCGCGGTAATCGACTCCACCGCCATAGCGGTTTGCGCCCTGCCGCATGCTGGAGTTGACCTCGCGCGCCCAGGCGCCCCGACGAGCCTTATCAATATCAACGACAATCTTGTTCTCGGGCTGAGCTTCGAACTCGCGCTGCGCTACGACCGGCTCGGCGCGCTTGCTGGCATGACCATCGCTCACGGCTTGTCCGCTACTCCTCCGCCAGCCATGATTCAAGATCACCCTCTCGTCGCCCTCTCGCGGGCGAGGCAGGCGGGGTCGCGATCTTGTTCGCTGCCACCTTCGCCCAATGCCCACGCGGCGGCACCGGGATGTCGTGCTTATCGCAGATCTTGCGCAGGCCGGTGCCCGTGATTCCGAATCGCTCCGCCACCTTTGTGGCCGGCTCACTCCATACGAGTTCGTAGAGCTCCGCGCGCGACAAGACAACGGTGTCTCGCATTGCCGTTCTCCCCATTTCCGCTTTGCTCTGGCAGGCGCTCCGCTCCCGTAGTCTCAAGCCATACCAGCATCTTCCATTTCCCCTCAGGCTTGCACTGATGCGTTTGAAGCGGTCGTGGCCGTCCTATACGCGCTCGACGAGAACGGTTAGGATTGGGGCTGAGGCCTCGTGTTCCGCATTGTCACCACCGAGGAGTTGCTCGGACTCCTCAACGAGTTCGAGCAGGTCAAGATTCCGCAGCAGCTCTATTAGGCGGGGCGCCTCGTCCTGGCGCGCAGGTCCCCGCGCATCACCATCGTCGGCTCCCGCTCGCGGACCCCACCAGCCCCAAGAACCCCGTCAGTGACGGAACCTGGTCTAGGGAACGCCCGAAATGTGCCTATGTGCTGTCGAACGCCAGTAGGAGCCCTGACTGATAGAGTCAAGACAGGAACCCTTCACCAGTAGTGGACCAGAGAACGGAGTCCGGTCAGGAACGCATGCTGGAGTGTAGCCGAGACCAGCCTTAGAACCGTAGCGCCTGGCGTAGGCCGGGCCCATCAACCGTCACCACATGCCGGGCCGACGGGGGGGCGCGGCGACGGAGCAGCAACCGGCCACGCCGCCGCGGCCGGACCCCATCGCATCCGCGGTCAAGCTGGTCGACGCTGACAGTTCCGTGACACACCTCCCGCGCGGGCCACCTAGCATTACGACTCGTGGAAGAGCTGGCACTTCTCGGAATATCGCACCGTCGAGGCGGCCTCGGTCGCCTTGACCGGTGGAAGAGCGCCGCCGCCGAAGCGTGGCTGGCCCGGCTCGCTGACCTAGGCATGGAAGCCCTCGTGTTGCTCGACACCTGCAACCGGTGGGACGTGATACTCACAGCTTCCGCCGCCGAGGTGGCCGCCCTGCGAGTGCCGCTGGCGGAGGCGAGCGGTGCCACGCTGGCCTACACCTACCGAGGTGAGGCCGCGCTGGAGCAGCTCATCCGCGTGACCGCCTCCCTCGACTCCCTGAACCCCGGCGAGAGCCAGATCACGGCGCAGGTGCGCCGCGCTTACACCGAAGCCAAGGCGGCCGGCGCCGCCGATCGGGTGCTCCACTTCGCGTTTCAGACCGCCCTGAGGGCGGCCAAACGGGTGCGCCGAGAACTCGACCTCACCGCCAGCGAAACGTCGCTCTTCTCCCTCGCCAAGCCTCACCTGTTGCGGGCTCTCGAGGCCGGCGACAGGGTAGTGGTGCTGGGTGCGGGCGAGATGGGCGCCGCCGCCGCGCGCAGCGTGGCGCGTGAGGGCGCCTTCCGGCTCCTCGTCGTGAACCGCACGGTGGAGCGAGCGCAGGAGCTGGCCAGCGGGCTGGGCGCGAAGAGCATGGCGCTGGAGGAGTTCCTGGCCGCGCCGCCGCCGGCCGCGGCGCTCGTGAGCGCCCTCGTGGGGGGCGGCCTCCTCGGCGGCCAGCTCCTCGGACGCGTCGACGGGCTGAAGCTGATAGTGGACCTGGGCGGACCGAGCAACGTGGTCGCCGGCGCGGCGCCTGCCTGGGTCAAGTACGTGCAGGTGGCCGACCTGGAGGGAGCGGGGGCGGAGCGCCGCACGGCGCTGGCCGAGAAGCTCGCCCTGGCGGAGCGGATCGTTGCAGCGGAGGTGGGCGCCGCCATGGAGGAGTGGATGGAGCGGCGGTTGGCGCCCGCCATCGCGAGGCTGCGGGAGCATTACCGCGCCCGCGTGGCGGAGGCGCTACCCGAGGGGCAGGCAGAGGGGCTGGCGAGCCGGCTGGCCAGGCCCCAGATCGACGGCCTGCGGGCCGTGGCCCGCAGGTACGGCACCGAGGCAGCCGAGGCGTTCATCGAGGAGGCCGGACTGTGAGCAGACAAGGTAATGCAAGGCTACGGATCGCCACGCGCGCGAGCAATCTGGCGCGCTGGCAGTCCGCGTGGGTTGGCGCCGAACTGGAACGGCGCGGGCATGGGTTCGAACTGGTGACAATCGAAACGCAGGGCGACCGCGAACTGCGGCCGTTCGCCGAGCTTGAGGGGCAGGGCTTCTTCACCAAGGCCGTGCAGGAGGCGGTGCTGGACGGGCGCGCGGACTTCGCGGTCCACTCCTACAAGGATCTGCCCAGCGCTCGGCACCCTGACCTCGTCATCGCCGCCCTGCCGCGCCGTGCTGACCCTCGCGACGTGCTGCTCACGCTCCCCGACCGCTACGCGCCCGGTGACGCCGCGCTGCCCGTGGCTCACGGGGCCACCGTAGGCTCGAGCGCCGCACGCCGCCGGGCTCAGCTCCTGGCGCTCAGACCCGACCTGCGGCCGCTCGACCTGCGCGGGAACGTAGAGACGCGCATCGCCAAGCTGCGCGAGGGGCGCTACGACGCCATCCTCCTGGCAGCCGCGGGGCTGCAGCGCCTTGAACCCGACCTCACCGGCCTGGTGGTGACTCCGCTCGACCCCTCCCGCTTCCTGCCGGCACCTGGCCAGGGCGCCCTGGCGCTCGAGTGCCGCGCGGACCGCGCCGACCTGGTCGCCCTGCTGAGCGAGCTCGACGACGCCCCCACCTCGTGGGCGGTGGCCGCGGAGCGCGGCTTGATGGCGCGCCTGGACGGCGGTTGCCAGTTGGCGCTCGGCGCGCACGCCACCGCTCTCGGTTCGGGGCTGGAACTGACCGCCTGGTACGAGGGCCGAACCGTAAGGGCCGAGGGCGCCTCCGTGGCGGAGGTGGTGGAGGCAGCGTTCGGCGCCCTTGGCCTTGGCGAAGCGGTGGCATGAGCCAGCTAGCCTCGCCTCCCCTGGTCGCCCTCACCTACTCCGCCGGCCGACTACGAGGCCTGGCCGCCCGGTTGCGGCACCAGGGCATCCGGGTGATAAGGCGCCCGCTGCTGGCCGTTACTACTACCACGCCGCCGGCGCAGGAACTCGCGTGGCGCGCTCTGGGCTGCCCGTGGGTGCTGTTCGCGAGCCCCAGCGCCGTGGCGGCGTGGCGCGACTGGGGTTTCCCGGTTAAGGGCCTCCACGTCGGCGCCACCGGCCCGGGCACCCGGGAGTCCCTGCGACGACTCGGCGCGACCGTCTCCGTGGTGGGTTCGCCCGCGGACGCCACCGGCCTGGCGCGCGCCTTCATGGAGCATCCGGAGGCTAAGGGGCCGGTGGCTCTGCCGCGGGGCAACCGCGCGCTGCCCACCCTGCCGCGCCTGCTCGCCGCCGCCGGCTACGGCACCGTGCCGCTGCCGGCATACAGGAGCGAGCCTCGTTCCTGGGAGCCGCGCGAGCTGCCTTCGGCAGTAGTGGTGGCGAGCCCGTCGGCGCTGGCGGCGCTGCCCGCGCGCGTTGCTGGCACCGCCACTCTGGTGGCCATCGGCGCCACGACGGGCGCCGCCGCGCGCCGCGTGGCGCCGATGGTGGTAGAGGCGCCCGACCCGACCGTGGAGGGCGTGTGGCGGGCGCTCCAGCTCGCCCTCCAGCCCACCCTCGACGCCCCTACCGGCCCCTCCGGTGGGGCCGGCCCGGCCCAGCAACACCCGCTACTCGAGCGCCATACAACGCCAGGAAGGCCCAGATGAACCGCACGACCCTTACCGACGTCGCCCCGAGCGCCGTCTCCCACACTCCGGACGACCGGGGCGCCGAGCGTCCCCGTCGCCTCCGCTCCAGCGCCGCCATGCGCGACATGATCGCCGAGCATGCCCTGCGCCCCGAGCACCTGATCCAGCCGTTCTTCGTCGTTCCCGGCGCGGGTGAGCGCCAGCCGATCGCCAGCCTGCCCGGCGTGGACAGGTTCAGCGTCGACCTGCTCCTGCCCCGCATCGAGCGCGCGCTCTCGCTCGGCATCCGCGCGGTGATGCTGTTCGGCGTCGTGGCGGAGGACGCGAAGAGGGCGGACGGCGCCGCCGCGTACGACCCCGCCGGCCCCGTGCCCAGCGCGTTGGCCGCCGCCCGCTCGGCCTTCGGCGCCGACGTGGTGCTCATGAGCGACGTCTGCCTCTGCGGCTACACCGATCATGGCCACTGCGGCCTGCTCACCGCCGGGCGCGGCGCCATGCGCATCGACGACGGCCTCAGTCTGCCGGCGCTGGCCGCCATGGCCGAACTGCACGCGGAGGCGGGCGCGGACGTGGTGGCGCCTTCGGACATGATGGACGGGCGCGTGGGGCATATCCGCGCGCGCCTCGACACCGCTGGACGGCACGACGTGGCTTTGCTCTCGTACGCCGTCAAGTACGCGTCGGCCTTCTACGGCCCGTTCCGCGAGGCGGCCGGCTCGGCGCCGCAGGCGGCCGCCGCGGACGCGCTTCCTGTACCCAGCGATCGGCGCACTTACCAGATGGACCCGCGCAACGCCCGCGAGGCGCTGCGAGAGGCGCGCCTCGACGCCGCCGAGGGCGCCGACATCCTGATGGTGAAGCCGGCGCTTGGCTACCTCGACGTTCTGGCCAGCATGAGGCGTGAGTCCGAGCTTCCCTTGGCGGCGTACATGGTGAGCGGCGAGTACGCCATGCTCAAGGCCGCCGCCCAGGCGGGGGCGCTGGACGAGGCCGCCGCCGTGCGCGAGAGCCTGACCTCGATCCGCCGTGCCGGCGCCGACCTGATCGTCACCTACCACGCGCTCGAGGCGGTGGGCGGCGGGTGGCTGGGATGAGGCGCCGCGTTCTCACCTCGCGCGCCGCCACGCGTGGGGCGTTCATCGTGATCATCGCGTTCGTGACGGCGCAGATGGCGTGGTGGATCTACTTCCAGCAGCGCTACGTGGGCGAGGTGAGCCGGAACACCATAGCGGGGTTGGAGCGGGAGGCCGAGAGCCTGAACCGCCTCCTCGCCCTGGGCGCCACCGAAGAGGTGAACGAGCTGCTGGCAGCGCGGCGCCACCTCGCCTTCGACGCCACCCGCCGCCGCGTGGAGGTGAACGTGGAATCGCTCGACGAGTTCATCGCCAAGCAGCGCAGCGACGTGCGCATGCTGGCCTTCGAGGGCCCGTTCTTCGTGCTCGTGGTGATGGCCGGGCTGTTCATCATCGGCCGCAGCCTGCGCCTCGAGCGCGAACTCAAACGGCGCCAGCGCAACTTCCTCGACGCCATCGGTCACGAGTACAAGACCCCCATAAGCACCCTGCGGCTGCTGATCGAGACGCTGCAGCTACGTACCCCGCCCCCGGCCAAGCTGCAGGAGTACCTGCGGAGCATGAGCGTGGAGGTCGACCGGCTGGAGCACACCGGCCAGCAGGTGCTGGCCACGGCGCGGCTGGAAGCGGGCGCACCAGCGCAGCGCAGCGAACCGGGTGACTTGGCGGACCTAGTGCGCCGCGCTCTCGAGCGTTCGAGGCGCCTGCAGGAAGGGCGCGGCGCCCGCATCGAGCTGACCGCCGACGACGGCGACCTGCCCGTCCTCGCCGACTTCGACGAGATCGCGATCCTCGTCGAGAACCTCGTGGACAACGCCGTCAAGTACACGCCCGGCCCGGACAAGGTCGTGAAGGTCGCGGTGCGGCGCCACGACGACTGGGCACGACTGAGCGTGGAGGACCGCGGTCCGGGCATACCCGAACGGGAACGTGCGCTCGTGTTCGAGCGCTTCTACCGCGTCGGCAACGAGATGACGCGCACGGCGCCGGGCCTGGGCCTGGGGCTCTACCTCGTTCAGCGCACCGCGGAGTCGCTCGGAGGCCGGGTAGCTATCGAGGCCGGTGAACTGGGGGGCACCCGCGTGACCGTGTCACTACCGCTGGAGCGCGCCGCCACCTCCCCCGGCCCCACCCCACGACTGGGAGCCGTCGGCTGATGGCCGCCAAGGTACTGATCATCGAAGACGAGGCGGCGCTCGCCACCGTGCTCTCCGACAACCTCGAGGCCGAGGGCCACTCGGTGCTGCAGGCGAGCGACAGCCTGCAGGGCGAGAGCGCCTGGCGCGACGCCACCCCCGACCTGGTGGTGCTCGACGTCATGCTGCCGCACAAGGACGGCTACACCCTCTGCCGCGAACGCCGCGCCGCCGGCGACCACACCCCCGTGCTGTTCCTCTCCGCCAAGGGACGACCCGAGGAGCGTGTGGAGGGCCTGGAGGCGGGCGGCGACGACTACCTGGCCAAGCCGTTCCATCTGCCTGAGTTCCTGCTGCGCGTGCGCAAGCTGCTGGGCCGCAGCGGCGCCCTGACGGCCGTGGAGTCGCGCCTGCACTTCGGCGGCCACGAGGTCGACCTGCGCGCCTGGACGGTGCAGCTGGCTGACGGCGGCGAGGCCATGCTCAGCGAGCGGGAGGTCGGGATCCTGCGCCTGCTGGCGCGGCGCGCGGGCGAGGTCGTGAGCCGCGACGAGATCCTCGACGCGGTCTGGGGCAACGACATCTTCCCCAGCAGCCGCACCATCGACAACTTCGTCATGCGGCTGCGGCGCCTCTTCGAGCCCGACCCGACCGAACCGATCTACTTCCACACCGTATGGGGCGTGGGCTACCGCTTCACGCCCGAACTGAACCCCCCGCGACCCCCGAAGGAGTGAAAAGATGAACACTTTCCTTGAAGCCGCCGGCGGCGGCTACACCAGCCGCGCCCCGCTCTGGATCATGCGCCAGGCGGGCCGGCACCTGCCCGAGTACCGTGCGCTCAAGGAGCGCCACTCGTTCTGGACGCTCTGCAGCACGCCGGAGTTGGCGTGCGAGGTGACGCTGCAACCTACGCGCCGCTACCCGCTCGACGCCGCCATCCTGTTCCAGGACATCATGACGCCGCTGCCGAGCATGGGCATCGGCGTCGACTTCCGACCCGGGCCGGTCATAGCGGAACCGATCCGCAGCCGCGCCCAGGTGGACGCCCTGCGTCTGCCCCCCTCCGAGGAGATCGCGCCGTTCGTGCCAAGCGCTATAAGGCTCGTCCGAGCGGCCAGCGAGGTTCCCCTCATCGGCTTCGCCGGCGCCCCCCTTACCCTCGCCGCCTACCTGATCGAGGGTGGTGGTTCGAAGGACTTCGCGACCTTCCGGTCGTTCCTGCGCAGCGAGCCGGCGACCGCCCACGCGCTCCTCGACAAGCTCACCACGCAGACCATCGCGTACCTGAACAGCCAGGCCGCGGCCGGCGCGCAGGCGCTGCAGCTGTTCGACTCGTGGGCCGGCCTTCACGACGCTGAGGCCTTCGCGGAGTTCGGGGCGCCGTACGTGACGCGCGTTCTCGAGGCCGTGAGCGGCGTGCCCCGGATCTACTTCGCCGTCGCGGCGCAGCACCTCGACCAGCTGGTGGCGCGCTTCCCCGCCGAGGTGATCGGCGTGGACTGGCGCCGCCCGCTCTCGCGCGCCCGGCGCGCGCTGGGAGCAACCACGCTCCAGGGGAACCTCGACCCCGCCATGCTCCTGGCGCCCCGGCCCGTTCTGCGGCGCGCCGCCGAGCAGGTCCTGGCCGAGGGCGCCGCGGGGCCGCACATCTTCAACCTCGGGCACGGCATCATCCCCACCACCGACCCCGCCGCGGTCGAGTTCCTCGTCGACGTGGTACGCGGTTACGAGCGGCGCCCCATGGTCGCGGCGGAAGAGGTGAGGGCGTGAGCGCCGCCCCACGGAGCGGCCGGCGGGAGCGCGTGCACGAGCTCATGCTGGCCGGCCAGGCCAGCATGATCGCAGCGTTCGAGGCCTTCGAACCGACCGCCCGCTTCGGCGGTCGCAGCTGGCAACGGCCCGGCGGCGGCGGCGGCGCGGCGCGCGTGCTTCAAGGCGGCGCGGTCTACGAGCGGGCGGGCGTGAACGTGTCGGCGGTGCACGGCGACGCCGTGCCACCCAGCCTGGCCGCCAAGCACCCGTCGGTGCAGGGGCAGCCGTTCTACGCCACCGGGTTGAGCATCGTGGTGCACCCCCTCAACCCCTACGCCCCCTCCTTCCACGCCAACTACCGCTACTTCGAGGCCGGCGACGTCGCCTGGTTCGGCGGCGGGGCCGACCTTACGCCGCACTACCTCTTCGCGGACGACGTGGAGCACTTCCACCGCGAACTGCAGCGCCAGTGCGAGCGGCACGACGTGGACTACGGGGGCATGCGCCGCGCTTGCGACGACTACTTCTACATCCGCCACCGCGGAGAGCGGCGTGGGATGGGCGGGATCTTCTTCGACGAGCTCCCGGCCGGCGCCGACGACGCCTTCGAGCGGGCGCTCGCCTTCGTGACCGACGGCATCGCGACGCTGGAGCGCGCCTACGTGCCGCTGGTGGAGCGGCGGCACGCCACACCGTACGGTGGAAGAGAACGGCGCTGGCAGATGTTGAGGCGCGGCCGCTACGTAGAGTTCAACCTGGTGTACGACCGCGGCACCCTCTTCGGGCTTCAGACCTCTGGCGACATCGAGGCCATCCTCATGAGCCTGCCGCCCACGACGCGGTGGGAGTTCGACGCGGCGCCCGAGCCCGGCAGCCCCGAGGACCAGATGCTGCAGGTTCTGCGTGTCCAGTGAGGCTGACAGTTCTGTGACGCTTGCCGGAAAAGGGTCGGATAGCCTCGGTGCCATGAACCGACCCCCCACCGCTGTCGTCATGCTCAACCTCGGCGGACCGCAGGACCTGGGCGCGGTCCGCCCCTTCCTGCTCGAGCTGTTCGCCGATCGGGAGATCATCCAGTTACCGTTCCAGTCGTTCCTCGGGCCGTTCATCGCCAAACGGCGCACGGCCTCCGTGGAGAGCAACTACAACGACATCGGGGGTGGCAGCCCTATCCTGCACTGGACCCAGCTGCAGGGGCGCGGGATGTGCGAGCGTCTTGACCGACTCTCGCCCGAAACCGCGCCGCACAAGCCGTACGTGGCGTTCCGCTACAGCGAGCCTTCCAGCGAGACGGCTCTCAAGGAGATGGCCGCCGACGGCGTCGTTCGCGCCGTCGCCTTCACCCAGTACCCGCAGTTCAGCTGCGCCACCACCGGCAGCAGCCTCAATGAGCTCTGGCGCGCCGCGCGCCGACTCGGCCTGCAGCGGGAGTTCGACTGGAGCGTCATCGACCGCTGGCCCACGCACGACCTGTTCATCGACGCGATGACCGAAACCGTGCGGCAGGGCCTCGAGCAGTTCGAGCCCGCCGAGCGGGACGACGTTCTCATCCTCTTCAGCGCTCACAGCCTGCCCTTAGGGATCATCGACCGGGGCGACGCCTACCCGCTCGAGGTCGGCGCCAGCGTCCACGAGGTGATGCGGCGCCTCGATTACGGTTACGAGCACCTGCTGAGCTTCCAGTCGGAGGTGGGCCCGGTGCCGTGGCTCGGGCCGTCCACCGAGTCCGTCATAAAGCAGTTGGGAGCGAAGAAGCGCCAACGGGTGCTGGTGGTGCCCATCGCCTTCACCTCCGACCACATCGAGACGCTCCACGAACTCGATATCGAGTACGGCGAGCTGGCGGCCGAGGTCGGCATCTCCGAGTACCGGCGCGCGCCCGCGCTCAACGGTCTGCCGCTATTCCAGGACGCCCTCGCCGCCATCGTCGCCGAGCACCTGGCCAGCGGCGAGGCGTGCTCCAAGCAGTACGGCCTGCGCTGCCCCGGCTGCGTCAACCCGCAATGCCGCAACATCCTCGAGCCGGTGGCGCCCTACCGCCGCACCAACGTCAGCGCCCACCCCGACAACAAGCGCTTCATCGAGAGCTCCTAAGCCGTCGCGATGCCAGGTGCACGATCTTTCGATGTCGCTGTCGTAGGTGGGGGTGTCGCCGGCATGAGCACCGCCTTCTGGCTCACGCGGCTGGCGCCCCACCTGCGGGTTGGGCTGTTCGAACGCGAGGGGGAAGCGGGAGGGAAGGTGCGCGGCGAACACACCGCCGGCTTCGTCTTCGACTGGGGACCAGCGGGCTTCGTCACCAACTCGGCCGACTTGCGTGCTCTCATCGACGCCCTGGGGTTGGAGGGCGAGGTGCGGCACGCCACGCCCGCCGCGCGCCGCCGTTACCTGTATGTCGGCGGCCGCCTGCAGCCGCTGCCTGGCACGCCGCTGGCGTTCCTGCGGAGCCCGCTGATCCCGGCCGCCGCCAAACTGCGGGCTCTGGCGGAGCCGTTCGTGCCGCGCGGGCGCGTCGAGGAGAGCCTGTACGACTTCCTGGCGCGCCGCTTCGGGCGCCCTGTGGCCGAGTGGATCGCTGACGCGCTGGCGGGCGGCGTCTCCGCCGGCCTGGCCCGCGAGGTGAGCACCGACGCTCTCTTCCCGCGCCTGGCAGCGCTCGAGCGGGAGCACGGTTCGCTCCTGCGCGCGGCGCTGAAGCTGGCGGCGGCCGGCAGGCGCGGCGGCGCACCGCGAAGCGGCATGCTGACCCTCTCAGGAGGTACGCGCCGCCTGAGCGCGGCCCTGGCCGACGCCCTGGGCGAGCGCCTTGCCACCCGCGTGGGCGTGCGGGCCCTGAGGCGCACCGGCGAGGGCTTCGAGCTCGAGCTAGAGAGCGGCGGCAGCGTGTCGGCCGCCAGGGTCGTGCTCGCCGTGCCCGCGCCCGTAGGCGCCGTTCTGCTCCGCGACATCGCGCCGGGCGCCGCCCGGAGCCTGGCCGACGTGGCCTACGCCGACGTGGTGGTCCATTCCCTCGCTTACCCTGCCGCCGCCGTACCCACCGAACTGGCCGGCTTCGGATTCCTGGTGGCGGCCGGCGAGGAGCCGCGCAGCCTGGGCGCGGTGTACACGTCAGCTCTCTTCCCCGACCAGGCGCCCGCGGGCATGACCCTACTGCGCGTGATCTCCGGCGGCCGCCGTGACCCCGGCTTCCTCGCCCTCAGCGCCGACGAGGCCCTGGCGAGCGTGAGACGCGACCTGCGACTGACGCTCGGCGTGACGGCCGAACCGAGTGCCGTATGGACCAAGCGCTGGCACGACGCCATCCCTCAGTACCGCCTGCGGCACGCTACGCAGATGGCCGCCGCGCAGGCGGAGCTCGACGTGGTGGGCGGCCTGCATCTAACCGGCGACGTGGTCGCCGGCATCGGCGTGGCCGCCTGCGTCGGGCACGCACGGGCGCTGGCCTATCACCTGGCCACGGGCGCCGCGCCCGCGAGCCTTGCCCCGGCTGGAGCGAACGCATGAGCACGGACGAACTCACACTCCTCTCCCGGAAACTCTTCCACCGCGCGCTGCACGTGACGCCGGGCGGCGTCAACTCGCCCGTGCGCGCCTTCGGGCAGGTGGGCGGCACGCCCCGGTTCGTGCAGCGCGGGGCGGGGGCTCACGTGTGGGACGTGGACGACAACCGCTACGTCGACATGGTGGGCTCCTGGGGACCACTCATCCTGGGGCACGCCCACCCGCGCGTGACCGCGGCGCTGCAGACCGCCCTCCAGAACGGCACCACCTTCGGCGCCCCCACCGCACCGGAGGTGGAGCTGGCGGAGCGCCTCTTGGAGCGCTACCCGAGCTGCCAGCAGGTGCGCTTCGTGAACTCAGGCACCGAGGCCACCATGAGCGCTCTACGCCTGGCGCGAGGCGCCACGGGCCGCGACCTGGTGGTCAAGTTCGCCGGCAACTACCATGGGCACGCCGACGCGCTGCTGGTGGCGGCGGGCTCCGGCGCGCTCACGGGCGGCGTGCCGAGCAGCGCCGGCGTTCCCGCCGCCGTGGCCGCTCAGACGCTGGTGGCGCCCTACAACGACGCGCCCGTGCTTGAGCGACTGTTCGAGGCGCACGGCGCGGAGATCGCCTGCGTGATCATGGAGCCGGTGGCGGGGAACATGGGAGTCGTGGAACCCACGCCTGAGTTTCTGGCCGCGGTGCGGCGCCTGACGCAGGGCGCCGGCGCGCTGCTGATCGTGGACGAGGTCATGACGGGCTTACGACTGGCGCGCGGCGGGGCCGTCGAGCGCCTGAACCTAGAACCGGACCTGGTCTGCTGGGGGAAGATCGTGGGCGGCGGCCTGCCGGTGGGGGCGTACGGCGGCAGCGCCAGCCTCATGAGCCTCGTCGCCCCGCTCGGTCCGGTCTACCAGGCCGGCACGCTGTCGGGGAACCCGCTGGCCATGGCCGCCGGTAACGCCACCCTCGCGGCCATCGACGAGGACGCCGACCTCTACCCGCGACTCGAGCGCCTGGGCGCGGAGCTGGAGCGTGGGCTGCGCGCCGCGGCGGGTGCGGCCGGCGCGCCCGCTACCGTGAACCGGGTCGGCTCCATGCTCACCCTCTTCTTCACCCCTGGGCCGGTCACCGACCTCGCAACCGCCACCGCCAGCGACACGCACGCCTTCGGCGCCTGGTTCCGCTCCATGCTCGAGCAGGGCGTCTACTGGCCGCCCAGCCAGTTCGAGGCGGCGTTCCTGTCTGGCGCGCACGGCGAGGCCGACGTTGCCGCCGTGATCGCCGCCGCTGAGGTGGCGTTAGCCGAGGTGGCGTCCGCTGACGTGGGGTCGGCCGGCGCGGCGGTGATAGCCTCTGCTTCATGCGCTTCGTGATGCTCTTGCCTCTGCTCGCGTTGGCCGCTTGCTCGGCGGCCTTCTCCGTGCAGGTGGAGGCCTTCCGCGTTCCGATAGGTAACACGCTGGGCCGTATCTGCTGGGTGCAGGTCGACGCCTCGGCAGCGCCACGTGTGCGCACCGCCACTTACCGGTCGCGGGCCGTTTACGACGCCGATCTGACCCTGTCGGATGGGGTGACGGTGAGGTTCTACGGCAGGAGTGTTCCTCCCGCCGGGGCGTGCACTGAGAACGACGCGGCGGTCGACCTGCCCCTGTCGGAGGCCACCGAACTGGAGCGCGAGCGCAGCCAACCAGTTTCGATCGGAGACCTTGGCTACGCCGCGGACCTTGGTGGCCTCGTCAACGCCGGCGTCTTCTGGCTGGGCGCGTCCGCGGCCGGGAACATCGGGGTCGGTGAGGAACTCTTGTTCGAGCTAGGGCGTATCGACGTGGGCCTTTGAGGGCCCACTTTCGCCACCTTTCGGAACGCCGTCAAGCCGTCGCCGCCTGCCACCGAACGTGGTGCTGCAGGCACATAGCCACGCCACTAGCGGAGGCGGTACGTCAGGACCGTATCAGCGATGATAGCCCGGACCTCGTAGCGCCGGCGGGACCCCGCACCGCTCTAGGTCCGTTCGCGCCCCATCTCCGGCGTAGCCGCTGATCCCTGCATGAACCACCCCTACTTTCCCGGAGACCCCATTCTTTGAGAGGATGGTCTTCATGGGTAAGCAGGGTAGGTACTCGCCTGAGGTTCGGGAGCGCGCCACCAGGCTGGTTTTCGAGCAGCAGGGGCATCACGAATCACAGTGGGCGGCCATCGTCAGCGTCGCCGAGAAGATCGGCTGCACAGCGGAGACTCTCCGTAAGTGGGTGAGAGCCGTGGAGCGCAGAGAGATCCCGGAGCAGCGAGCTCTCGATGCAGAGCGTGAGCGGGTCAAGGCGTTGGAGAGGGAGAACCGTGAGCTGAGGCAGGCGAACGAGATCCTGCGCAAAGCGGCGGTCTTCAGGATCTCGTTCGCGCGCTTCAGCTCCGCCAGTTCCTTGCGCAAGGCCCTGATCTCCTCGCGCTCCGCGCTCGTCACGCCCGGCTTCTCTCTGGCGTCGACGCGCGCCCGGTCCACCCAGCCGCGCATCGTGTCAGGTGAGATGCCAGTCAAGTCATGCAGGTGCCGGAACGACGCCCGCATCGACTCGCCAGGCACCTCCTGGCGCCGCTCGTAGAACATCCGGATGAGCCGGTCCTTCGTCTCTTGGTCGTACTTGGTCCGCATGCCTCATTCTCTCCTTTCGCGTGGAAGGAGAGTCTCCATCAAAGCCAGGCGATTCACGCCGGGCCGCTGTTCACCACCACCCCATGCAACTCCTCCAACGCGAGTGGAGCGGACGTCACCCCGACCTCCCGTGGGATGACGCCTGGGTGTGACGCCTCGAGTTCAAGCCCGTGGCGCCGTGGGCGAACCAATGCGCGACGCGCCCGTCACGCACGCCGAACTCGTCGAAACCTAAGCCGCCTGGGTTTGCCGTAGGGTCCTTTCTTCGAGAGAATAGCTGGAGCGGCCAGGCAACTCTGCCCGAGGGGTGATACCCTTAGGCGGGCTGTTGTCCAAAATCCCGCCACACTACCGGCACGCTGCCGAACGCCTCGTCCGCGAGGCGCAGCCGCTCGACGATAGCCGCGTGCCTCCGGGCACCGGCGGGGCCCGGCTCGCCAGTCTCGTCCAGCATGAAGGTAAACACTTCGATGGCCCTGATTTCCCCGCTTGACAGGCGCAGAAGCACGGCCAGGCCATCGTTAGTTTCTGGCGGCTGTTTGACAGTCAGCAGGTTTGGAACAGTGGGGCCTTCCTGCCGGTGCTCGACCCCGTAGGGTTGGAAGATAAAGTTCCCTAGGCTCCAGAAGACGGGACTTCCCGCAACGGGCTCCCAGGGGTGGGGAACGTGCGGATGGTGACCGAATATGACGTCCACACCGGCCGACACCAACCTTTCTGCCATCGGCCTCTGATACTCAGCGAGGAAGCCTTGGTAGGGCGCTAACCACATCGGTGGCACACCCCAATGCAGCGCCGCCACGACGATGTCGGCTTCGGCCCTCGCTCTGGTAACCGCCTCTTGGGCCCGGTCCAGATCCTCATCGTGAGGCCAGCTCTGCACGTATGGCGCGGTGCCCGGCTGCTCGTCCGAGAGCGCGCCGTCAACGTACACCGCCTGGTGGGCGCGCAGTGGCGCAATGCCAAGGCGATCGGTAGCGGCGGCGTAGCCTCGCGGAACAGTGGCAGAGAATGCCATGAAGGCGACTCTGGTGCCACCCAGCGTCACCAGCCGATGCCGGACGGACTCGCCCCCGATGCCGGCCCCTACGTAGGCGACCTGGTTCCCACGCAACGACTCCATGGTGTCGCGCAGTCCAGTCTCGCCGTAATCTAGAGCGTGGTTGTTGGCAAGAGATAAAACATCGAACCCCAGATGCTTCAGATCCATTGCGCCGGCCGGGGAACCGCGAAACGCAACCGGCTTGTCCGCCGGGCTACCGCGCTCGGTGAGCGGGATTTCCAGATTGCCGAAGAACAAGGTTGGCGCCTGCTTGAGAAGCTCCGCTTTCCAGGCGGCAACGCGTTCCACCAGAGCCTGAGAAACCGGACGCTGGAAGGCGACGTCACCAAATGCGACCAGATTCAGGTCGCTCATGGAGCCACCACTACTTTCCCGAACTGATCTTGGCCCTTGAGACGCCGAAAAGCGTCCTGAGCGTTAGCTAGCTTGAACATCTCGTCCACGACCGGCTTCAAGTGTCCGGCAAAGATTAGGTCCATGACTCTGTGGAACTCACGCAAATTGCCGCAGGGTGCCCCGAGGATCTGGCGATGGAACTGGTAGATCTCCCGAATGCTTATGTCCGGCCTGTCGCCGCTGGTTAGTTACGTCCCAGTAGGCGTGTAAATTGTTTCCTCCAGGCCAGCCTACATCATGCTGCCATGCCCACCTCCGTTTCTTCGGGAGCGGAAGCGAGCGAAGAAACGGCCGCCTCGTAACCCACCAACAAGCTCATATCCAAGTACCGCCAGCCCGACAACCACTCCTCGCTCTGCTCCACGCATAAGGCTGTCACCAGCCTGAGGCACGCCGCGCTATTCGGGAAGATCCGCACCACCCTCGTTCTGCGCTTCAGTTCTTGATTGAACCGCTCCAAGCCGTTCGTGCTGCGAATACGCCGCCGATGCGGTTCAGGGAACGAGAAGCACGCCAACGTCTGCTCGATACCCGCCTCGATCCACTCAGCTACTGCCGGATGCGAGACGCTCCAGCGCTCCACCACCTCCCTAGCGAGAGATAACGCCCACTCCTTATCGGTAGCGGCGTAGATGGCCTTCAAGTCGCTCGTGAGCGCCGCCTGGTGCTTCCTGGCCACCTTGCCGCGCGCGTTCCTAAGGAAGTGCACCTGGCACCGCTGCCAAGACGCGCCCTGGAAGTGCTTCTGAACGGCGTTCACCAAGCCACGGTGATCATCGCTGGTCACGAGCTGCACGCCCCTCAAACCACGCTCCTTGAGCTTCTGGAAGAGCGCATCGTAAGTCGCCTCCGACTCCGAATCGGCCACGTCCACGGCTAACAGTTCGCGCTGCCCGTCCTCCCTAACGCCTTTCACGATCAGCACGCCCTGACTTACGATTCGGCCAGCCACCCGCACATGCTCATACCTAGCGTCAACCATCAGGTACGGGTACGCCACCGCGTCAAGGCGCCGCTCCCGCCACACCACCAGCTCAGCATCGAGCTGCCCAGTGAGGCGACTCACCGTGCTCTTGCTGAAACTCGTGCCGCACAGGACCTCGGTGACGTCCTTCACCTTCCGGGTGCTCACGCCCTCTAAGTACATCTCCATCAACGACAACACCAGCGCCTTCTCACTACGCTGGTAGCGATCGAACAACTCCGTCTTGAAGGTACCCTCGCGGTCCAGCGGCACCAGCAACTGCAGCGTGCCCACCCGCGTCTTCAGCTGCCGCGGGCGGTAACCGTTACGGTACCCACGCCGCTCCTCAGTTCTCTCGTGCGGGTCAGCGTTCAGGTGCAGCGTGATCTCCTCCTCCAGCAACCGCTGCAGCGTCGCTTGCAAGATGTCGCGGAAGAAATCCGGTTGATCGATGAGCGCCTCACGCACGCGCGCCGCTATAGGACTATCCTTCAGTTGAGCCATCGTTCCACTCCATTCCTGGGTTTGTATCCACTTCCCATTTTGGAGGAACGGTGGCTCACGTCACTCACGACAATCTTGCAGAGCCACCCAATTTACACGGGATCCGGGGCGCCATC
>ERZ778017.1511-NODE-1511-length-22684-cov-6.125547_pt1 | contig 22684 bp, 23 predicted proteins | sample MGYA00375747_ERZ778017 | MGnify/ENA primary metagenome ERZ778017 (study PRJEB29350, sample SAMN05509838) | bioreactor metagenome | biome: bioreactor; material: wastewater | place: South Africa: University of Cape Town | collected 2014-03-17 ...
TCCTGAACGGAAGCTACGACGTCGCCTTCACCATGGATCTCGCGCTCAAGGATCTTGGCTTCGCCATGGATTTCGGCCGCGAATTTGAAGTCCCGCTTGATCTGGCCGGCCTCACCAACCAGACGTTTGTCAGAGGAAAGGCCGCCTATGGCGGCGGCGCGCAATCGACCCAGATTGTCAAGCTTCTGGAGGACGCGCTTGGTACGCATCTGCGAGCGCCAGGGTTTCCGGCCCGCCTCGAATAGGCCTCCAGTGCGGGTGGTTTATAACCCGGCAATGAATGCGATCGCACCGTATTGTGCAACTTAACGGCGGAACGCCAGCACAATCGGTTTTGAGCCCGAGCTTCTTTACCCATAGCATCCCTGGACTGGGCGGCGGGTCCTTGTCCGCGAGATGATGGTTGACAAGAACATGGTAGCGATCTTCCCACAGCATCCACAGCACTGCTGACAGGCCGATCATAAAGCCGACGGTCACCAAGCGTCGGGTGAACCGCGGCGTGTTGCCACCCCATCTGCCACGCACGGAGATGGTGGTCGACATCGAGGACCATGCCTGCCCGTGCTGCCGCGATGACTTGCATCGGATCGGCGAGGACGTAAGCGAGCGGCTCGACATCGTTCCGGCGCAGCTGCGTGTGATCGTCGTGCGCCGACCCAAATATGCCTGCCGAACCTGTGAGGACGTGGTCGTACAGGCTCCCGCGCCCGCCCAGCTGATCGAAGGCTGCCTGCCGACCGAGGCGACGGTTGCCCAAGTTCTGGTCTCCAAATATGCCGACCACCTGCCGCTGTATCGCCAGGCGCAAATCTACGCCCGACAGGGCATCAATCTGGACCGGTCGACACTCGCCGACTGGGTTGGCCGTGCCGCCTGGCATCTGCGTCCGGTCCACGAGCAGCTGCTGGAGAAGCTGAAGTCCTCGCCAAAGCTCTTCGCCGACGAGACCACGGCGCCGGTGCTCGATCCCGGTCGCGGCAAGACCAAGACAGGGCAGCTCTGGGCCTATGCCCGCGATGACCGGCCCTAGCAGGGCAGCGATCCGCCAGGCGTCGCTTACGTCTATGCGCCGGATCGAAAGGCCGAGCGTCCGATCGCTCATCTCGCAGGCTTCACAGGAATCCTGTAGGTCGACGGCTATGGCGGCTTCGCGTGCTCGCCGACAAGAGCGGCGTGATGCTCGTCTTCTGCTGGGCACACGTGCGCCGGCGCTTCTACGAACTCGCCGCCGCTGGTCCCGCGCCGATCGCCCGCGAGGCGCTGAGACAGATCGCCGAACTTTATCGCATCGAAGACGACATCCGTGGACGATCGGCGGAGCAGCGTCGTGCCGTGCGCCAGGAAAAGAGCCTGTCGATCACCGTCGCTCTCGAGCCCTGGCTGCGCGAGAAGCTCCGGCTGATCAGCCGGAAGACAAAGCTAGCCGAGGCGATCCGATACACGCTGTCGCGTTGGGAAGGCCTCTCGCGCTTCCTCGATGATGGCCGCATCGAGATCGATAGCAACGCTGTTGAACGCTCGATCCGCCCTATCGCGGCCAGAACCGCGGCGGCACTAAACAGGCTCAGTTGCCGACACGAGTGTCCCTCGCGCTCTATTGTGCGTTGCATTCGGATTGCGATCCGCTTCCGGACCAGCGCCGTCTTTTCACGGCGAGCAGAAAGAATGGGGCTTCATTGACGAAACGCAACGCAATCTATCGAGGCCTTCTGGCCTTCATCGCCGCCAGTGTGCTGATCGACTGGTATGTCTGGGGAGAATCTCCTCCAAGCCTCACGGCAAACGATTTCGTGCAGATGGCCGGAATTATCCTGCTGACTCGAACCTGCTACGCGAGCAACGGCAGGATACTCCCAACGAAAACTGACGCGCCATCCATAAGCCAATGCGCGATCGCGAGCGGCAGGAGCCGGCGCAGGCGAAGGTAGACCAGGATCATGAACAGCGAATTCGGCACGGACGACACGAGGCGATGGGCCATGTAAACCGGATCGAATGTCAGCGGCATGAAGGCGTGCTGAAGTGCCCAGACCAATGCCATCACGGCCACGGCGAAGGCCGTGCTTCCGGAAAGCACCTGAAAGCGCGGCAGCAGATAGCCATTGTAGGTCATCTGCTCGGTAAAGCCCCAGATCAACGGCCAGATCAGCAGGGCATAGAGCGCGGGCAGCAGCGGCAACGGCTCGCCGAACTGCGGCAGGCCGACGCCGCCATAGATCATATAGCTGCTGATCGCGATGCCCCCGAAAATGAAGATCAGGGACACAGGAATCAGCGCGAGACCCAGAAGAACATCGCGCGACAGGCGGCCACGGTCGAAACCGACCAGTTCCGCAAGCGTGATGCCCTCTCGCCGCGTGAGCCACCAGAGCAGGCAAAGACAACCTGCATCGATCAGGGTGCCATAGACTGGCAACCACGCCTCGGCGTCGTCCCAGGGTGTCGCCGAGCCCTGCATTGCGCAAAGGATCGCGACCAGGCCCTGCGCGGCGACCGCAAGGACCGTGCGTGCAAACAGCATCACGACGAGAACGCGCCATGTCAGCACCCCGGTGGCCTGCCGTGCAGCAATGGCAACGCGGGAATTCCTTGCTGTGGCTCCGTTCATGTTCATGGCCTGGTTTCGCGGGCGCGCTTCTTCGTGATTGGGAAGGTGGCCATTTAGATTTGCACGCCGAAAGCTGACGCTCCGTTCCCGACCCCAATAGCCGCCAACTTTGTGCCTCCTGAAAGCAGACAAAGACAGCGACCTGGGACCCTGCTCATTTTACATCCAGACTGAGTTGGTCGATCACATGCGGTGTCTCGGTGCCGTCAATTGCGTGCCATCACATCGGTCAGGCGCTCGAAGCAGCGCTTCATCCGATCGACAGGTACACCTGAAAAACCGAGGATCAACGCCTTTTGCTCGTTCTCGGCGAAGACGTAGTCAGAAAGCGGGTAGCATTGGATGCCCGCGGCCACCGCCGCCCGGTGCAGGGCGACGTCGTTGCGGCCGCCCTCCAGCCAGGCGAGCGCATTCATGCCGCTGTCCGGGCAATCGATCCTGGCGAGGCCGTCGAGCGCCGCGCCGCCCAGTTCGACGAATGCCGCGCGGCGCTCGGTGTAGAGTTCACGCATCCGCCTGAGATGCGTGGCGAAATGCCCGCCGCCGATGAATTCGGCAAGCGCCAGTTGAACTTCCACGGCGACGCTTCGGTTGATCAGTCCCGCCATGCTTCGGAACGCACCCACCAGCGCCGGCGGCAACACGAGGTAACCAACCCGAATGGCCGGATAGAGAGCCTTGCTGAAGGTCCCGACATAGATAACGCGATCATAGCTGTCGATTGACCGTATCGACGGCAAGGGCGGTCCGACATAGCGGAACTCGCTGTCGTAGTCGTCTTCGACGATCCACGATCCATTGGTATGCGCCCAGTCGAGCAGCGCCATGCGACGCGGAAGCGAGAGGGTAACCCCGAGCGGATGGTGTCGCGACGGCATGGTGAAAGCGAGCCGCGCATCCGGGCAAGCCGCCGCGGCGCCCCCGACATCCATCCCTTCCGGGCCGGTATCCACCGGGCAGACATCTAGCGCCAGCGAACGAAAGAGGTTGTAGACAGTCACCGGCCCAGGATTCTCGAACCAGATCCTGTCGCCGGGATTGGCCAGCACCAGCGCAGCCAGCGCGAAACCGGCGTGGCCTCCCGGCGTCACCACGATCTGGTCGGGATCGCAGTGGTCGCCCCGATGCAGCGCCAGATATTCGGCAATCCTGTGCCGCAGCACGGGCTCGCCGACGGGATCGCCATAGGCCAGCCAACTGCTCTGCCCGCCCTTGGTCGCCGCGTTCCAGCATTTGCGCCAGACTGCGAATGGGAACCGGTCGAGTGCAGGTTGATTGGGCAGGAACGGACGGTATTCGACCTTACCGATATCGGCGGACATCGCCGACGCCAGCGTGCCGATCCGCGAAAGCTGCGAAGGAACGGTCCTACCCGCGTCGCCGGCACACCGGCGTTCGTCCGGCCGGGCCAGTTGCGGCGGCAGGTCGCTCGCCACGAAGGTTCCCGACCCCTGCCGCGTCTCGAGATACCCTTCGGATTTGAGGTTCTCCAGGACCCGAACGATCGTCGGCCGCGATATTCTCAGCTCGCCGGCGAGCACCCGGCTAGCCGGCAGACGGGTTCCGGCGCGCAGATGCCCGCGCAGGATGGCGAGGCGCAGCTGATCCTGGACCTGCCTGAATTTCGGCACCGACGCATCGTCGTCGACGCCGACAAAGGGAAGAATTGCGCCTTCGTGCTGCTTGGCCATGTCATCCATCCGGCCGTCATAATTGGTATGTCATGATATAGCATAGTGGACATTGAGAATTTATCCACTTCCCGACACCCTGCATATGGTAACCAGGCGATCCATGGGAGTGTCGGCGAAATCATCGTTCGGCAGGACCGCTTTAACAGGGAGGAGAATTCCATGAAACACGTCCTGACGGCCGTCAGTCACATCGCCACCGCGGCTGTCCTTGCGCTGACCGCGCTTCCGGGCCTCGCTCACGCCGATGCATTGAGCGATCTGGCGGACGCGGCGACGAAGGAAGGCGCACTTACCGTGATCGCGCTGCCGCACGATTGGTGCGGCTACGGCGACGTCATCGCCGGCTTCAAGGCCAAGTATCCAGGCATCACGATCAACGAACTCAACCCCGATGCCGGCACCGCCGACGAAATCGAGGCGATCAAGGCCAACAAGGGCAACACCGGGTCGCAGGCTCCCGACGTGGTCGACCTCGGCATGGCCTTCGCCCCGACAGCCAAGGATGAGAAGCTGATCCAGCCCTACAAGGTTTCGACCTGGGACGAGATTCCCGACAACATCAAGGATGCCGACGGCTACTGGTACGGCGACTATTACGGCGTCATGGCCTTCGGCGTGAACAAGGACCTGGTCACCACCGCCCCGACCGACTGGGCCGACCTGCTCAAGCCCGAATACGCCAACGCCGTTTCGCTGACCGGCGATCCGCGCGCCTCCGCGCAGGCGATCCTTGCCATCATGTCGGCTGGCATGGCAGAGGGCGCCAAGGCCGGTGAGGAAGGCGCCAAGAAGGGCCTGGAGTTCTTCGCCCAGTTGAACAAGGCCGGCAATTTCGTGCCGGTGATGGGCAAGGCTGGCACCATCGCCCAGGGCCAGACCCCGATCGTCGCCGCATGGGACTATAACCTGCTTGCCTGGCGCGACGGGTTGAACGGCAACCCACCGATGGATGTCATCGTGCCGAAGTCGGGCGTCGTGGCCGGCGTCTACGTGCAGGCGATCAGCGCCTACGCGCCGCATCCGAACGCCGCCAAGCTGTGGATGGAGTACCTCTATTCGGACGAAGGCCAGACCGGCTGGCTGAAGGGCTACTGCCACCCGGCCCGCTTCAGCGCCATGTCGAAGGCGAACAAGTTCCCGAAGGACCTGCTCGACAAGCTGCCGCCCGCAGAAGCCTATGAAACCGCCGTCTTCCCGACCGTCGACGAACTGTCGGCCAACAAGTCCACCGTCACCGGCGGCTGGGACAGCGTCGTCGGCGCCAACGTGAAATAGGCGAACCGGTCGAGGCCCTGCCCTTCTGGGCAGGCTCTTTTCCCTGTCGAAACGGAGATTCGAACATGACGGTTCGCATCGCATCCGTGGCTGCGGCCAACCGATCGCGGCAGGCGCTCAACTGGATCGGCGTCATCCCGTTCCTGTTGTTCGCGCTGCTGTTCCTGATCCTGCCGACGCTCAACATCGTCATTGGTGCGTTTCTCGACATCGACGGGCACCCGACGTTCAGCAACATCGTCAAGCTTTTCACGCCGTCGATCCGCAGCGCCTTCTGGATCTCGATCGAACTCAGCCTGCTGACGGCGGTGCTCGGCTGCCTGTTCGGCTTCATGATCGCGGCCGCGATCACCTTCGGCCGGCTCCCCGGCTGGTTGCGCGGCGCCATCGTCACCTTCTCGGGCGTCGCCTCGAACTTCGCCGGCGTGCCGCTGTCCTTCGCCTTCATCGCCACGCTCGGCCGGCTCGGCTTCGTCACGCTGCTGCTGCGCGACCTTTTGGGGGTGAACCTCTACGCGACGGGCTTCAACCTGATTTCCTTCCTTGGCCTGGCGATCACCTATCTCTACTTCCAGATCCCTCTGATGGTCCTCATCATCATGCCGGCGCTGGAAGGCCTGCGCCACGAATGGCGCGAGGCGGCCGAGATACTCGGCGCCAGCGGTTCACAGTATTGGCGCATGGTCGCCCTGCCGGTGCTGTGGCCGTCGCTGCTCGGTACGCTGGCCCTGCTGTTCGCCAACGCCTTCGGGGCAGTCGCCACGGCGATCGCGCTCACCGGCTCCTCGCTGTCGATCGCGCCGATCGTGCTGTTCGCGCAGATTCGCGGCGACGTGCTGAACGACCCGCATCTCGGCTACGCGATCGCCTTCGCCATGATCGTGCTGACCGGCGTCGCCAACGCCATCTACATCGTCCTTCGCATGCGCGCCGAAAGGTGGATGAAATGAAGGGCACACGTTTCTGGTCCTGGACGGCAATCGCGTTCGGCGCGCTCTATTTCCTGCTGCCTTTGGTGGGAATGTTCGAATTCTCGCTACGCATGAAGCGTGAGGGTTACAGTTTCGAGGCCTACCGAGTCGTCCTCTCCGACCCGCAGTTCCAGATGACGTTCTCCTATTCCGTCGCGCTGGCACTGCTGACCATCGTGCTCGGCGTCCTCATCGTCGTGCCGACGGCCTACTGGGTGCGCCTCAGGCTACCGGTCGTGCGCCCGCTCATCGAGTTCATCACGCTGATGCCGCTGGTCATTCCGCCGATCGTCATCGTCTTCGGCTACATCCGCGTCTACAACACCTCCTCGATCCTGCCGCTGACCGGGAACTGGTGGGGCACCAACGTGCTGCTGGTCTTCGGCTACGCCACGCTGGCTCTGCCCTACATGTACCGCTCGGTGGACACGGGCCTTCGCACCATCGATGTCGCCACGCTGACCGAGGCCGCGCAGAGCCTAGGCGCCGGCTGGGCGCGCATCCTCGCCACCGTGATCCTGCCCAACGTCCTGGTGTCGGTGCTGTCGGGCGCTTTCCTGACCTTCGCCATCGTCATCGGCGAATATGTCTTCGCGGCGCTGCTCAACGTCAACAGCTTCGGCCCCTACATGGTCTGGATGGGCGGCAACCGCGCCTACGAACCGTCGGCGCTGGCGGTGATCGCCTTCACCATCACCTGGGCCTGCATGGGGCTCATCCAGCTCGTCACCCGCTTCTCCAAATTCTCCACACCGAGGCGCTAGAAATGGCCTTTCTCGAACTCGACCACCTCGAAAAATCCTTCGGCGCCGTCCATGTGGTGAAGGACTTCAACCTTGCCGTCGAAAAGGGCGAATTCGTCTCCTTCCTCGGGCCGTCCGGCTGCGGCAAGACCACGGTGCTACGCATGGTGGCGGGTTTCGAAAGCCCCACCTCCGGCTCGATCGTCATCGACGGAAAGAACGTCACCGGCATCCGCCCCAACCAGCGCAACATCGGCATGGTGTTCCAGGCCTATGCGCTGTTCCCGAACCTCACCGTCGCGCAGAATGTCGGCTTCGGCCTGCGCGTCGCCGGCCAGGGCAAGGCCGAGATCGACAAGCGTGTCGGGGAAATGCTCGAACTGATCGGCCTGCCGCAGCTTGGCAGCCGCTATCCCTTCCAGTTGTCCGGCGGCCAGCAGCAGCGGGTGGCGCTGGCGAGAGCGCTGGCGATCAAGCCCAGCGTTCTGCTTCTCGACGAGCCCCTGTCGGCGCTCGACGCCAAGATCCGCGTCAGCCTGCGCGAGGAAATCCGCGCCATCCAGCGAGAGCTCGGCATCACCACGATCTTCGTTACGCATGACCAGGAAGAAGCCCTGTCGATGTCGGACCGCATCGTCGTCATGCACCAGGGCGTCGCCGACCAGGTCGGCACGCCGTTCGAAATCTACAACCGCCCCGCCACGCGCTTCGTGGCGCAGTTCGTCGGCACGCTGAACCTGCTCGACGCCTCGGTGCTCGATGCCGCCGCCGGCAGGATCAAGGTCGGCGACGTGCCCGTCGCGCTTGACCGGGCGCTGCCCGGCGGCGGCAACGGCAAGATAGGCCTCGCCTTGCGGCCGGAAACGGTCGCGCTCGGCCGGCAAGACGGGAACGGCATCGTACTTTCGGGCCGCATCGCCGAGGTGCATTTCCTCGGTTCCGTCATCCGTGTGCGGGTGACGGTCGGCGATCACCTCGTCTCGCTCGACACCTTCAACCGTCCGGACGCACCGCCACCGCAGGTGGGTTCGCCCGTTGAGATCAGCGTGTCAGAACGCGACCTGCTGGTGCTGGCCGCATAGGGCGGCCAACCCGTTTCACTTGAAAAAATATGCTGGTCGAAGGTCGATGGACCAAGCTGCGGCAAAGCCTTGACGCTCAGCCGTTCAGCAATTCCAGCGCCGCGCGGTGCAGGTCGCGATTGGCCGCCATCAGCACCGTTTCAAAACTGCGTTCATTGCCGAGCGGCCGCCCCTGCCAGTCGCTGACCACGCCGCCGGCCCCCAGCACGATCGGCATCTGGGGCATGATGTCGTAGTCGAAGACATTGCTTTCCAGCAAAAGGTCCACCCCGCCGAGCGCCAGCAGGCCGGCGGCATAGCCGTCATGCGACATGCGGGTGAAGCGTGCCTTGGAGGTGAGCGCCGCAAACCGCCGGTGGCGGACCGCGTCGAACTGCTCCAGCGCGGAGGTGTAAACGATAGCCTGCTCCATGCCGCGCGTGTCGCTGGTCCGGATCGGCTCGCCGTTCAACACCGTCGGAAACCCTGCCTTTCCCAGCCATCGTTCGCAGGTGATCGGCTGGTCGATGATGCCGAGCACCGGCACCCCATTATGCAGCAGCGCGATCTGGGTGCCGAAGGCCAGCGAGCCGGAGATGAAGGACTTCGTGCCGTCGATCGGGTCCAGCACCCACACCCACTCCGCCTCCGGTTGGTATACGCCGAACTCCTCGCCGCGAATGCCGTGTTCGGGAAAAGCCTCGATGATCATCTTGCGCATGGCGGTTTCCGCCTCGCGGTCGGCGATCGTCACCGGGCTCGAGTCTGCCTTGGCGTCGACCGCCAGCCGCTGGCGAAAATACGGGCAAACGATTCCGCGCACGGCATCCGCCATGGCGTTGGCCAGTTCGAGGTAGTCTTGAGAATACGTCGATTCAGTCATTTCCGCCCTCCGGCCGGCTGGGGCGCCGCGCTTCCGTTGCGATTTCATCGAGCATCGCCATGATCGTGCATACTTGCTCGGCCGCAGCTGCGGCCTCCCGCTTTAACCGTATGTCGAGGTTCGACGAGCCGATCTCAGTGAGGCTTTCTGTCCGAGCCGCGATGAAGGGATCCTCCCCTTGCCCCGGCCAGCGCAGGGCTGGAGCGAAGTAGCCCTCCTCCTCCTCCAGCCCGAAGGCGCGAACCTGCGGCTTGTCCGCGCCCAGCAATAGCAGTTCGACCAGCATGGCATGCATCGGCAGATGTCCTTGCCCCGAGGCGCAGGCGAGATGCGCCCAGCCGCCGCGGTCGGCCTCGATAAGGCAATCCTTCACATGGACTTCCGTGATGTGCTGTGCCTGGCGCGCAAGCGCGTCCAGCGGCCGCTCATAGGCGTTGACCATATTGGCGAAATCGAACAGCAGGCTGAGGTTCGGGTTCGCGACCGCGTTGACGATGTGCACCAGTTCGTCCGACTTCAGGTCTTCGTGCTGCTCGAGCGTAACGCGCAGCCGGCCATCGGGATCGTATTGCGGCAGCCTGCGCAGGTCGTCGATGGCCCACGACACGATCTGGGAGATACGCCCCTCGTAGAGCGGATAGCAGCGCAGCGAGGTGGCTCCGACCGCCAGGGCCCGCATGACCGCGTCCGACAGCCCGTCGGGGGACGTGGTGCTCGTCTCGACATGGACTTCGAGGCCAAGCTCCCTAACCTGCCTGCCGTAAACCGACAACTCTCCGCCGGACATGGCGCTCAGGCTGGCGCCTTCGCCGTCGCCGACATGAATCTTGAGGCCGGCAAGCCCGTACCGACGCGCGAATTCCGCCAGTTCGAATGGCTTCATACCGCCGAAGCGAAAATTGAGATGGAAAGCGTAGGCGTGGGCGAACAACGGCGCCACATCGGCCCGCCTGGCCAGCTCGATTCGCACGTCTGTTGGAAGGCCCGCGATCCTCCGGCGCCAATCGTCACCGAGATCCGCTACGGCAGGCGACACGCTCATGACAGACGCACTCCGCCAACGGTCGTGGCTCCGGTGCCTGAACGCGATCTCGCGGGAGGCGAGGAAAGTGGACGGCTTTGCAAAAAGTGCGGCGATCGGCAGAGCATATGAACATCCCAGATACTTCGTCGGCTTGGAGTTTGCCAACAAAATGGAATGCTGCGGATGGCCACTTATCGGATTTGGGTGAGACCACTTCCACGGCCCTGGGGCTTTGGCCGAAAGCCTGATGGCTAAGGCGTATGAGACGAACCGGAGAGATCGCGGCGTGCCTTGGTGCCGCCCGGCATAAGCCTGGAAAGGCCATTTCTGATTAGTCGCAGCAAATCCAGTCTGGTTTCCACCTTGGTCGAGGAGCCATCGCCATGCTCGCCGCCGTTGTCTTGGCAAGCCTGACCGGCGACGACATGGCCAATGTCTCGAGCGATCATTTTCCCCTCCGCCGTGACAGGTTTCGATGTCGGAATGTTGCCGAGGAACGGTTGGCCACCCCTCGGCCGACCGCCAAAACGGCTAGTGCTGAATCCGGCGGACCGGTTCGCCGCTGCGCTGGGTGGTGCCGACGCCCGGCGCCACGCCAACGGCGGCATTGGAGGCGGCCAGCAGCGGCTTGCCGCGCACGATGTCGGAAGCCCGTTCGGCCAGCATGATGGTCGGCGCGTTGAGGTTGGCGTTCGGCTCCGACGGGAAGACCGAACTGTCGATCACGCGCAGGCCCTCGACGCCGCGCACCTTGAGATTGCTGTCCACCACGGCCATGGTGTCCTCGCCCATGCGGCAGGAGCCGCAGGGATGGTAAGTGCTCTCCATCGTCTCGCGTACCCAGGCGTCGATCTCGTCGTCCTTCTTGACGTTACTGCCCGGCGCCATCTCCTCGCCGCGGAAGCGGTCGAAGGCCGGCTGGGCGATGATCTCGCGTGTCAGCCTGAGGCAGCGGCGAAAGCCCTCGCGATCCTCCTCGCGTGAGAGGTAGTTGAACAGGATGTCGGGCTGCTCGTGGGCCTCGGACGAGCGCAGCCGCACATAGCCGCGGCTTTTCGGCTTGTTCGGGCCGGTCAGCACCATGAAGCCGTGCCCCTTCAGCGGCTTCTTGCCGTCGTAGCGCATCGCGGCGGGCAGGAAATGGAACTGGATGTCGGGCCATTCGAGCGAAGCGTCGGAGCGGATGAAGCCGCCGCTCTCGAAATGGTTCGACACCGACAGGCCCTTCTTGAACAGGATCCACTCGGTGCCAATCAGCGCCTTGCTGAACAGGCCCATCTTGCCGTTGAGCGTGATCGGCTCCTTGCAGGCATACTGGATGTAGACCTCGGAATGGTCCTGGAGGTTTTCGCCGACGCCGGGCAGATCATGCAGCACCGGAACGCCGGCCGCCTGCAGCACCGCCGCCGGGCCGATGCCGGAGCGCTGCAAGAGATGCGGCGAGCCGATCGGGCCGGACGAGATCAGCACCTCTCGGGTCGCCTTGGCGACATGCCTGGTGCCGCCCTGCTCGTATTCCACGCCCACGGCGCGCTTGCCCTCGAGGAGGACGCGCCGGGTCATCGCATGGGTGACGACGATAAGGTTCGGCCGTCCCATAGCCGGCTTGAGGTAGGCGTTGGCGGTCGACCAGCGCACGCCGTCCTTGACGGTCATGTGCATGGCGCCGAAGCCTTCCTGCATGTAGCCGTTCGGGTCGTCGGTGGTGATGTAGCCGGCTTCGCGGCCGGCATCGACGAAGGCGCGGTAGAGCGGGTTCTTCATCTTGTTGCCGGCATTGGTGGCGAGCGGGCCGGCGTCGCCACGATAGGAATCGCCGCCGTCCTGCCAGTCCTCGGCACGCTGGAAGTAGGGCAGGCAGTTGGCGTAACTCCAGCCGCGCGCACCGAGTTCGGCCCATTGGTCGAAATCGCGAGCATGGCCGCGCATGTAGACCAAGCCGTTGATCGAGGAGGAGCCGCCGAGCACCTTGCCGCGCGGGCAGTGCACGCGCCGGCCGTCTAGGCCCGGCTCCGGCAGGGTCATGTACTTCCAGTTGTATTTCGTGCCGTTCATCGGAATGGACAGCGCCGTCGGCATCTGGATGAAGATGGACTTGTCGCTGCCGCCGAACTCCAGCACCAGCACCTTGCAGGACGGGTCCTCGGTCAGCCGGTTGGCCAGGACGCAGCCGGCAGAGCCGGCGCCGATGATGATGTAGTCGAATGTCGCGGTCATGAGACAGCTCCGATGAAATTTCCGGGAGAATGTGGATGGCGGGAAGGTCCCGCCATCCGGCTCGCTCAGCCTTGCGGATAGTCGCCCCAGCCCTTGCCGGTGGCGAACAGCCGGCTCAGGACATAGTGAACCGTGCCTGCCACGAGGCAGGAGGGAACGGAGGCGGTGACGAACTTGAAGACGGAAACGCTGGCAAGCGTCTGCGGATTGAAGATCCAGACATAGACCCCGAAGCCGATCGCCAATGCGATCAGTCCGATCGGATTGAAGCCACCGGCGAAGCGGTAGGCCCCATTTTCTTGCGGCGCGTGCAGCTTGCGCATGTCGAGCTTCTGCCCGCGCAGGAAGAAATAGTCGGCGATACCGATGCCGGCCAGCGCGGAATTGAGCGCCGAAGTCCAGACCAGGAAGATGAAGAAGCCATCATACATCTGCGGGTAGAAGACGACCAGCCCGAGCGGGATCAGGCAGAACAGGAACAGGATCGCCCCCCAGGGAATGCGCCGCACCGACTCGGTGCCGACCTGCCGCAGGCCGACGATCGACGTGTAGAGGATGTTGGCCATCGACGTCATGTTGGCGAAGGCGACGAACAGCAGCGCGATGACACCGACGGCCGGCCCGGCGATCTTGGTCATCCAGATGGTCGGATCGCTTTCGCCGAGCGCGACGGCGGCCAGCAGGCCGACGATCTCGCCAAGTGCGGCCGCGCCGAAGATGCCGAGGATGTTCGGCCAGAACGCCGTGCGTTCGTTCTTCGTCAGGCGCGCCAGGTTGCCGATATAGGGCCACCAGGAGAAGCCAGCCGCAAGGTTGACCTCGACGGCGATGATGAAGTTGAGGTGCTTATCCTCGAACGGCGGATCGAGCGCCGGCAGCGTCATCAGTTCGCCGAAGGAGTGCTTGCTCAGGATGAGATAGAGCATGACGCCCATCAGGATCACCAGCGCCGGCGAGATCACCATGTTGAAGAACTTGATCGAGGTCGGCCCCTTGGCGACGACGAACCACGTCACAAGGATCGCGAGGATCGCCGCGATCATCATCTTGGCGCCGGTGGGCGAGGCCTGTCCGCCGTCGCTGAGCGCGATCAGCCCGTCGATGGAGCGGCCGAACATCATGGCCAGCACCGCCAGCCAACCCATCGTCAGCACCACGACCGCCAGCACGTAGACCAGGCGCGTGCCGTTGTAGCCGAACTGGCTGCGCAGCGCGACGAACTGCTCGACGCCGTAGCGGCCGGTCATGCAGGTGGTGGCCAGTGCCGTCAGCACGACGCCGACGATGTTGCCGATGATGATGGCGGCGATGCCTTCCTTCGGCCCGACAAACAGGCCGACCGAGCCGCCGATCAGGAAGGCCCATGTGGCGATCGCCAGGGCCGAATTGGCGTAGGTGAATTCCCAGAAACCCCAGAGCCGCTCGGAGGGCAGGATGGGGGCATCGCCCCGCTCGGCCGCTTCCCGATAGGCGACGACGTTCTTGTCCGCCTCCTCGAAGGAGGCATTGTTGCGGATCGTGGTGTCGCTCATCTTAAGCCCCCCAGATCCAGAAGGCCACGACCAGCACCACCGTAAGCGCGACGATAGCGGCGTAGTCGAGCCGCGTCATCGTGCCTTCCCAGCGCTGGCCGGCTTCGATGTCCTCATAGACGCGCGCCCGCCGGTCGAGTTCGCCCTGCCATCCGATGTCTTGACTGCTCATGTATTCCTCCTCTCGCGGATCACCTCGCCGGCGCCCGCATTTCCGGCACGGTGATGCTGATCGCCGTGCTCCTCCCCTCAATGACCGGAGCACTCCTCTTGCGCCCGGACCTCTTCTACCGGACCGTCACCGGCTCGGTGTAGTAAGGCAGCCTGTCGACGCGCGGCGTCCACGCGCCCGACGCCGTTACCGCCTGCACATGCCGGGCAATTTCCTCCATCGGCGCGAACCACACGTCGCCGCGACCGAGTACACTTTCCACGAAGCGGTGGACCACTTCCCAGCGCGCCAGCCGCCCGGTGGCGAAGGGGTGCACGACCGGCACCCACAGGCCGCCATGCCGGTAGGCCGCCTCGAACTCCTGCGCGAAAGCGGCAAAACCCTGCTCCGGTGCGCGGATCGGCATCATGTAGTCGAGGTCCATCGACTGGACATATTGCGGCCAGTCGTCGAGGCCCCAGTGCGTCGGCAGTTCGACCAGCCGACCGGCCTCACATTCCAGCAGATAAGGGATGTCATCGCCCATCAGCGAGGCGTCGTATTCGAAGCCGCGCGAGGCCAGCAGGTCCGCCGAGCGATGCGAGAAATTGTAGAGCGGCGCGCGCCAGCCGCGCGGCCGCTTGCCGCTCACCTTGACGATGACGTCGATGCCGCGGTCGAGCCAATAGGCTTCTTCCTCGTCTGAAAGCTCGCGCGGATGCTCGTGCAGGAAGCCGTGATGGGCGAGTTCGTGACCGCCATCGAGGATGGCTTCGACTGCTTCCGAATACCGCTCGATGCACCAGGCTGGGACGAAGAAGGTCTGCTTGATGCCGAGTTGCCGGTAGCTTTCGACGATGCGCGGGATCGCCACCTTCGGCCCGTATTGCAGCATCGAGATCGCCGACACGCGGCTGTGGCCGTCCTTCGGATGCCCGATATGGATCAGGCTGTCGGCATCCATGTCGAAGGTGATGCAGGCGGCGGACTTCGCGCCGTTCGGCCATGGGATCGGATTGCGGATCATGGCATGACGCTCCCGCCATTGCTGCCGATGCCCTGTCCCGTGAAATAGCGGCCGCCGGGGCCGGCGAGGAACAACGCCAGCTCGCCGATTTCCTCCGGCCTGCCGAAGCGGGCGAGCGGGATGGCCAGTTCCCGGGCACTCCATTCCGCGCTCATGTTGGCAGCGCCCAGCATCTCAGTGTCGATCGGGCCGGGGCAGATGGCGTTGACCAGCACGCACGGCGCGAACTCCTTCGCCCAGGAGCGGACAAGCCCGAGCACGCCGTGCTTGGAGGCGACATAGGGCGAGAAGGTCTCGCGGCCGTAATAGGCCATATCGGAGGCGATCATGACCAGCCGCGCCGGATCGTCCGCCGTGCCGCCCATCAGGCCGATGGCCATCTTGCCGACGAGGAAAGAGCCGCGCAGGTTGATGGCGATCACCCGGTCGAAATCGGCGACCGGCGTTTCCAGCAGCGGCGCTTCGTGGATGACGCCCGCGCAATGCACAACGACATCGAGGCCGCCGAACTTTTCCTTCACCGCCGCGCCGAGGGCGGCGACGGCGCTTTCGTCCGAAACATCGCAGGCAAGCGCCAGCGTTTCCGCCGCGCCGGCCCGTGCCGCCGCTTCGGCGGTCTCATCCGGCTTGCGGATGTCGGCGAGCGCAACCCGCGCGCCGGAACCGGCCAAAGCGAGGGCGCAGGCCGCGCCGATGCCGCGATAAGCGCCGGTGACGAGGACGCGCCGGCTCATGCCATCACCTCGCCGCGGTCGAGCATGATGCCCTGCCCCGTCATGTCCCTGGCGCCGTCGGAGGCGAGGAACAGATAGGGTGCGGCCAAATCCTCCGGCTCCAGCAGGCCGGGCAGCACCTGTGCGCCGACGATCTCGGCCAGCAGGTCGTCCTCGCTGCGGCCGGTACGGATCGATATGTTTTTCAGGGAGAGCAGCGCCGCCTCGGTGCGCACCCAGCCGGGGCAGACGGCGTTGACGCGGATGCCTCTAGGGCCGAGTTCCTTCGCCATGACGCGGGTGAAGCCGAGATTGGCGTGCTTGGAGGTGATGTAGGCGGAAAATTCCGGCACCGCGACGCGGCTCCAGATCGAGGCCGTGACGATGATGCGGCCGCCGCCAACCATATGCGGCACGGCATTGCGGGTGACGTAGAAGGTGCCGTTGGTGTTGATGTCGGTGATGCGGCGGAATGTTTCCTCGACGGCTTCGTCCGGATCGAGCAGCGGCGTGATGCGCTCAAGCCCCGCATTGTTGACCAGCACGTCGATGCGCCCGAACCCGGCCAGCGCAGCCTTGACCGCGGCGGCGTCGGTGATGTCGCATTCCAGCGCACGCACCGGCCGCCCGGCTTTCGCCGAAATCTCGCGCGCCGCGTCATGGATGCCCTTGCCGGAGGACAGCACCGTCACATCGGCGCCGGCGGCGGCGAAACCCTCCGCCACCGCGCGGCCGATGCCACGGCTGGCTCCCGTGACCAGGACGGTCTCGCCCGAGAAATCGTAACGGACGCGACCCATTTCTCAGCCCTTCCTTGCGTGCATGACGCGGCCGATCAGGTTCATGAGCACCTGGGCGGCAAGGATGGTGGTGGAGCCGGAATGATCGTAGTCGGGCGCGACCTCGACGAGGTCGATACCAACGACGGTGCCACGCTTTGCCAGCGCGGCGAGAATCTCCAGTACCTCGTAGTAGATGAAGCCGCCATGCGATGGCGTGCCGGTGCCCGGCGCGATCGACGGGTCGAAGCCGTCGATGTCGATGGTGACGTAATAGCGCGCCCCGGCGGGCACCCTCTCCACCACCGCCTCGGTGCCGAGCGCGCGGATCTGGCGCACCGACAATATGTCGGAGCCCATATTGCGGGCGTTCTCGTAGCCTTCCTTCGCGGTGGACGACACGTTGCGGATGCCGAACTGCGACAGGCCGCTGACGTAGGACTTTTCCGCCGCGCGCCGCATCGGGCTGCCATGGCCGTAGCGCACGCCGTGGCGCTCGTCGACGAAGTCGAGATGGGCGTCGATCTGGACAATGTGGATCGGCCCGTTCTTGGCGCAATCCTCGTCGAAGGCGTTGACGCAGGGAATGTTGACCGAATGGTCGCCGCCCAGCACCACCGGCAGGGCGCCGGCGGCTAGGATCTTGCGCACGCCGAACTCGATGTTGGCGTGGCTCTTCATCGTATCTGTGTGGACGATGTCGGCATCGCCGATGTCGACGATCTTCACCTTGTCGGCCGGCAGGTAGGTGGCCTCGTCCTCGTGGTCGTAGGCGCCGCCATGGCCGAAGGAAAACAGCGTCGACGCCTCGCGGATGCCGCGCGGGCCGAAGCGGGTGCCGGCCCGCCACTGCGTGCCGCAGTCGAACGGAGCGCCCAGAACGGCGACGTCGGCGTCGATCGCATCCCAGTCGGGCTGGTACGGATACTTGCCGAACGTGCAGATGCCGACGAACGGCAGGTTCAGGCGGCCAGAATCGTAGGAATTGCTGGACATGCTTGCGGCTCCTCCCTCCGTCATGGCGCGGAAGTAAGCCAGCAATCGAAACTTCGATAAACTCCTGTGATTAGGTGTTTAGTTGTGTATTATTCGATGCATGCAGCGCCCCTCCCGCCAACGTGTGCTTAATCTCTCGCTCGGCGACGTCGAATTGCGGCTGCTGCGCGTCTTTGCGGCCATCGTGCATCACGGCGGCTTTTCAGCCGCCCAGACTTCCCTCGGCATGACGCAGCAGACGATCTCCACGCACATGCGCCATCTTGAGGAGCGGCTTGCGCTGCGGCTGTGCGAAAGAGGGCGCAGCGGCTTTCAGTTGACGGACGAAGGCAGACAGGTCCACGCGGCGACGCTGGACCTGTTCGGCTCGATCGAACAGTTCCAGAGCCGGCTCGGCGAAGCGCAAGGCGAATTGTCCGGAAATCTCCGGTTCGGCACGGTCGATGCCATGATCACCAACCGCGCGCTCAACCTCCAGGACGCGATCGGCGCCTTTCACCGGCTGGCGCCACGCGTCCAGCTTGAGATCGATGTCGCTGCGCCGCAGGTTCTCTATCAGGGGTTGCTCGAAGGCGCCTATCAGATCGTGCTGATGCCGTCCATCAGCGGCCTGCCGTCGCATTTTCGTGCGCAGGCAATCTATTCCGAGGCGCAGAAGCTCTATTGCGCCAAGGGCAACCCGCTGTTCGAGCTGCCGGACGAACGCATAACCGATGTTTTGCTGGAAACACAGCCCTTCGCCGGCCGCACCTATATGACCGACAGGCAGATCTGCGGCGTCAATTTTGGCTGGTCGGCAGCCACCCCGCATATGGAGGGCACGCTGCTCCTGCTCCTGTCGGGTGTCTATATCGGCTTCCTGCCGGATCACTACGCCGATGAGTTCGTCCGAAACGGTCAGCTCCGCATGCTCGCACCCCAGCGCATGTCCTTCGAGGATCCATTCTATATCGCCTATCCGCGCGAACGCCCCTCACGAGCGGCGGAAACATTGTCGCAAGCGATCGTTGCCGGCGTCCGTTGAGAGAGGTCACCTTCGGCAACTAGCCGCCGGCTGAACCTAAAAGCATCTTTCGATAGGTCGCTGCCTTCGCTTTAGAGGTTCGCTAGCTGCACCGCGAAGGCCGTAAGCCGACAGTCCGCTCTCGGCCCCGTCGCTATCTCTATGTTGGCCATATCGGCCAATGGGAGAAGTATCATGGGTATCTCACAATATGATCCGACCGCCAAAGGACGGCCGGCGTGGAACGCAGGTAAGCAGGTCGGCGTCAAACGACCGCTCAAAGTGAAGCAGATATGGCTGATCCGATTTTTCCTGGATCGCGAAGGTCGGATGCGCGATCGCGCCTTGTTTGATCTGGCAATCGATAGCAAGCTTCGCGGTTGCGACCTTGTGAAAATGAAGATCGGGTCGCTCGTGTCAGGCCCGGCGATACGGAACCGATCGATGGTGATCCAGCAGAAGACGGGAAGGCCGGTTCAGTTCGAGATCACAGCGGATACGAGGGCAAGTTTGCTCTCTTGGCTCGAGCGTCGCGGCGGCAGTATCTACGACTTTGCTTTCCCAAGCCGAGTTAATCCCGAAGAGCACTTGAGCACCCGGCAATATGCACGGCTGGTCGATGAGTGGGTGACGGCAATCGGGTTGCGATCAGAAGAGTACGGGACACATTCACTACGCCGCACCAAGGCGGCACTCATTTACAAGGCGACCGGTAACCTTCGAGCCATTCAAATCCTGCTTGGACACACCAAGATAGAGAACACGGTCCGATACCTTGGCATTGATATCGATGATGCCCTGACTTTGGCCGAGGCGACCGAAATCTGAAAGTCGTCTCAATTGCGGCCCCGCCAAATTTTTGCGGGGTCGCGTTCTGGAACCGCCCTCATTTGAGACGCTATGGCAAACTTTGATTTCACCCAGTAGCAGACTTAGACAGCACACCCTCGGCCCCGCTTTTGCGCTCCAGCCGTTCAACTCTACTCGACGGCCATCGTCCTGTGCTAGGCTTTTCATGCTGGTTTACGATGTATGGAACGCGGTCGCTGTTCCACAATCGGGCGAATAACTATGGGTTACCTCTACTTTGATGAAAGTATCCAAGAGTGAGGCGAATTTATTGTTGGCGTTTTCGTCTATTCCGATCATGACCTAAGTCCGGCCGTCGACGCAGCGATTTCGAAGTTGGGTCTGGTGCCCAAGGTCGATGAGTACAAAAGCAGCGCAAAAATGCAGGGAAACAAGCAGTCACAGCAGCTAAGGGCTGCCATCTACGGCCTGTTGCGAAGTACGCGAATTGCCGTCCTCGTGTTGCCGAGCAGAGAAAGGGCGTCGTTGGCGCCGAAGCGGCCAAAGCCCTAAGCAAGCTAATCGAAGCTAACAGCTTAGCATTGGAACGCCATCCGGATTTCGTTTCGCTCGGTTCATTTCGAGCACAACACGCGGGAGATTCTGCTCAACGTCATTGGCCGCTACCTACTTGGCGAAGCCCGTAAGGGCGTATTCCGTTCGAGACCTGTGATCGTAGCGCTCGATGAGGCACACCAATTTCTAGGGCGGACGATCGGCGACGAGTACGCAAGCGTACGCCTGGAGGCTTTCGGGATTATCGCCAAGGAAGAACGCAAGTACGGTCTCACCTCGATCATGGCAACGCAGCGACCGCGCGACATGCCGCACGACGTACTCAGTCAGTTGGGCACCTTGATTGTCCACCGGCTGACCAATGACGAGGATCGGGTCGCGGTCGAGCGAGCTTGCGGCGACCTCGATAGAAATGCGGCGCTGTTCATTCCGACGCTAGCACCAAGCGAGGCTATTATCGTCGGGCCCGACCTTCCCGCCCCGATGCCGGTGCAGATTCACGAGCCGCTTGTGCCGCCCAACTCGAAAGGGCCTGACTACAACGCGTTCTGGCGTCGGCGTAAGATCGCCGTCGAAATGCAAGATGCTCCAACAACATCGCTGAAGTAATGAGGGCGCAGGGCTGCAATCTTTGGCAGACCGCTCCAGCTTGCATCAAGCACAAGATTGCATTCAACCATTATGCCGGCACAGGTATGGAGTGCGTACCGTCCTGGACGGCTGATCGATATTATCAGCGAACGGGGTTGTTGTTGATGCAGCGCGGTCCAGCTAGGCTCACGGCATGCGCGAAATTCCCGATAACGTATTTGCAACACAACAGATGCTGACCGACTTGGTTAGGTCGCAGGCAGAGGATCTCGGGTCGATTTTTCAACCGTACGATGTGAAGGCCAGCGTTGCTGCCGCTGGCGGGCTGCTTACGGTTCCAGAGCTTCAGGCGAATACTGTCAGGCTTGAGGCCATCGCGCATCTGATCGTTGCCAGCTCGGCTGGAAAGAAAAAGCCGAGCAAGCAGGACACCGCTCGTTGGTTCAGGCAGGTGGGACAAGCCTTCGCGCACATGGAGGATGCGGCTGAAGATGTGTTCGTCGGCCGCGTGCATATTGATGATCGCAATTACCGCGTGCTTGAGGGGTTGGCAGAAGCTACTTGCCATCACTTGCAGCACATGCTCACGGCCGTCGAGAACATGCCCGACCGCGGCGTCTATGCCGCGCTCAAACAGTCTTGCCGCGCGATGCTTGCTCTGTCCGATCTTATCTGCGCTCGTTCAGGATTGGAGGCCTTTTGCCGCGGCGATGAGTATGGCCTCGATGCGTTGCCGATTAATGATCTTCCTACACTCAAGACGCTGGCCGCGCGCGTGACCTTTTCAGATGACGACCTGGCCCAGGCTGGCGTCAGCCGCCGGGCGCTTTCCATTAATGGCAATCAACGGGCTGCTAGCGCGTATCGGCTTTGCTCACGAAAATAACGGCCATGTGGTACCCCATGAAGCCATGCCAGATGGCGCTAAGCGTGCCACGCTCATTGTGCCCACCAACGCACATCTTCGACTCAGAGCCGAGCACCATCGCCGCTTCGACAAGCACGCGGTACGCGATGCGGCAGGCAACGTGCTTGTCGTCCGCCGTAAGGATGGTGGCAAGCGTTCACCGCAGAATACGCAGCGGGTTTATGTCTCATATCTCGATGCCCGAATACTGCGCTATCGCGGAGCGTGGAGGTCGGGTAGCCGAACATGGTGGCTCGAAACCGTGCCGTTAGATGAACGCTCGTACCTTCCAAACATTCTAACATGGAAGCTCGTAAGCCCCGCATCTCCCGCTATGCGGTCGCAAGAGATCAACCCGCCGCCATTGGAAGAGCTGAAGGGGGCCATCCGGGCATCCTGCGATCAGGACGAATGCGTTGTTACCACTGAGATTGGTTTGCCGTTTTTCCGAGGACTTTCCCATCCCAGCAACATCTCGGAAGTCACGCTGATAGAAGCCTTTCTTGAGCAGGTTGTTACGCTCGCAGGTGATACTGAGGTCGATCTTGCCGCGCTTTTGCGTGAAATCGTTCCCTCACCTGAAGCGCGGCAGCTCCATGCATTCGCGCCGCAGGACTTTCGCGATCATATTCATGAATCGGTCCCACGGAGAGTCATAAAGATAAGCAACTTCTATGATGCCGCCCTTCGCTTGGGGCTGGCCATCAACTCGGGCTGGGTCTGATGTTCGTGCGCGATCCACGCCGGTACGCGGACCCTTGGCCTCGGCTATTGCGAGATCGTGCAACAAAGCGACCAAACCCATCGGTGCAAATTTTACGTTGCATTCGCTAGGCGAAATATTGTTCAATCGATTTGTTTCGAGCCGCGTTTGAATTAGGCTCGGGGATTTCCGGCACGACCGAAAGACATGGAACGCCATGCAAGACGAGAAGAACGGCGAGTATGTCGAGGCGCTAGCGCGGGGCTTGGCGGTGATCGAAGCTTTCGACGAACTGAACCCGGAAATGACGCTTACCGAACTGGCACGCAAGGTCGACATGTCGCCGGCCACCGTTCGCCGTAACCTGCACACGCTCGAGGCCTTGGGCTTCGTGCGGCGCAACAACAAGCATTTCCTGCTGGCGCCGCGCATCCTGAC
>ERZ778017.1519-NODE-1519-length-22634-cov-6.151468_pt1 | contig 22634 bp, 8 predicted proteins | sample MGYA00375747_ERZ778017 | MGnify/ENA primary metagenome ERZ778017 (study PRJEB29350, sample SAMN05509838) | bioreactor metagenome | biome: bioreactor; material: wastewater | place: South Africa: University of Cape Town | collected 2014-03-17 ...
AGCCCTGCGCGCTTCCACTGCGCCACGGCGCTTGATGTTCTTGAATTGATAAAGTTCTCAACAACCAGTATGTGTATGGTGCCTGTTGGCAATAAAGGAAAAATGTCGATTTTTGAGTCGTATATAGTATATCATATGATTTGCTATTCATTGAAACCCAAAACCGAATTTATTTGGACTTTTTTAGATAATTAATTTTAGAAATTACTGCCACGAAAAAGATAAAAATCAAAAAGTTCAGAGATGAAGTGTACCTTGCCCCCGCATTGAAGAGCATAGGTATTCGAATTGCCAGAGTCAATATTTGGCTGTTTTGCATCAAGTATTATAAGTTATTAAAAAACACTGCATTCAGAAATGGAAGTCTCTCTTTTGTAACAACAAATTACCAAGAAGCTGAAAAAAAAGCATTCCAAAAAAAAAAAAAAACTGCGAGTCCAAAACATACTCAATGTCAACAATATGCATCCACGTATCAATTAGGTATGTGTTTAAATCAACAAGCACTTTTTAACTGCCAAACACTACCGTGTTGAATCACTACAATAATATACGTAAAACCGTTACCTTATTATATACTCTATTATATTACCCAAATATAGAAAAGATCATGAGAGCAGCAATTTTCTTGAATAGGCTACAATTACAACGAAGTATGATGTCGCTATTACTCTCCTTTTTTCTTTCTATTCCCATTGACCCTTATGCCTTTTATTGTTAATCCAGTTTGTTCTACAGGAAACTTTCTTGGTCGTCCTCGTCTGTCTTTCTTTTGCATTAATTGTTTAACAGCATCGTCATCTAATTTACGCAAATAGGTAGGTTGATGATGAAGCTTTGCAATTGAATCATTATTTCCTGATGCCTCCGATTCAAATGATTCGTCTGCATCCAGGTTCTGCGTCAGCATCTGAATTCTTTCGAGGTTCTTTAGTTCTTTGTTGAGCTGCTTAAAATTAGGATGGGAAGAATCGATGTACTCATTTAGTGACGAGTCAAAAATGAGTTTCTTTGGTCTCCCTCGACGCTTTCGGTCATTTGACATTATCACTTGTGGCTGTGATGGTGTTTGGGATTGTGGTTGTGATGGTGGCTGCGGAATTGGTTGCGAAATCGGAGTTGGATTTTCACGCACAACTGGTACTGGGGTCTTTGTCTCAGCAGGTGGTGAAATCTCTTCTGTAGGCAGTATAGCTGGAATTGATGGTGGGTGTAATGGCACCAGTAGTGACGGAAGTTGTGGAGATAAAAGTGGCGGTATTAGATGATTCTGGTGTTGTTGAACTACTGGATGATGGGGATGTAATGGTGGGTGAATCAAGTTCAAATGCGGAAGATCGATTTTCTCTTGCTTAATCGATGGTAAACCTGTACTGAAATGATTATTAGGATGTTGATACTGAATGTGGGGTTGATTCGATTCTATGGAATTGTAGATTTTGGAACCAGGAAGAGTACCCACTAGATTCGGCACGTTGGGAGGTAATGAGTTGCTTGCTGGCGCGGATGCCACGTTGTTGATCAAGGGTCTGTTTGTGGTGCCAATATTGTGATATCGCTGTAAGGTATCTATGTTCTGGGGATGGTTATAAATTTGCGATGAGGTAGGAGATGAGGAGGATGCATAGGGTACTGCAATCAGGCTGGATACTACACCTGTAGCAGTAGCAGGATTTGTTGATGTTGTTGAATACTGTGGTGTGGTTGAACTGACTGGTACTTGTGCGGAGCTACCCATGGTACTAGAACTCGGGCTATAGTTTATAGATTGATGATTGAATGGAGGGCCCGGCCTGCTATACGGATTGGGCACACTTGTCGCGCTAACAACGGTCAGAGACGGTTGCCCATGCGGTAAGGAAGCTGTCGATTCACTGGCGGAATTCGGATAGTTACCAATTGGTACATACATCATTACTTGTACCAATGGTCAAAACAGCTGCAAAAAAAACCACCCTAAAATAGATGGGAACAAACTAATGATGAATCCACTTTAAACAAACAAAAGAAGTATTGGTGTAGTCAAAACTTTCAAAACTTATGCAACGTCCAGAGAACCATAAAAATGCCATAAACCTATCTCTATGTTGTTTGGCACAAGACGTCAAACATGCGATGCCCTTCTCTCAAAATAGTTTTTTTAAACCACCCAATTCCGGCATATCGACGCGATGAAATCGATCTTTGAGATGAGGTCGTGTGGGGCGAGTTTATGGTTATGCATGTGGTGTGGTTTGCAGTATATTTCCATTTTGGGTAATCTATGGCATACTCCAACTACCAATTGCAAAGCACCGACCAGTACACCTTGGGATGTATTTACAGCTAAAGGATGCATTTAGTTCATATATGCGAGAATATACGAATTCTTTGTTTTTTGACTTTTAGTGTTTTAGTGTCTTCTAGCTTTTTGCACAAATTTGGCAATTATTTTGGAACTCTTCTCTTTGATGGCTGCGAAAGACTAGATCTGGAGATGACAGGAAGCTAGATATTACAACCACAGTGCATGACTGGTCTAAATTGTGTGTACGATTTATTTAGAATATCTATTGACGAGTACTACTATACAAGGTTAATCAAATGCGTTTGTGACTTTGATGTTGTTACTTGGAACTTGGGACAATAAGGAATCGGTGAAGTAGTCGACAAATTGTCTTGAGTCCTGTAACTTGTCATCGAATTTGATGCTGAAAGAAACATCAACGGTTGGTGTCAGTTGCTCCACCGGAACAAAAGTGCTCTTGGTTGGTGCTCCGACAAGGTCATCAAACAAATCATCTGATTTGGAGACAGTAGCTGATTTAGCATTACTGAAGGCGTATTGAATGTTTGATACTTCAAATCTGGACTTGGTGGCTGGTGCTACCAACAATTCGTCAAAAATGTCTTCGTTGGATAACTTGGATGCCACTGGCGATTGATTATATTCTGGAAAACTGTTCTTGTAAGTCAAGATATTTGCTGATTTGATAGATTGTTCAATTGCGTACATGAATTGTTCTTGTGATAATTCGCCCAAAACTCCAGTGAACGATACATTAAGCAAGTTTTTAGGCTTAACAACTTCTCTAGCTGCTGGTTCTTCTGCCTTTGGTACAGCTTCTTCCGGCTTCTTAAGAACAATCTTTGACAAGTCCAAGTGCTTTTTGGAGTTGATGAATTTGGTAAGCGATTCAATTGCACTGGCACTAACTTCACCGAGATGGCTCAACACATCGGCCTTTAACAATCTTCCGTTTGGTCCTGATGCTTTAATCGTGTTCAATGCCTCATCACGAGAAATATGATGTTTGTGCAACAACAATTCCACGGCTGGTGAAAATTTCTGTTGTGGATTGGCTTTTTGGAATACCGAGTCAGAAGTTGACGATGAGGATGTTTGCTGGTTGGAGGTATTTTCTGGTTTAGAAACATCGGCCTGCTTTGCAGCTTGTGACGATGCCTTAGGCTCGGCCTCTTTGGCCGGTTCGGCCTTTTCCGCAGCTGGAGCAGCAGAATCTTCCAATGATGGCTTCGTCAATGTGCTCAAGTCGTCATCCGGTTCTGCCAAAATAGCAATTGGCTTCCCAACAGGAACTTGTTTGGACCCATTACCCAAAACAATCTGCCACAACTTTCCATCGTCTTGTGCCTCCACATCAATCGTGGCCTTGTCGGTTTCCACTTCCAACAAGACATCTCCAGCGGAAAAAGAATCTCCCTCTTTGAACTTCCATTCTACAATCCCTCCCTCAGTCATGGTGGGAGACATGGCAGGCATGTTGAATAATGAAGCCGCAGCTCTGCGAACAGTGTGGTGAAATTGGCGCACAGACACCCGGCTTGCTGCAAATCTCAACATATTTCCTCTTCAATTTCTGACAGTTTTGTTGTAGTGAAAGTTTATAGTTATGTATTGTCCTATATCTATACTAGTAGCTCGGAATTTATCTCCCGGAGAAACCATGTCGCTGTGCGGAAATGACATCTCCGCGACACTCCTAGTGTGGTTGGTAGCGTTGACGAGAAAACCCTGTCAAAAATGGAGCCATGGGGCATCAGTAGATTATGGAGTGGATATGCTCAATCTAGTTGTGTTTCGGGTGAGATTGGATACTATTATCAGGGTTCGATTGCGTTTGTGGTCGAGATAGTGGTGGAATTAAAGTTAACTATTGCGGCACCGGGTCAAAATTCTTGCGGCCAAGGATGTTTTTAGCAATGTACCGGAAAATAGCCCAAACTATATGTGCAGTACATACACCAAAACCCTGTTTTTGCAGCCCAACGAAACAGCCCTGCTTCTTTCTGGAAAGTGGCTAGGAACCTTGTCTGAGACTAAAGAATGCGTGAAACCATCTTGCTAAAGGCTTGCACGTGCGAATGTTAATCCGATTGCGTTTGTTTGCCGTCTGTATGAAGCGACACCAGGAATCGCCTGATGCCACAAAAAGAGAACTACACAGAAGCCACTACAATTGCAGCACCACCGCCCATCCTCATGCTAAAGAATGCAATACTTCCCGCCTTCCACCCTGGTACAATTCGCACACTTCTGCCCACTGTGGTCTAATTCTCCATTATTCAAGTAGTTACCGCGCTACCATTTATACTTGTCCCGGAATTGAATGTTTTATGTGAAGAAACCTCGCGTGTGACTTGAGTCGGGTTCTGGCGCGTATGGTCTAGTAGACGTTTATGTCGTGTGGTACAACCAGCCGTAGACATTTAGTGTCAAAAATTTGACCTATGAAATATACCTATAAAACCCACTTGGTCCCACCGGCCGCGCTCCCCAACCAGGTTCGCGTCCTACGACGTCCCTGTTAGTTCCCATCACCCGTCGCAGCAAAACATCAGATTTTGCTAGAAAAATATCGCGCTACCAAAGAAGCTCCGGTAGCGCCCATACGAAATTTTCAGGCGCCCCGGACGTAATTGGAATGCAATTTTAAAGTTGCAATAAACAAGAAAGCACCAGAAGCGAGTAGCAACACACTTGTATCACGGATTCCAGAGAAAGCTGCGACTCAAATCTAGTAGCAAAATCTGTGAAAAACTGTCATGACTGTTCATTATGCTCATGAAAAGATGCGAGAGGTCTGGCGAATTATCAAGACTTATGGTAAGTTCATTGGGCCAGGTCTCATGGTATCAGTCGCATACATGGACCCAGGAAACTATTCGACTGCTGTGGCTGCTGGGTCAGCTTACAAATACAATCTTTTGTTTTCCATTTTTGTTTCCAACTGTCTTGCGATTTTCCTACAGATCTTAGCAGCAAAACTTGGTTGTGTCACCGGTCTTGATCTTGCTGCCAACTGCAAAGCAAACTTCAGTTTTCGTACAAATGTCATTTTATATCTTCTAACAGAAATTGCAATTATAGCGACTGATTTGGCCGAAGTTGTCGGGACAGCAATTTCACTCAACATCTTGTTCAATTTACCGTTGTTTGTTGGTGTTGTCATCACTGTTCTTGATGTGTTAATTGTACTTATGGCATATAAACCTAAAGGACCGTTGTTATTTATTAGAATATTCGAGTCCTTTGTTACTGTATTGGTGGCAGCTACCGTGTTTTGTTTTGCTATCGAGTTATATCAAGTTAGCCACGATTCATCTATCGAATTCAATACGTGGGATGTATTGGCAGGGTTTTTGCCAAACAAGGACGTGGTTGATATGTCTGAAAGAAAACATGGCAATGGGTTGTTTTTGTCGTTGGCGATTCTTGGTGCTACAGTTATGCCTCATTCGTTATACTTGGGATCAGGATTGGTACAAGCACGGTTGAAGGATTTTGATATCAAAAACGGTCACTATTCAAATTCGAAACCTGTACCACAACAAGCGCAAGCGGTGTCGAACTCGACTTCTAGCGATACCATTGCACCAAGTCCCGAAACTTTGTTTCCAGTTTCGGAGGACGAGGAAGAAAACGATGAGTATCGTCCATCGATCCATGCCATCAACGATACAATGAGTTATACTATCTGGGAATTGGTCATTTCATTGTTCACCGTAGCATTATTTGTCAACTCAGCCATTCTTATTGTAGCAGGTGCAACATTAGGTCAAAAATCTGACGGATCAAATGTTGGACGGGACGATGACGATTCTTCAGACGACAACGAAGACTACGGAAATGCCGATCTTTTCACCATCTACAACTTGTTGAACACGCACCTTTCACCAACAGCAGGATTTGTATTTGCATTGGCATTGCTTTGTTCTGGTCAATCAGCCGGGGTAGTTTGCACTTTAGCAGGGCAAATGGTTTCGGAAGGATTCTTATCGTGGAGTTTACCACCAGTGACTAGAAGATTAGTAACCAGAGCATTAGCAATCACCCCATGTCTTGTTGTAGTGTCGACCGCTGGTAGAGAGGGATTGGCATCGATCTTGAACGGTTCTCAGGTGGTATTGTCATTGTTGTTGCCGGTTGTAACCGCGCCATTGATTTATTTTACATGCTCAAAACACATCATGAGAGTTCCAATTACCAATAGAGTAGGAGATGAAGATAATTTACAAGAGGAAAGTATTGCATCTGATGGTGGTAATCGTTTCAAATTAACCCAGCCGGCAATTAGATTACAAGACTTACGGAAGTCGCACCCTTGTAATTTTGATGATGACGAATTGGATGAGTATGGCGAATATTCAATCGAAGAGCAACAACGGTTGACCCGATCACATAGTGTTAACTATGATGAATTGCATATAAATGGTAGTGATTCTCGTACATTGGGTGTTGATGAATCCGAGGACGATATTCGAGTGACTGGGTACAAAGATTTCAGCAACGGTATTTACATGTCGATCACTGCAGTTTTGGTTTGGGGGTTCATTACTTGTTTGAATTTATACTTGATTGCAAGTATGTTCTTGGGATATGATGTCCCGTTATAGATTTCACACTGTATATTAGTTTTAATGGGTCAATACAAGGGTTTTTATTTAATCATTTATTGTAATTAAAAATATTGTGATTTCAAAATCGTCCATTTTGTTTTTTCAAAACGCAACACTGTTCATGAGTTTATACAACATAACTAAGCGTCATAAGTACTAGCGGAAACTTCACCACCTTTACCAGTCCAGTTAATGTGGATGTATTCACCAGCCTTCAACAAGTCGTTTTCTTTACCTGGCAAGACCTTGAAGGTGTGGGCACCGAAGTAATCTCTTTGAGCTTGGATCAAGTTAGCTGGTAATTGAGCAGATCTTAAACCATCGTAGAAGGATAAAGCGGTGGTGAAAGCTGGAACTGGAACACCAGAAGCAACAGCTTTACCGATGGTAGTTCTCCAACCCTTTTGAGCCTTGTCAATAGCGTTCTTGAAGAATGGGTGGAATAGCAAGTTTTCCAAGTCCTTGTCTTCTCTGTAAGCCTTGGTGATTTCACCCAAGAAAACAGATCTGATGATACAACCACCTCTCCACATCAAAGCAATGGATGGGAAGTTCAAGTTCCATCCGTATTCCTTAGCAGCTTCTCTTAACAACATGAAACCTTGAGCGTAAGAGATAATCTTGGAAGCGTATAAGGCTTGTTCCAAGTCGTCGATGAATTCTTGCTTGTCTTTGATGTCACCTTCGATGGCTGGACCTGGTAAAACGGTAGAAGCCTTAATTCTGGTGTCTTTAATGGAAGACAAACATCTGGAGAAGACAGCTTCACCAATTAAAGTAACTGGCATACCCAAGTCTAAAGCATTGATGGCAGTCCATTTACCAGTACCTTTTTGACCAGCAGAGTCCAAGACCTTTTCAACCAAAGCAGTACCGTCAGTTGGGTCGTTGTAGTACATAATGTCTCTGGTAATTTCAATCAAGAAAGAGTCTAAAACACCCTTGTTCCATTTGGCAAAAACATCACCAATTTCTTTACTGGTGAATTTACCATAACGTTTCATTAAATCGTAAGCTTCGGAAATCAATTGCATGTCACCGTATTCAATACCGTTATGGACCATCTTGACGTAGTGACCAGAACCAGCTTCACCAACCCAGTCACAACATGGTTCACCGTCAGTCTTAGCAGCGATATCTTGGAAGATATCCTTGATGTGTGGCCAAGCGTCAGGGTGACCACCTGGCATCAAAGATGGACCGTATCTGGCACCTTCTTCACCACCAGAAACACCGGAACCAACAAACAAGATACCTTGTTTCTTCAAGTCGTCGAATCTTCTGTTGGAGTCTGGGAAGTGAGAGTTACCACCATCGATGATGATATCGCCCTTTTCTAAGTGAGGGAGCAACAAGTTGATGAAGTCATCAACAGCTTGACCAGCCTTAACCAACAACACAATTCTTCTTGGTCTCTTTAAGTTAGCAACCAACTCTTCAATGGACTTAGCACCAATGATAGACTTGCCTTTGGCTTCGTTAGCCAAAAATCTGTCGACTTTAGCAACAGTTCTGTTGTAAGCAACAACAGTGTAGCCGTGGTCAGCAGCATTAAGAATCAAGTTTTGACCCATAACGGCTAAACCAATTAACCCGAAATCACCACTAGCTTTGTTAGTAACATGTCCAGCAATTTGTGATAACCTTAACATGGTGTTTGTTCCCAGTAAAATTCCTAATTGTCCCAACCTTGTCTTATCTATACCATATATACTATACCGAATAACTTTCCATATATGCGGAAGATGATAGAACCTCGCTTCATGCATGTGCCGGAATTGATCCACCCTACAATAAATAGGGATGAACGGAATTGCTTGGCCCTCGTAATTCACCGTTAGTCAATCCGAGCAACCGATTCATGCCGCAGCAACTAAGTTTGTGAGCACGATTAAGTCAAGCCGTCTCGCACAACTACCGTCGATAACTAGCGAGGTGGCGGCGTCGCATTATTTGTCATTGTCACGTGCATGACAGCAAATGGGACAAATGGGACAAATTTGACTACCTGTTCAACGAGATCAATGGCAGTAAATTGACAGCAAGAGCCACTCGAGCTATGTCAGGTATTGGTGCCTTATACCGAAGAATCAATACGAGTATTCTGCAATATGCAATTGGCGGATCAAAACCGTGAAGAGTCGACCGTGGAACTGTACCCAACAAAACTCGGCGAGACTTCTGGAAGGCGTAATAGTGCAACTTGTGGAACTAAAATCGTGTACTTTTGAAATTGGCTCAACTGGAAGAATGGAACTAGAGGAATTCAACCTTTACCAAATTGTAGTCTCGGTGCCTGAAAAATTCACACCGCTTCACCACAATGGCAGGGACAGAAAGGGTCCCAAAATACATGACAGTTATTACTACGTCATGGGTACAACACCCACAATTCATACATACGTAGGAGCAGACATCTTGAAATATAAATTAAAGTAATTATACCAGGACAGAAATTTGGTTTTAACAGAATATTGCTTGCCTTATATATCAACCCCTTCGTCCAGTCAATTCCAATTCGGCGATGAATTGTGAGCCCTGGCCACGACCTATTTGTCAAATATTACTACCTCGCACAACTCAGTAGAATGATGGCACTATGCGCCGGAGCGACTGGGTCCGGTATTGCAAATGATACATCCATCTAGCCCTATAGCATTCTTGCTGTAGCCACTGTTGGTTAATGGCAACACCAATACCTCGGAAATTTGTGGGTTGGTGTAATCCGGTTAAGAGGAACAAGTGTGATTGATGTTGCAGGTACTGTGTTTAGATTAGTGGTTGCGTTACTGCATGGGTATTCTATTGGTTTAAGTTATCCAGTAGGTAGTCTACTCTAATTCTTGTTATCTATGAAACAATGCGCACACGCATGTTTATTGATCTCTGACAAATATTGACAAATCTCCACATGTATTTTATTTTCAAGGGGTTTCGTTCGATTGCTTGCGACAACACGGGGTTGTGTCATTGTTTATGAACTAGTGTTACTGACGTCCAATTCTTGTTCTAACGTGATAGTTATCGCTTATTAATGGAAGCCAACTCACGTGTAATTACACGTGAGTTTGTCCATGCACGTTATTAACAGCATGGGTAAAAATTTTCAGGTCGAACGCGTAGTTCACCCCCAAAAACGGTGGGGGGAGGGGGAGGAAAGAGGAGGGGAGAGAATGGGGGAATTAACCTGCTTAAATATAGACGTGGGGGAATGCGAATCAACCGACAGTAGGCGTTAACGAAAGGGCAATCCAGACGTGGAGGAGTTGGAGTGGAGTGTGGTAGCACATGTGGGGGTACAAATTGGAGGAATTGAACCTAGTTTGAACAAAATGGAAAGAACATGGGCTGCAAATTCGCTCGCGTCCTTATTTATTTGAACATAGAAAGTACTACCGAGCACATAAATACTAGTACCTTAATAAGGGTATCGCGGGATTTGAACTGTAGAAGATGGTGCAGCACCTCCATCCTTGTACAAGAGCCCACGACCAAGTATAAAAATGGCCACTAAAACACGATTTGATTAATTTTTGGTACTAGTGACAACATGGCCGTAAATCCATAAAAAAATCTACACATAAAAGATTTACACGAATTCATATTCAGACAACTTGTAAGAAGGAGCGGCAGATGAGTTGTTTGAATCACTCTATTTCAACACCTGCAAGTGAGAATACCAATATAAACTGCCTCAACTGGATTTGACTGATGGAGTTCTACAAATCTATGTCCCATCACCTCCAACATTGAATTAATGTTAAAGATGTGGTACAACTACGCTTAAGATCGATCCAGATCAAACGATTTGAAGCATTTTCGACGACATTGATATTATCATGTTGTGGGGTACACGAACAAACATCACATACACGTTAAAACGGCTTATTCGCTTTCAGAACCATAGTGTATTACCGCGGTGTAACACCAAATTTCTTTCTTTGGGCCAGAATAGCGCCTGTGATAGCACTTGAAAAATGTGTATACAACGAACACATTCGCTTGGCCAAGTGTTAGCAGTAGAGTGAAAAAGTCAAGTTTCTGCATCGATCAAATCTACAAACTGTGGCGGCTGAACTGATTTGAGTTATCGCTAAGACTCATTGGTTTGCACTTCCTATCTGATAACCTTATCCGCGATATTTGTTTTTAACCGCACAGGTCTGACTGCGTTTTACTAACAAATTTCATCACACTACGTGTCGGACAACGGCCTGAGTAATGTGACAAAGAGTCTCAGACAAGCGGGTCTCAGCCAATTGTAATACTAGATCAGTTAAGCCTATTCTGCGCTACCAAAATAAATTAGCAACCAACACGTGAGATTGTATGATGACATACAGGCCGAATTTTGCAGCCATATATAACTAGCTCATTTAGTGAACACGATTGTACGATGTTAACGATAATCGACTAGTTTACAAACATGCCTATCTCAGTTCCTCACGGAGGTCATTTACAAGATTTAGTTTACCGTGATGCTGGTATCAAATCACAACTTTTGCAAGAAGTTGCAAACTTGTCGAAAGTTGTTTTAACTCCAAGACAACTTTGTGATTTGGAGTTGATCTTGAACGGTGGTTTCTCTCCATTAACCGGTTTCTTGAACGAAGATGACTACAACTCTGTTGTTACCGATTTACGTTTGACTTCTGTTACTGACTCCAACGGAAAAGGTCTTTTATGGCCCATGCCAATCACTCTCGATGTTGACGAATCGACTGCTAAGTCATTCCAAATAGGCCAAAGAATTGCCTTGATCGATTTGAGAGATGAAACTCCATTAGCCATTTTGACTATTGAATCTATCTACAAACCAAACAAAACAGCTGAAGGTGAACATGTTTTCAGAGGTGATCCAGAACATCCTGCTATCAAATACCTTAACGAAGTTGCTGGAGAATACTACATTGGTGGTTCTTTACAAGGTATTAACTTGCCAAAACACTACGATTACGTTGATTTCAGAAAATCCCCAAGAGAATTAAGAGAGGAATTCTCCAAATTAGGCTGGGATTCTAAGAACATCGTCGCTTTCCAAACAAGAAACCCAATGCATAGAGCTCACAGAGAATTGACTATTCGTGCCGCTGGTGAAATCGGTGAAAACGGGCAAATTTTGATTCATCCTGTTGTTGGATTAACCAAACCAGGTGATATCGACCACCACACTAGAGTTAAGGTTTACCAACAAATTTTGAAGAAATTCCCAGATAACTTGGCTACTTTGTCGTTATTACCATTAGCCATGAGAATGGGTGGTCCTCGTGAAGCTTTATGGCATGCGTTGATCAGAACCAATTATGGTGTTGATCACTTTATTGTTGGAAGAGACCATGCTGGTCCTGGTTCAAACTCTGCTGGTACGAGTTTCTACGGTCCTTATGATGCTCAACAGTTATTAGCTAAATACGCTGATGAATTAACCATCAAGATTGTTCCGTTCAGAATGGTCACTTACTTGCCTGATGAAGACAGATATGCACCAATCGACACTATCGATACTGAAAAAGTCAAGACTGCCAATATTTCCGGTACTGAATTGAGAAACAGATTGAGAACCGGAGAAGAAATTCCAGCTTGGTTCAGTTATCCTGAAGTTGTGAAAATCTTAAGGGAATCAAACCCACCAAGAATCAAACAAGGTTTCGTTGTTACCATCGACAACACCAACTCTAAAGTCGGTGAATACTTGGCTTTTGCTTTACAATCTACCTTGAATCAATTTGCTGGAGGAAGAAGAATCACTAAATTAGATGGAAATTCCTATGACGACTTTATCATCAATGAATTGGTTAAATCTGGTTCTGGTGTTATTGCAACCTCGTCTCATACAACTAACGAAAAAATTGCATCAACAGTCGGATCAGGTAACACCCTTTCTGTCGTTATTGACGGAAAGTCTTCAACCGAAGATGGTAAGTTTTCCGTTGATCAAGTAAACGGTGAATACGATTTAACTGTTACTACTAACCAAATCGTTGAGTACTTAAAACAACAAGGGTTTTATTAGATATATATAGATTTTAATATAGGTAATGAAAAAGTACAATTGGAATCAAACGCTTTCTGCATTATAAAATGATACAATATAATAAATAAATAATAAATAAATATTGATAATAAATAGTCGTTAATCATGATAAATTTTTAGGTTGGGACAAATACGTAGCCCGTTTTTTCAAAGCTTCGGCAAATCCAGTTGCAACAGGCCAAACAGGAGCATCAGCAAGAATCCTGATACCCAAATATAATGACTTTTTCGATAACTTGATATGTTTTATTTCTTTGTTGATTTCTTGATTCAACTGTTTCATCGCATTCTCATCATTGATAATTTGTTCTTTTTGAACCAACAATCCGGAAATCTTTATGACATTATGATCTTGATTGATTGATTTGAAAACACCATCTGCTTGATTTGTTAATACCTGTGAATATGACGACTTCAATATTGGAGTCAAAATTCTATCAACTTTTAACAAGATTGCTTCACATTCATACCAACTTAACAAATCAGAATCAGTTAAAGATTCGGACTTTTCTTCTAAGTATTGCAAGTATAACGACAAAATCACCATGGAAACCATGAGACACAAGACAAAGAAGACAGGTGTTCTCAAGCTAGTTTGTTTAATATCATAGTTAATTGATTCAATATTGAAGATCCATAGTTTTATGATATTGATAGAATTTGGTAAACAATGTTTTAAGTTCTCTTGGTTTAATTCTTTTGCAACAAATTTATCCAATTCTGTGTTCATTTTATCCCATTGTTTATAAAGAATAGGTGAAACAAATGATCTTATATTTATCTCTGCCCTGATTTTGAACAATGAATGAAGTGGAAGAATCAACTTTAAGTCATGTTTGGCATTCAAAAGATGCTTGTTGTTGTGATTGATGGAAAGAGTTCCACCGTTATTAAGAAACTTGTGTTCCCAAGATTGCAATGCATCCAATTGATGTGGTTTGTGATGCAAATTCCAATTTATATAATTGTACTGGCCACCAACTGTGTCATATTCATATGATAATTGTTCGTGGAGATATATAAGGAGGGTCAACAAGTTACCTAACAGGCATTTATTGTTGTATGAACCACTGAGTGGCTGTAACGATTTAATCAATTCTTGAGTTGATTCACCATTCGAAAGCTGTATAATTGATTTATTCAGTCCCCTAACTTTTTCATACCACTGTTGAGCATTTTCACAGTTCCACAAATCTTCGTCTCCGCATGGATTTCCCGATCTTAACTCTTTATTATTAAAAAATATTGGTACACCAACAAAACTCGATCTAATGATTTGAAGCATGTAAAAAACTCTAATTGTTCTTATTCTCGATTGTGCCATGATAAAATATTCATAATTAGCTTGTACATTCTCAAATGATTTTGGAGGAGCCAAAAAATTTTCCAATTGAGCACTGAAATTGGTTGAATTAATTAGTCCTATCATCGACTTAATTTGTCGTTGCGTGATTTCAATCATATTTGGTTCATTCAAGAACATAGAAATGAAAATATGCAACACCAAACATTGATGAGCCATGTGAGGTACTTTTTTGAATTGCAAATTGTCCAACGTAATCTCCTTTTCAAAGAAGTGTTGAATGTGATATTTTGAAAGGTTGAAAAGTAGAAGGGTATGTTTGCTGTTGAAACTATAAAGGGCACCAATCGACGACATGGACAAAATCAAAGGAATACTATCATAATTTTCACTATTCCTCAAGCTAGGCAAATGAATAAAGGGAAAATATTTGTCGAATTCAATTTCATACAAATCCAAGTATTTGTTCAACTCCTCAATAGAAGGAAATTGACTATCGGTAAGGTTGGAAATGCTAACAATTCTAGTTCTTAATTCTTGTGAAACAAAGCTATTTCCGCGCGAATGACCATCAATATGCTTCGACAAATCATATTGTCTTGTCTTGAATAAATTGGAAATATCTTCAGCACTATCATCAACACTTGCTTGACTTTTTAATTCAGGTACAATTAACCCTGGTGTTGGGGCATCCATGAACTGGTCAGCCGAAGTTTCAATCAATTCTTGTAGCCAATCATCGTTGTTATTCAATTTCATTTTCTTATTACCATTGGAAACACGCCGACTTAAACCACTGGCTTCAAATTCATTAGAAGATTGTTCAAAAGCTTTCATCATATTGATATCAACCAGTGGATCAATAGTGTAGTCAAATGGAGTAGTTCCCTTAATATGATGTGGGTGATTTGGATTATGAAATTGAAACGATGCTAACACATTGTTGAAGTTTACATTATTGTTGTTTGTGACGGATTCAACAAAGTACTGCTGCAAATTTTTAATAGACTTCTTCTTTTGGGTTACATCCAACCCTTCCATTTGATTCCAATCTACATTAAGATCAATCCCACTTAAAAGTAAATCTTTAGATATGTTGATATCATCACTGTAAGATAACTTGGGTGAGGTTAATCCAGCATGAGACTGAATATCTGACTGAGATGTGACATCCTTACCAAGAGTATAGGAGTTGCCTGATGCAGCGGAGAATGAGGCATGTCTGAAATTATTGAACATATTTGAATTTGAATTAGGAATTGCAGTCGATTGGGAAAATGATTGTTGCATCAGATGATTATCGAATAAATGGGGTTTACTAGTTATTGTCTTTTTTGGCGAAAGATTATCTGATTTTGATGCCATGTTTGGCGGAGTTGAATTCGATGGAGGAGAAACTTCTGAATCTTCATCAACACCGTACAAAGATTTATAATCTTTTGATGGCAGGAAAATTTGTGTAGGTGTAGAATTTGGAGTTGAGTCATCCTTGGGTAAAGGAGCATTAGCATTTGTATTATTGGTGAGAACAATAATGTGTTCGTTAGGTTCAGACCCCCTTCTCATAATATTTGGTAAAGAAGCATGTAGTTTTTGCTGGTGTCTTAAAACTAAATCTCTACGTGCAAAGCATCTTCCACAAGCTGCACATTGGAAAGGTTTCTCATTGGTATGCGATCTTTCATGACGTTTCAAATGTTCTAATCTAGCAAATGCTCTAGTACAAATAGTACACACGTGAGGTCTCGGTTTGTCAGTTTTGATCTGCTGGGACTTTTTTGGGATTTGTTGAGGAGCAAATACCATGATGACGAAATAAATAAGTTAATAAATAAATAAATAGATAAATTAGGTGGGATAAAAAGAAATTAGTTGGATTTTTGGAAATTCATAGATCAATACACAAAATAACGATAAGTGAATTGATTAGCAAGCACGCTAGGAATAGGTATACCACAATATGACTTACTGGACAGGGCCGGAGAATTTGACGAAATCAAGTAAACTTTTGGGTTTTGACTGAAATTTCTCTGAGTTAAACAAAACCTGTTTGCGGAGTGCGATGGATTAATCAGAAAACAGTGACGATTTAGAAATGAAACGTAAAGTAGTATCAAGCACTTGGAATTTACCTCAATAAAATCTGCTACACGACAGTTGGGTGCAACGCCACGACAGGAGGAAAGAAAAAATCGTAAACACTATTCTACCACACTAAGGTAAAAATACCGTGAAAATACAAAGATGTTATGAAAAATGCCACTAGCAATACGATTTTTTTTCGACAAAATCACCGAACTAGCAGGACGCAACAATTTTTACAAAAAACTTGCATGATTGGGAATTGATTCTTTTTATAAAATTTTTTTGTGTCATGAAATCCCGTGACGTAAGCAGAATTTAAAATCGGTATTATTGTTGTATTAGTCACTACATAAATCTATAAACGCGATATAAGAAGTCTCCGATCCGTCCAGATAAGAACTCATTATAATGCTACATTTCCATGCTGAGATGTTCCTTTTTGGTGTCTTGCTTCTATCTTAGCGACGATGTTATCGACCAATATTCTTTACATCACGTGAGGCGACCCAATACTATGGAAACTAACAAATAGACGGAAACTACATGTGGGTGGCGTCCGTGTTGAGCATCAAATTGGGGTGGGAGACGCCGACTATTTCCAGAAAGTTATCGTGTCCGTCTAGAACACAAGGATAAGGATATTCGAGGTTCTCCAGGTGTCGGGTATGTATACACAATCTCCGATAACTCACCGGGGCGGAACTGGATTGATGGAAATGCAAGTAGAAAAGAAATTCTAAAACGAACCACAGGTCTACAAAGTTGGTCCCAACAAGCACAGTACACCCTGAGGGGAGTACAAAGAGGATAAGATTCTAGTTGTCCCGGTTCCTGCTTGATTTGCTGCTCAGAGACATGCATTCACGGCAATCATTGCTTGGTATTTTTTTGTGGAGCGAAATCTGGGGAAAGAATGGGCATTTGCCAAGGCGGTTATGTTTAGAAGCGTACATAAGTCGGGAAGTTTGTAATAACAACCTGAGACTTGGACATAAAGACAACGTAATAACCGACGTAGTACAGTGAAGTTGCCTACGGGTATGCAGAGGTAACAGGATGAGACAGAATTTGGTATTTGAAATTGGCATTAGACGCATAAACCGATGTGTCCCTACCAAATTTTTTATCATTCGGAGTTGTAGATAACAGAACGGTTAAATCTGACCGGCTAATTGGTTAGTGATCAATGATCAATGTCATTGCCGTAGATCCCAACCCGTTTGACTGACCAGGCACAGCTTCTAGCCAGAGTGCTATCCTGCGTATGTCAAGTACAGAGGACATCACTTGTTATGTGTCATGTTGAAGGGGACACGATGCAGACAATACAAACAGGAAATCTGGACAATGGCAACTGAAAAAAGAACCTATATTTCTCGTGCTAAATTAATAACCTTGCGTGAATGAACAATATTTTATTGTGCGGACCACTTAAATGTCGTGTACGATATATCGGAAATTTCCACGGACTTTCCGGAAAAGGTTAATTTTCCGTGGAAATACTCGTATCACTATATGACACAGGAATATATGGGGATATATCGGCAGCTTACAATTCATGGCAAAGTGTTGTTTTGACTAAATATGCGGGTTGCGGCACCATTACAGAGTTTCAATGTTTTTGAAACCAGCTGTAGGTGAGACGTCGACGAGGCGTCCCGAAATACAGGTTTAGAGAATAGACACTTAATGTTGCGTATTAGCTTTATGAGAGGGCATGATCACAACAGGAAGTAAGTAATTACTAGTATATGATCATGAGTAGGGTTATCAATCACCGTCTACCTAGAGTGATCTCTCAGGCAGCCATGGTTCTTGAAGTTCAGAAACATTCAGTAAACCAAAGAACCGTACCATGACATTGCATTGTAGGTTCAGAAAATAACTGCACTATTTAGAGATTAATCGATACTCTCGACTAGCACTGTAAAAGACGGTTCATGTGTAGAAAACAACAAAACAAAAGTTAGACCATACAGTTTGATGCAAACATGTTTTGACAGTTAAATATAGTTTGCGTGTAGAGAAAAAAATGTCCAAGAACGCTACCACCAAATTATACATCATATGCCTAAAACCATTGTGATATCTACTGGAGCAACCGTTACATTTCGTGCTCTATTGGCCCAAGTCATCAATCGACAGTTTCTTGACTTTCTTATAAGCATTGATGTTTCCAAATTGGTAGTTCAATATGGTAACGAGATTGTGAATGGTGTCCACCTAAGCAAGCAGTTTGTATCCGAACTACTTTCTGACATCGATATTACCTACGACGATGTCATAAAATATGACACGCTATCTGTGGACCTTCTACCATTTTCTCTGGATATTTCCAAGGTGCTCTCACCAGCGGATTTAGTAATCTCTCATGGTGGTACAGGCTCGATTATTGACGCCTTGAGATTAGACAAGAAGTTGATAGTGGTACCTAACGATGCATTAATGAATAATCACCAATTGGAGATATCCTCTGCTTTTGAATCGAAAAATCTCATCAAATCCTGTTTGCCCAAACAGTTGAACGAACCATTGGGGCACTCTTTGATAGAAAGTTTACTAGACGACACCACCAAATTATCACCCCTTGGTCCACCTACAGCTATCGTTGAATCCATAATTGCCGAGGAGCTAAGCTAGATAAAAATTACGGAGGTCTAATCATTTCCATCCCAAGAGATTCAAGGAGCTAAGCTAAAATTATGGAGATCTAATCATTTTTTTCCTAAGAGATTCAAGGCTAACTTGGTTCAGCAGTCGCAGTAATCAATACTGTCTACAATATTAGGGATTAGAGAACCTCTAACCATGAACATAGATCCGACAACGTACCAAAAATCCTGCAAAGTTTTCAGCATGTTCGTAATAAGTAGGCACTTGCAATTACAACACTCTAATTACCAACGATTTCGTCCGATTATGTTAGGTAGAATCAGTAATACACTGGATATAAGTAAATAGACTACAAGATCTCCATAAGCACAATAATTATCGAAATAAACCGTCATCGGGTATGTTTTGTAATCAGCCCCAGGTTATCCTATAAGATTCGGATGGTATGTAAGCAAATTTGAATTTTCCTAAAAAACCTAATTTATACCGTGCTAAACCTAGAAATTGATGTTTAAACAGGTTGGTGCTACTACATTACGCTTACAGAGATTGCTGATGTCGACTTCTACAAATGTGATCAAGTCCGCCTACCCTGGCCCTATCGAATTATCAATGATTGATAAGATTACCACTAACTTACATCCAACATACTTGAAAGTTACCAACGACTCAATAAAACATGCTCACCATTCTGCCATTAGAGGTGCCTTCAACACTACTGAATCCCATTTCCATTTAGATATTATTAGTGATTCGTTCGAAGGGAAGTCTTTACCTGCAAGACATAGAATGGTCTACAGTCTTTTACAAGACGAAATTGACAACAAGGGTGTCCATGCTCTTCAGATGAGGACCAAAACGGTGAATGAAAATACCCGTTAGCGGCTGATGCTTCATTTCACATACAAAAGTTGGTGCTTTGAAAGCACATTTCCATTAGAAACATGTTTATATGCCAATTCAAAATTAGATTTAAGTCATTAAAATACTATACTAAAATAAAACTAACGTTAACTAAGTGTAGCTTCAAACTATATAAAAATGCCCGTCCATACTAGTGTTCAACTAATACTTAAAATCAAGCCGAAGCAGTGGCCTGTTCGAACTGAGTGTTACCGTTCATGGGACCAACTTCTTCCTCATCTTCGTCATCTTCCCGCACTTGCAAATTATTAGCTTCCTGGGACGATGCGTTCTTAGCAACCAACTCAACAATTCTTCTGATTACTGGCAAGTTCAACCATGCTGGAACATATGCTTCAACTCTAGAGAATGGTCTTAATCCAATGTTCCGGAATGGATCGTTAAAGTGTCCGTCTGTAGATACAACTTCAAACAAATCATCACCGTTGTTAGAGTCAGTAGCGAGGACTTTATCTGCAACTAATTGTAACACATTTGGAGCAATAGGCGTCTCATAGTCAGCAACATAATACTGACTAATTAATTTTTGGATTTGAATAGGTTTCAAACCATAACAGATCTCGTAAATGATTTCAATGTCATCAGTGGTGTTTTTCCTTAACTGCAATAATTTTGCTGCTTGCAAAAGATGAGTCAAGTAGTTTGAACCTTCATGGATCTCATGACCTTTACACCATTCTTCTAATCTAGTAACATTATAGTTCAATTGCAATCCACGCTTCCAACTCAAGAAGTTCCTTCTCATAATCAAGTCATTAAAACATAACGCATCCACAAATCTTAACAATTCTATTATGATTTCTGTCATAACTTCATTTTCAATGAAGTATGATTTCACTGACCAATAGACACTGTTGAAGAAGCTCAAAATATCATCCATTTTGTATTGAACACCTGGTGAGAATACTTTGGCCAAGAATGGGGAGTTTTCTGGTGCCATAAATCCTGGTAATGATTGTGACAACACAACTGCAGAGACTGCTTTCTTTTCCAAGTCTTTCTCCATTTTCTTCATCCACATGTTATAAATATTGTAACTTAAAGATTCAAAGTCTTCTTTAACCACTGCAACCAATTTCAAGTATTCTTCAAATTCTTCATCGCTCATATCATGCGATAAAGTATCGTTAGCAATGATGGTTTGTTGTGCATAAGAAACGAAGGAATATAACTCATGGGTATTGGATAACCAAAAGGCACCGTTGGGTATAACTTCATCATCCTTCAATTGACTGACAATTTGTTGGATTGATGACAAAACTTCACCAAGGAACTCCTCTGATTCTTTGGTTAATCCCAATCTCCACATATCACTTAATATGATAATAATGATTCTTGCTGGGAACAACACTTCCTTTCTGGTTAAATCTGCTGCAACGCCAGCAGGTGGAATCTTGAGACCCTTCAATAACCCATCAACAATTTCTCTGTGTAATTGTCTGGAATCACGCAACAATCTAAATAATTCATCGTTGATGTCATCAATATCAGCATTGTCATCTTGTGAAACTGCGATAACAGAGACTGGACGATTATTTTCAAAGTTTTGTGGAGAGTTCCATGCTAATGCACTCGAATGGCGTTTATTCGAAACATTTCTAACCTTACCATTTGTAATTCCCTCAACAACTCTTGCACTACCAGATGGGATAGCACCTTGAGCTTGTAAGGTTGCAATTTCAGATTTCAACTTTTCAACATGGGCCTTCAAATCAACCTCGATTGTATCTCTCTTGACCAAAGCTTCTTTAGCTTCTTTCAATTGATCAATGGTCGTTTGAACTTCTTGTCTAAGATCCGCATGTTCCTTAGATAACTCTTGAATCTTTTGTTCTGCTTTACTATAATCAGCTTTGAGGTTTGCTAACTCTTTATTCAATTCCAGTATCTCTTCAGTGTGTTGAATATCCTTGGATTCAGAATTTGTTTGGTATTCCAATTCTCTTGATTTCAAAACTTCATGTGCTGATTTCTGTTGTTCCAATAAATCTTTGAGATTAGAAATTTCAGCTAACAAACTCTTATTTTCTTGAATTTTGCCTGTTAAAGATTGGGTCAAATCAATTACTTTGTTTTCCAATTTATAACTTACTTCCTTCAATTTGTTAACTGACTTAGCATCAACCTTCAATTGTTGTAATTCTTTATAAGCGAATTTTCTTCTTATCAAAGATTGAATAATCACAGCTGATTGCAACTTCTTCTTGTAATCCCGTCTTGTAACAAGTCCTCTCCAAGAGTTTTGAATAACAACAGCAGACTTCTCTGTCCGAAGTTCCTTGCACTTTCTTCTTCCTTGTAATCCACGAATAGATTTTTGTATGACAATTACAGAGTTCAAAGTAGTCTTCATTTGTTGTCTAACCAAATAGCCTCTAATCGACGTTTGAATCAATGTGGCAGCCTTCGTTTGTTTTTCGTGTTCAATTCTGCTTCTTGTAATATGTCCTCTTAATAATGCTTGTAATTTTATATGACTTTGACGTGTAGCAACGTATTGTTTCTGGTAGTAATGTCTTCTTAAATTCTTTTGGATCATAACTGCCGCACTATGCAATTTGTCACTACGTAATTTTTCGAATTGGGCCAACATACCCGCTTTGAAGAAAATTTTTGTATTACCCAATTGATATTTTGCTTTATCCTCGATGTTTTCTTGTAATATGGTATTACACAAGTCACTGACAGATTCTTTCGTGGTATCACTTGACATGACTTTCATCCATAAAGAAGATGGGACCAAAATATGATATCTGTCAGCAAATTCGACATAAG
>ERZ778017.1520-NODE-1520-length-22625-cov-393.836730_pt1 | contig 22625 bp, 20 predicted proteins | sample MGYA00375747_ERZ778017 | MGnify/ENA primary metagenome ERZ778017 (study PRJEB29350, sample SAMN05509838) | bioreactor metagenome | biome: bioreactor; material: wastewater | place: South Africa: University of Cape Town | collected 2014-03-17 ...
GTCATCTTTAGTCACTTGTGATGCGTTTCTATGGGTAAGCTTCAGAGAGGGGCGCTTTAATTTGGTCGACTGGTGGCGATTGCGGCGTTTGGGTGGCTGCACCAGCGGGTTGTTGAGAAGCCTTCCATGTTCCGTCGGGGCATAGAAGGCTGATTAGCGACGCAATGTGAATGGACGTGTGCGAAGTCGCCAGATGAGCGGTGTCTTGATCGTGTTCTCAATTTGCAGTCTAGAGCCAGCTTCGCAGGCGCTTGAACAGCCTCGCCAGCCAGCGCTGAGGCTTCGGGGCGCTCGCCTGCGAACCGCTGGGCGGTAGCGCTTGCTGCAACTGCGCGAAGAAATCCTCCCGGTCCACCCGGTCCCGCTCGATGACCTCGGCAACCTCCTCGTCGTCCATGCCGTAGGACGGGACCACGCGGTTATTTCGGATCCAGTAATGCGATCGGCACGCAAACTTCCAGTTGCCGATCGAGGGGTGCAGCGACACGCGCCCACCATGGCGATCCAGTCGCCAGCGTGCTGGGTTCAAGGGCGTGATCACATCCTCACCGCAGCCACAACAACACTTGTGCGCGGCCAGCTGGCATTCTTCGCTGATGTAAAGGACGCCTTCCTCCAGTACCCGGGGGAACTCGTCCAAATATCGTGGGGTCAGCTCGATGATCTTCATTTCGGGGTCGATCCGCGCAGTACCAGTGCATTCCAACTGGACACGTACTTGATGATGTCCGGGTGCTCATTGGCGGCGTAGAAGCCCAGATACTGCTTGAATCGGATCACCGCTAGCATGGCATTGATCGCATTGATCTCGAGCACCTGGATATTGTTGTACACCGCATCCTCCGAATCGTCAGCGGTCGGCAACTCGTCGACCAGATGCGCTGTGTCCGGCGTGACCAGCGTCACCCGCGCCCGGGCGATAAGCGCCGCCACGTCCGAGCGCTTGTCCACACCGATTCCCACATCAATGAACGGAATGCACTGCTCCACCAGGAAGCGCGCGATGACTCCTCGCGAGGGCCCGTGGTCCACGGCGATGAAAACAAAGTCCGCCCCGGCCAGCTCGGCCACGTTGTCGGCGTCGATACGCTGCGGGTAGCCCGTGACGCCGGTGCGCATGGCGGCGTAGCACGATGCGAACCAACGTGCCTTGTAGTGGCCGGCGCAGGCATCCTCCCGGCGCATCGCTCCCGGCATCCGAAAAGCGTTCTTGGGTTCGATAACGTCATGATCGTACAGATCGATGCGCTCGATTTCTTCCTTGGCCAAGGCATCGAGCAGGTAACTGCCGGTGCCGCCCACGCCCACAATGCACACCCGCCGCAGGCGCAGCTTGTCGGTGACTGCGTCCAGGCCGCCCTGTGCGATAGCGTCGTTAGCGTAGCGGAAGACTGAGGGCACCTCCCGGCGGCGATACGAGCCCACCGAGGTAGCGCTAACGGCCGGATCGATGTCCCGAGCATGCCGGGACAGCTTGCGGATGTAGTGCATGACCTTGTTGTAGTGGTTGTCGAAGAAGTCGCCGATGGGATCTGGTTTATTCGAAAAGCGCATTTGCACCGAGCGGCCCGCAACCGTTTGTGCCCCCGTCTCCGAGACCAGTTGGCCCCCCAGCGACGTACCGTCCGCCCTGTGCGGCATCGACCCGGTAAACCAGCACTGGTGATCGTTGTCGAGCTGCGGGACGCCATCGACGTTGCGGTAAGGGCAGATCAAGGCTCCCCACGCGATTTCCCGGGCGGACGTCACGTAGGGGATGCGATCAACGATGAGGTAACCACCATCGATGGTTACCTGATAGCGTTCGTCCACCAGCCGCTGGATGTGTGGATCAGGAGCGGTTGGACTTGCCGGCATCGAAGTGCATCCCGTTCTGGAGTTCGACACTTTGGCCCGGCTTGACCGTTCCACCCTCGTTGCCGTGACGCCAGTCGACGTCGAACAGGCTCGGATCCTGTCCGGCGATATCGATGCCGTCCAGACCCAGGACGTCCTCGAAGCTGACGGTCGGGCCTGGAACCTTGTAGGTGCGGGTGTTGATCTTGATGGTGAAATCCTTATCGTCTAGCGGCTTCTTGTCTTGGGTGTTCATGGACAATCCTCGCAAAGTGGGTGGATCGGGACTGGTTGCACCCCAGCGGTGGGCGCGTTGAAAGGTTGCTTGGGGCGTGCCATAATCGTTGCCTATTTCAGGCCACACTTACGGTAGAACGCTATGCCATTAACAATCGATAGAGTTTTGATCATCCGCACCTGGTGTGGTCCAGACTGTACCACATTAGAATTCCCTGCTGTCAAGCCCCGTCATGGCTGAGTCAGCGTTTGGCGTGGTCCTGCGCGAATTACGGGAAGGCCGACAGCTTTCCCTGCGGGACTTGGGCACGCTGGCCGAGGTTGACCACGCGTACATCGCCAAGATCGAGCGCGGGGACAAGGAGCCGCCGCCGGAGGAAACATTTACCCGGTTGGTCCGGCACCTTAAGGCGACGGCGCATCAGGTCGCGGTGCTGCGCTTCTTGCGTACGAGCAATGCCATCGATCCTGCCTTGGCGCTATATGCGCTGACCGACACCGAGGCGACGCCGGACATCCTGGCGATCGCCGCCACCGTTGTGCATCGCGGAGCGGCCCGCCCGTCCCCCGCCGACTTGATCGAACGCGCCCGCCGGGCGAAGCGGATCATGGAAGGTCAGTGACAGAGTTCGAGGCCGAGCAAAAGGCGCGGCGTTTCGTCCGGGACGCCGGGATCTCGGCGGTCCCGGTCGACTTGGGCCTGTACTTGACCAAGGTCGCTGGCAAGGTCTCGCTGGATGCGCTCGACCTGGGAGAAGCCGGGTACACGATGGTCACGGGCGCTGGGCCGTTGATCACGATCAATGAAATGGATCGCGCCACTCGCCGGCGCTTTACCGTGTGCCACGAAATCGGCCACTTGGTCTTAGACCTGCCTTCCGAGCACGGCCATGGTCCTGACTGGAGCTACGCGAAGCGATCGCCCAACGAGGTTTGCTGTGACGTGTTCGCAGCCGAATTGCTCTTGCCGGTCGCTTTTTTCACCACGCTGGCCCGCGGCATGGCGCCCGACTTCGACGCGGTTGACGAATTGCGGTGGAAGTTCTTCGCCTCTCGCGAGGCCACCGCCTCGCGCCTGGCCGCCACCTCTCGTCTGGCCTGCGCCTACGTGTTGAGCGAAGGCGGCAAGGTGCGCCATATGGTTCGGTCGCCCACGCTTCGTGACGCCCACGGCTGGGTTTCCAGCGGCACGCCCCTGCCCACGGGCTCGGTGGCGGCCGCGTTGCGCAGCGGTAGAGGCCGAACCGGGTCGGACACCTATAGCGGCGATGCGTGGTTCGAGGGCTGGCAGGACGTGGAGCTTAGCGAATCGAGCATTTTCATCCCCGAGTACGACCAGACCCTGACCTTGCTGCACTGCACGGACCAAGACGAGCTGGACTACTTGCCGCGCGCTGGCATCCCCGACCGCGAGGGCAACGACGAGGACGATGCGTTGCTCAAGCCACTGGATGGCTACCCGGGGTGGTCCGGAAGCACGCGGCGCTGAGGCACGTGCGCACTTTGGCCCGGGCGTAGGCTGACTTATGGGTAGGATTGCCTAGCACGGGCTTCAACGCGAGTTCCGGCTCAAGGTCTGCATGGTGGCGACGCTAGGTATCTGCTGTGCAGCAGGCACCGTGGTCTACCTTCTGGGGGGCTGACGGCGCGCCGGACGCCGGTCTCGCCGAACGTTATGGACGGGCTGGCTTCTGGCGGGCGGCCAACGCGAGCAGGCGTTGACGCGGTGCCGCTGGCATGCGGTGGAACGCAACGATGATCAAAGCTAGGTCGTCGTCATCGGCAAAAAAATAAGAAACGGGCACATCCAGTACCGAGCCCAACCGAAGGAGTGTGCCGGTATCAGGAGTGTGCTTGCCTCGCTCGTATTGGTTGACTCGCGGCGAGGCGACGGACGGATCCATGCCGGCCCGCACGCCCAGCTCACGCTGGGACAGGCCTGTTTCCAGCCTGGCCGCCCGCAGACGTGCTGCGACGACCGCCTCCTTTTTGCCTCCGCGTGCCACTTGCCGATCCGTCCCCGCTGCGACCCACGGCAGCTTCGACGGCAGCGGTTTGCCTGCATACTAAGAGTTCCTTAATATCGACGTTTCGCATCCCGATGGCATGGATGGCCACATCTCAACCTGCAGCAGGTGTGTAGTGAATTCGAGTGACCTGACCGCCAACCTCTATTTCTCGGCGGCCGTACGCGTGGCCGCCGACGTTTCGCTGACGCGGCTCCTCCCGCTGGACGCGCTGCGCCTGCCGCTGGCACCGCACGACCACTATTCGCAGCGCGTTCTCCTCGCTCTGCAGGCCTTGGGCATCATCGAACCGGAGCTTTCACCGTCTCACGCTGACGACTGGCTCCTGGCACGCGATTGGATGCGCTACAGCTTCGACAGCGTGGCGTGGCGGATCCGCTGGGCACCACGGGATTGCTCGCACCAGAACGATGTCGTGAAGGCGCTATTCAAGGACATCGAGCCTACCGAAGACACCATGCAGGCTTTGCTGGCCCTATGGGAGGACCTCGCGCTGGCCGAAGCGATCCAGTATGCCCAGTGGACACTGGCCAAGTCGGGCTACAACCCGGCATGGGCCAATCTGGCGACGGACGGTTTGCGCCAGGCGCTGACCCATCACAGCGTGAACCAGGTGAGTTACCTGACGCACTTGGCGATGCGTTCGCTGGCGACTACCCACCAGCAGGGTGGCACGGAAGCGACGCGGCTGGGGAAGGTATTCGCCTGTGCAGTGACCAGCTTTGCACAGCGTGCGTCCGTGGAGCACTGGACGATCCGCGGCATGGCGCGACCGACCGAACTCCCCATGAGTACGCTGGCGACCATCTTCGCGCACGAAGTCACTCGGCTGGACGACGAGTACCTGACGCTTCCTCCTTCGTTGGCAGCGCTCTCCACCGCGATTACCCGCCACCGAACGATCCATTGAGCGATAACCTCAGCGTTCGACGAACAGGGGGAGTGCAGCGGCTATGACGCTACCTTACGAACGTTCCAGGGCCGTCATCGAAACGAGGAAGTTCTTGACGCTGCTCCTCGGCAACGATCGAGTGCCAGCCTCGGTGCGCAAAGAAGCCGAGTGTCTCCTCCGACACTATCCGTCGGCCTATCAGGTATTTCAGGCGGGGTGGCACGAGCTGGCCAGCCCGACCTGCGTTCTGGAACCGATCTTTGACACCAGCATCGATGGAAAACCCTCGAAACACTGGCCGGCACCACCGCATCAAATAAAACACCATGACCACGAAGAAGCTTGATGATCTCCTTGCTGCTGCGAGATCAACGCCACCCGGTTCGAATCCAGCAAAAGCTCAAGAAGCCGTGTTTCGAGCCCTTCTCGATGCCACCGTGTACGCGCATGTTCCAGTGGAAGAACCTCCTCATGGGCGCATCCGGTTTTTCCAATTCGTTCGCCCGGACAATGGTCAAGCGGTGCTTCCGTTCTTCAGTGATCGCACTCAAGCGGAGCAGCCCTTGCGTGCCGGTCTCACGATTGTGGCGATGGCGGGGCGACGTCTGTTTGAGCTGACACGTGGCGCCACCTTGGTACTCAATCCAAACCTTGATACGGTGGTGCTTTACCCACCCGAGGTGACGGCGATACTTGAGGGCAGGGAGCTTGGCTACTTTGCGCAACAAGAGCCCATCGATAACGAGGCCGTACTCGCAGCCCCACCTAGCATCCCGACGAACGAGGTTGACGAGGTTCTACGCGAGTTGTTCGAGCGAGAGGGGACCGTCAAAGCGGCCTATCTGGTGGAGGTACACACCCAAGGCAGCAAGGCTGAGGTATTCATCTTGCTCGCTGTCGTTGCGCATTCGTCGGTCAAGGAGCGACTGCTTCAACTTGTAACGCTGACCATCAAAACGAAGTCGCCACGGATGGATCTTCCCCTGAGCATTGGATTCATCGATCCGGGCGAGACGCTCCCATATTTCTGCCACAAAGGCATTCAGTTTTACGGAACATAAGCAGGTGATCGGGTGGGCATCGCACCCATCACCGTAACTCGCCTGCCGATCATGATCAGCGGTGGGCTGATCGCGACCGCCGGCTAGCTGGTCACGCACAATTGGTCGAGGTGATCATTTCTATCGGTGTCCGCAATCACCGAACAACTGGAGCATGTCAAGGCCTCGATCCGTGCCGTGGTGGAACACCTGTTCCGGTTACTCAAGCCGCAGTTCGGCTACGCGAAGGTGCGCCAACAGGGGGCTGGCGAAGAACGGTGCGCAGGTGACGACGCTGTTCGCGCTGGTGAATCTGTGGATGGGCAAGCAGGACGTTGTTGCAGGCAACGTAGGACCACTGTGCCCGCAGGGGCAACGGCAGCATGGAAAACACGGCAGGGATCAATCGGCGTGCGCTTTTCGCCCTTGTTGGGATCAATCACCTGCGAAAGCTGCTGAGCGGCGATTGATCAGACCATCCTTAGCTTGCCGAGTTTGCGTTATCGTTGGAAGGACGCACCAGGGACCTCAGATCATTTTCATGGACATCGTCGACAAGCAGGCCCGGTCGAGGATGATGGGGCAAATACGAGGCAAGAACACCAAGCCGGAGATGGCGGTGCGCCGCGTGGCACACCGACTTGGATTTCGATTCCGCCTTCACCGAGGGGACCTTCCTGGCAGTCCTGACCTTGTCTTTCCTGGCCGGAAGAAAGTTGTGTTTGTTCACGGCTGCTACTGGCATAGACACCCAAGCTGTCGGATGGCCTACGAACCCAAGTCGAACGTGGACTTCTGGACAAAAAAATTTGCCGCGAACGTGGCTCGCGATGAGAGGGCACTGGCCGACCTGAAGAGCCAGGGCTGGGATACCTTGGTAATATGGGAGTGTGAGGTGAAGGATCCGGAACTTGTTGCCTCGCGCCTCTACGCATACCTTGGACGAGCTGACGACCAATGAAGATCAACACGGCAGCTCGGCAGGCCAAACTGGATCGCCTGCGCAGCGGTGGAGCACCGCGTGCGCTTGAGCTGTGCTCGGGCTGCGGGGGTATGTCGCTCGGAATGCAAGCTGCTGGCTTCGAGCTGTTGGGTCACGTAGAGTTTGATGACACCGCTGCCGCCAGCTACGCGCTGAACTTCAAGCCGCCCGTCGAAGAGAAGAGGGCCGCATGGAGCTTGGCACGGGACATGGTGGCCTCGGATCCCGTCAGTCTGGCTTCGGAGATCGGCCTGAAGGGCTCTGTCGTGAAGCATTTCGACGTCCTGGCTGCCGGCCTGCCGTGTCAGGCCTTTGCCCGGATCGGTCGGTCGAAGCTACGTTCAGTGACTGGCGATAACGTCGCCTACGTCAACGATCCACGCGCTAAGCTTTATCAGCGCTTCCTTCAGTACGTCGAAGCGGTCCAGCCCGTGGCTATCTTGATCGAGAATGTCCCGGACATCCTCAACCACGGCGGCCACAACGTGCCGGAGGAGATCTGTGAGACGCTGGAGACGCTGGGCTACAGCGCCCGTTACACGTTGCTGAATGCTGCCTACTACGGCGTCCCCCAAATGCGCGAACGACTGTTTCTGGTCGCCATCGACAGTTCGCTCGGCTTCGTGCCCGGCTTCCCAGAACCAAGCCACGCGGCCAAATTGCCTTCCGGATATGAAAGCGCACGTTCTGTTGCGCTCAAGTATGTGCCGGCGGAGGGCTCACATTTCGCTGCTATACCGCAAGCCCGGCAAGGCCTTCCGAAGGCGGTGTCGGTCAAGGCGGCCCTGGGGGATCTGCCGTGTATCACGGAGCATTTCTCAGCACCAGCCGACATGCGACGTCGCAAGCTGACCGACCGATTGCCGTACGCCAGTTCTGCAAACCTCGGCGACTATGCGAAGAAGATGCGGGCGTGGCCTGGCCTCCAGGTTTCTCATACCGACACCGACGGCCACATGGTGCGGATCACACCTCGGGATTTTGAGATATTCCGTCGCATGAAACACGGGGACGATTACCCGCGCGCGATCGCTGTAGCCGAGAAGATCTTTACTGAGCAGCTTGAAGCCCTCACGAATCGTCCCCGCGAAAATTCAAAGAAGTGGACGTCGCTGCGTGCAAAGTGCGTTCCTCCCTACGATCCCAGCAAGTTTCCAAACAAATGGTGGAAGCTGGATCCAACGATGCCATCGCGCACGCTGACAGCTCACATGGGCAAGGACACTTACTCTCATATTCACTGGGACAGCGCGCAGAAGCGGACAGTCTCGGTACGAGAGGCAGCTAGGCTTCAATCCTTCCCGGATAGCTTCCACTTCGCCGGAGCCATGAACGCAGCCTTCCGGCAAATCGGAAATGCCGTGCCCCCTATGCTCGCCGAGGCGGTAGCAAGGCATCTGAAACAGGATCTTCTGCGGGCGCCTTTACCGCAGACCGAGCCAGCGGAAGATTTCAAGGTCGCCTGATCTGCTCTGACAGTGTCCGTTGGATCATGCATTACCGACCGATTGAGCATAGCTGTAGCGTTTGCGGGGGGATCTATGGCAGCAGTTACAAGGGGGAGGCTTGCTCGGTCTGAAGAGGGGCCTGCCGCTCCGTGAAATACGAGACCAATCCGCCTGACGCCGCCTCACTGATGCTGTCGGCACGCAGCTTCGGCAACTACGACCTGCCTGGTGCGCTGGCCGACCTGATCGACAACAGCATCCAGGCGGGTGCACACGAAATCACGCTGACGTGCCGATACAACGATGGCGATCCTGAAATCCGGATCCGGGACGATGGTCACGGCCTGTCAGGTCGTGAACTCAGGGAGGCGATGCGTCCTGCCAGCAGCAACCCCCTGACGGAACGGTCACCAGACGATCTAGGTCGGTTCGGCTGGGGCATGAAATCCGCCTCCTTCTCCCAGTGTGCGCGGCTTACGGTGCTCAGCCGACGAGCCTCAGAGCTGACCGGTTGCGTCTGGGATCTGGCCGATGTCGACGCGTGGCGGATGGGCGTCCTCGACGACCACGAGATTGCTGCCATGGCGTCACCGGAGCTCCTTATGACGGATGGCGTCGAGGTAGTGTGGTCAAACTGCGATCGGCTGTCCGAGAACAACACGATCACCCATTCCGAATTCAACGCACTGATCGCTCACGCGGGCAACCGACTGGGGCTTGTTTTCCATCGCTATCTCGCAGGCGAAGTTCGTGGAAAGCGGCTGACTGTCCGCCTCAACGGCAGGAAGATCGAGGCGCTTGATCCGTTCTATCGCGACCATGAGGCGACACAACAGCTGGAGCCGGAGCCGTTGAAGATCGCCGGGCACACAATCGATATCCAGCCCTTCATCCTTCCGCATTATTCGAAGCTACTGCCAAACCAATACGATCAACTGGGCGGTGAGGAAGGATTTCTCCGAAATCAGGGCTTCTACGTATATCGCAACCATCGCCTTATCATCAGCGGGACTTGGTTCAGGCTCCTGCGCCACGGCGAACTGTCCCAGCTAGTCCGCGTGCGTGTGGACATACCCAACGCGCTCGACCACGTCTGGAAGATCACCATCGACAAGTCGGACGCCCAGCTCCCCGCCGCCCTGCGTAATCGCCTGCGTCAGCTCGTCGAGGGTCTGCGGCGCCGCTCATCGCGCGTCTATCGGTCTCGCGGTGGTCGGCTTGACCGCCCAGGCACGACCTCGGTCTGGAGTCGACACGTCCGTGGCGGCGAGGTGCGCTACTCCATCAACCGCGAGCATCCTGTAATTGAGGCGCTGCTGGACACCGGGGACGATAAGCAGAGGCAGACTGCCCGCGCCGCGCTGAAGATCATCGAACAGGCGTTCCCGGTAGCCGCCTTTGGTCAGGACACTGCGCAGGATCCAGACGCCATTCATCAGACACTGGCTGACCCAATCGCTTTCAGGGCCGACCTGAGCGCAGCCCTGCCTCTGCTTCTCATGCAGGTCGACGGAGACTTCACTGCCCTGGAGAATCTGTTGCGTGTCACTGAACCGTGGTGTGAGGCCTGGGGCGCCACTGAGGCCATTCTCAAGGAAAAGGGGTGGATCAATGCGTGATCTAAGCGCCGAGTTGGCATTCCTGACGCTGAGCATCGGGAAGAAGTACGTTGACGACGTCAACAGTGGCCGCGCCCTGCCTCAGGGTGCGATCGCCGCTGAAGTGGATGCCTCGCCGTTTAAGTTCGACGACGACGAGTGGGCTGAGGTTCTGCGGGTGCTGGAAACAAGTTTCACGACTACCCAGACCCGCGGCTATTCGGTATTCAGCGACTTCAAGCCATGGCTGAAGGAAAGCGCAGGTTCGATCGACTTCTACTACTGGAACCGCCTCAAGAGGTACTACCTCGAAGGGGGCTCGCTGGCTGCACCAGTGGTCGCGACCCTCGACAACGTCACGGATGAGATTCTGGACTTTTCCGGCAACCCGTTGACGCCGGGAATCGGGTCCCGTCGCGGCATGGTGATGGGGCACGTGCAGTCGGGAAAGACGACCAACTACTCGGCCCTCATCTGCAAGGCGGCGGATGCTGGCTATCGCACCATCATTCTGCTTGCCGGGATCACCAACAGCCTGCGCGCGCAGACTCAGGAGCGCCTGGACGAGACCTTCATCGGCAAGAAATCCGTCTTTCACGCTCTAGCGGCCGAGCCTCTTCCGATCCTCACCTATGCGATGGAGAAGCGGTTTCCGGCCTACGGCACGTCGCGGGACAAGGACTTTACCCGCGATCCCGGCGCCGGCGTGGTCTTCAGCTTGGCAGCACACAACGAGCCGATCATTTTTGTCTGCAAGAAGAACAAGGCTCCTCTGTCGAAGCTCCGGGACTGGCTGATCGAGCAAGGCCATGGCGGCGTCATCACCTCGCCGCTGCTGCTCATCGACGACGAAGCGGACAACGCCTCGATCAACACGTCGCAGGACCCAGCGGCGACGACTGCGATCAATGGCGTGATACGGGAAATTCTGGCGCTGTTCGAGCGGCGATCCTACGTCGGATACACCGCCACACCATTCGCGAACATCTTTATCGACCCAGACAGCAACGACGAGATGCTGAAGGACGACCTGTTCCCGAAACACTTCATAAAAGCGCTCGACCCGCCGAACACCTACGTTGGTGCTTCACGAGTGTTTGCCGACGATGGCGACCTGCGTGAAACGATGGTCGAGGTAGTTGAAGACTACGTCCCACACCTTCCCCTGAATCACAAGGGGGATCATCCCGTGACCCTGCCCGCGTCGCTTCTTACGGCCGTCCGGGTCTTTCTGCTGACGCGCGCCATCCGCATCCTGCGGGGGCAGGGCCGCGAGCACTGCACCATGATGATCAACGTCAGTCGGTTCAACGCCGTGCAGGAGAAGGTCCACGGCGAGGTGTACGTCTATCTGCAGACGCTGCAGAATGCCGCCGATCTTGCCATGGGGCCAGAGGCGATGAGGGATCCGATCATCGTTTCGTTGAAGGAGGACTTCGAGCGCGAGTTTGGAGGCTGCCCGGAGACGTTCGATGCGATCCGTATCGTCCTGGCAGAGGCAGCGCGTGTCCAACCCTTGACGGTCAACATGAAGGGGGGCGTCCTCGATTATCGCGCCCACCGCGAACACGGACTGCACGTCATCGCCATCGGTGGTCTCGCCTTGTCGCGCGGCCTGACCCTTGAGGGCCTCACGGTCTCCTACATTCTCCGCAACACGGCAGCGTCCGACACGCTGATGCAGATGGCCCGCTGGTTCGGTTACAGGCCTGGCTATGAGGACATCTGCCGCGTCTATCTGCCGAAGTCGGCGCTGGACCACTACCGCGAGATCAATGGTGCCATCGAGGAGCTGCGTGGCGAGGTGCGTCGGATGCACAACCTCGGAATGACACCAGAACACTTCGGGCTAAAAGTCCGGGAAAGCCCCACAGCCATCCGGATTACCGCTGCTAACAAGATGCGCACGGCGACACCGATGATGATCGCCCAGGATTACTCGGTCCGACATCTTGAGGGCTACATTCTGCCCAATGATCAGGATATCAACGCCGACAATCTCAGGGCCGTCCGGACCTTTGTCGGTGGGCTCGGAGCTCCGTCGGTGAACAAGACCACAGACAAGGCAGTGGTGTGGGAAGGTGCATCCGGCCAAGCGATCATGAACCTGCTGCGGTCCTTCCGCTTTTCGCCGTCGCACCTCGACCTCGGGCCGATCAGTGGCAACGCCAGTCTCTTCATGGATTACTTCTCGGATCGTCTGCGGGACGAAATGCGGGAGTGGGATGTCGCCATTCCTCATCCCGCAGGAGGGACGCCTGTTCCCGACCTCCTGGCGCCCGGGCTATCTTTCCCCTTGCGGAACAGGCGCTCAGGAGACGTCGGGGATGGCGGCTTCCGAGTGACCGGGGGAAGGAACCGGGTGGCCGATCCCGATGACGCAGAAATCGGTCTCGACAAGGATCAGATTGACGCCGCAAAGGCCTCGAAGAAGAACGACGACCTGCGGGGTGACAAGGCGTTCTGTGCTCAGCGCACACGCCCCCTCCTGCTGATCCATCTCTTCATGACCGACGAGACCATGAAGGGCATGAAGCTGAGGGGCCCCGTTGTCACGCTCAGCTTCTGTCTCCCCGGAACGGAGAAGCCAACGGACGAGCGCATCTATCAGGTCAATGCCGTCTACCGGCGGCAGATCGAAGAGGCCGTGAATGCCGAGGCCGAGGATGACGAGGCCATGCTGGCAGAGGGCACCTGAGATGAATGAGAGCGACTGGGGAGATATCGCACCCGCAGCGAATCCGCATTCCGACAACGTCCGCCGGGCTTCCGGAAATCACCCGCTCGATTTCTTCCGCGGCCGCAATCACGCTGGCCAGTACATCTTTTCACTGACGGCCGATGACGGCTGCCGCGAACTGCTGAGGCCACCTAGATTCAACGGAATTGATGTCTCACTGGAGCGGCGTCCGGGCGACGGAGCTCGCCTCGTCCTGACGCTCGAGGATCGTGATGATTTCGACATCTTCCGGGCTCTGTGTGGCCATCTCATGGACGCGACCGCCGATCATCCACGCGGCGCGAACGGCTCGGGTCTCCGTCTTGTCCTCCGACGTTTGGCAGACTGGCACAACATGTTGCGCCGGCGCCGCGAAGCCCTGCTAACGACCGAGGAGATCATCGGTCTGGTCGGTGAGCTGCTGTTTCTGCGCGATCAAGTCCTGCCGCGCACTGTAGCCGCGGACAGCGTGGCGGCTTGGCGCGGCGCGCATCGAGACGAGCAGGATTTCGCCATCGGCGCTTGGCAGATCGAGGTGAAGACCCAGCTTTCGACCTCGGACCATCGGCTGCTGATCTCCTCGGAAGCCCAGCTCGATACCGCAGGCAGTCGCCTGCTCCTTTGCCATCAGACCATTGCGCGAGCGCCCGTTGGTGGTGCCGCTGTCTCGCTGAACGCACTGGTCGATGAGATCACGCGCGAGTTCACAGCCGCCGGGCCTCTCATTCTCGAACAGTTCGAAGCCGCGCTCGAAGCCTGCCGCTACATCCGACGAGAGGAGTATGACGAGCCGCAGTGGCTGTTGACTGACCGACGGCTGTTCGAGGTACGTGATGACTTTCCCAGGCTGACGGCCGCCATGTTGCCGCCTGGTGTCCACGCGGTCTCCTATTCCATTCTCCTGAGCGCCTGTCAGAGGTTTGCCATCGATCTCGACCAGATGCTGACCGAGGTCTTTGCATGACTGGTCCGGAGCTCGAGGAGGCTTTTGACCGATTCTTGGAGGATCTCATATTCGAGGCGGAGGCTTCCGCCGAGCCGCAGGCTGCTGCCTTCTTCCGACTCTATGCCAAACTGGCAGCTGAAAACGGCGATTGCATCGACCTGACCTATACGCCGGCGCGGAACGAAGTTCGGGGGGGCTATCAGGTTGATGGCTTCGCGCTGGAGCGCGATCGTGGCGATCTATTTCTGGCCATCTCCGATTTCCGAACCGGACACGAACTGCAGACCCTGAATGCCGCTCAGGTCGACGCCCTGTTCGATCGGGTTCGACGCTTCTGTGAGCTGGCGGTCAATTCGACTTTCATTCAAGCGGTCGATGAAACCAGCCCGTCGTTCCAGGCGGCTTGGCCAATCTACGATGGCCGGAGCAACATCAAGCGCATCCGTGTCGTTGCCTTCTCCAACGCCCGCCTTTCGACACGCAGGAAGCCCGAGATGACCGGCGAGGTCCTGGGCGTCCCCTTTGTATGCAGCGTGCTGGATTTCGCCCGCTACGCCAGCATTCTCGCTGCCAAGGGTGGGGTTGAACCAATCGAGATCGATGTCACCAGCGTCAATGGTGCGCCGCTGCCGTGTCTGCCCGCGCACAGCATCGACGGCGAGCACACATCCTATCTCGTCGCCGTGCCTGGCTCCTTCCTGGCCGAGATCTACGGTCTCTATGGCGCCAAGCTTCTGGAGCAGAACGTCCGCACATTCCTGCAGGCCCGCACCAAAGTGAATACGGGCATCATCAGGACGCTGGAGACGGCGCCGGAGATGTTCTTTGCCTACAACAATGGTCTGACCGCGACTGCAGCAGGCATAACAACCGCGTTGTTGCCGGGGGGCGGCCTGGGCATTAGCTCCATCGACAACCTCCAGATTGTGAATGGCGGGCAGACGACCGCTTCGATTCTCTACGCAAGCGACAGTCAGCGGAAGGATCGCCGCGCCGACCTCAGCCGTGTCTTCGTCCAGATGAAGCTGTCGGTGGTGAATCCGGATCGCCTCGATGAAGTTGTGCCGCTGATTTCGCGGTTTGCCAACACGCAGAACAAGATCAGCGAAGCCGACTTTTTCTCCAGTCACCCGATCCATCTGGTACTTGAGCGCATCTCACGCAATCAATCTGCACCTCCGAAGGTGGGCTCGCTGTCGGGGTCGAAATGGTTCTACGAGCGCGCGCGAGGGCAGTATCGAGACCAGCTTGCGCATGGGACCCAGGGCGAGCGCAAGCGGTTCGAGCGGGAGTTCCCACGGGATCAGTTCATCGACAAGACCGACCTCGCCAAATTCGAGGTGACGTTCGAATGCAGGCCGCACGTCGTGAGCCGTGGCGCACTGAAGTGCTTCCTGGATTACGCCGAGAAGATCGGCAAGGCATGGGAGGTGTCCGAGGCGCAGTTCGACAAGCACTGGTTCCGGAATATTGTCGCCGAAGCCATCATATTTCGCGGTGTGGACAGGCTGGTCGGACGATCTGACTGGTACCAGCAAGATCGCGGCTACAAGGCGCAAATCGTCACCTACTCGATCGCTTGGCTCGTCCATCACCTTCGGGAACGAGGGCAGGAGATCGACCTCGACGTGGTATGGCGCAGGCAAGAGCTTCCCGCAGAGATTGCCAGCGCCGTAGCACAGATCGCGCCCCAGGTCGCCGTAAGCATCAAGGATGCACCGCCCGCGATGAAGAACGTCGGCGAGTATTGCAAGCAGCAGGCCTGCTGGGTGGCAGTAGCTGCTTCGCGCTATATCTTCGACGATCAGTTAGACGGTCTGCTCATCGATCACGACGAGGCTGAACAGCAGCGGCAGGCGACCGTCGTGGCGCGGAAGGTCGACTACGATATTGATTTCGACCAGGTGCTGGTGGCCATGCTGGCCGACACGCAACCATATCTTAGCTTCGCCCGCAGCCGCCGGCTGCTGACCCCCAAGTCGGATGCCGCCATCAAGCGGCTGACCCGCGGCGACATCCGACTTCCAGCCTCGGAGCGCAACGCGTTGAAATACATGATTGAGAAGATGGCCAAGGCCGGTTTTGAGCTGCCCCAGGCATCTGGTCGGAAATCGTCCTCCTGACGCTTCAGCAGCTCCGGCTTGTGCCTCCTCTCCCACAAGCCACAGTGATCGTTCCATCCCGAAGCCTCACTTCCGAGCGCAAGAGCATGCTGAAAACCGTTCCATTCGATCAGCTTAGAACCACTGATCTGCATGTGGATGCCCATTACACCGGCGGGCGAAATGGCAACGCTGGCGATGACCCTCTGCCGGCTTTGTTGAGTGTCGACAGCCAGGGCGGCTTCCGAAAGCGAGGCAAGGTTCAAGGCCAGCTGACGATGCTTGTCCTGACGTCAAGCATGGACGATCCGGATTGGCCCGACGCTCTGGATCGTGAGAGCGGCGTCTTCACCTACTATGGCGACAATAAGAAACCGGGGCGTGAGCTTCATGAGACCGGTCGTCACGGCAACTTTATTCTGCGCAAAATATTCGCCGCTGCGCGAGCTGGCACGGCTGGCCGGGCGGAAACGCCACCCATTTTCCTTTTCGCTTCCACGGGCGTCTGGCGAGACGTTCAATTTCTAGGGTTAGCCGTTCCAGGTGCATCCGACCTCGATGCGTCTGAAGAGCTGGTGGCGATCTGGCGGATAGCGGGTGGCGACCGCTTTCAGAACTATCGAGCCCGGTTTACGGTTCTCGATGCACCCGCTGTCAACCGCACATGGATCGACAGCATCATCAGCGGTCAACGTGACGATCGCTTCGCCCCCGAGGCTTGGCGGCGATGGATCAAAAGCGGCCGCCGAACGCCGCTTATCGCGAGTCGGTCGCTCGAATGGCGCAACAGCCGCGAGCAACTTCCTCAGGATCGCGAAGGTAAGGCAATAATCCAGACGCTGCAGTCTCACTTCGCAAGACGACCTCACGCCTTCGAATACTGTGCAGCTGCCATCGCCAAGCTGATGATCCCAGATATCGCAACGTTAGACGTGACTCGCCCATCGAGAGATGGTGGCCGCGATGCGATCGGTCAGATGCGTCTCGGTCGCGGAGCGAGCGCCATCCTGGTGGACTTCGCTCTTGAAGCTAAGTGCTACACGACCCGATCGGTTGGTGTCCGGGACATGTCGCGTTTGATCTCCCGACTGCGGCACCGACAGTTCGGCGTGCTCGTGACGACGACTTGTGTGGATCAGCAGGCCTACAAGGAAATTAAGGAAGACGGCCACCCCATCATCGTCATTTCTGCCGTGGACATTGTCGAAATCTTCCGCGCCAATGGTCGTGGTACGGCTGCGCTTGTGTCGGCTTGGCTGAATGAAGAGTTCTCGGTCGAGAAGTGACGTACCGCGACGATCGTTTCCGCGTCTGCTGTCAAAATTTTTGATTCGCGAGGATCGGCATATAAAACGATGGCCTACCTAAGAACTATATCTGTCTACAACGTGGTTGTGCGCGGAAGAAAGTGTCGTTGCTTCCCTCTCATTGTTGAGAACGACGGTCGAGCATTGCTCGATGTAATGCGCTTCCTTGTCAAGTATTTTGGTGCTGGCGGCGCAGAGGCTACGTTGATTACCTACGCTGCACATCTGCGCGATTTCCACGAGCAACTCTTAGTGAACGATCAGGCTGTTGGGGGCGTCTCAATTTCGTTCCTCAATGGCTACCGTGAGCTCATCAAGGCAAGGGCCACCGTGCAATACGCGGCGCAGGTGTTGAGGACAGTGCTGGCCTATCTCGACTACTTGGAGCAACGGGGAGTGATCTGCGGTGTCATCGGTGAGACTTCCGGTTACGCGATTGTAATTGGGCGTACGAAGAGTGGTGGCATCACGCATGCGTTGAGCGAAGGCGCATCCTCCCCGAAATCCAACTACTACCCTTCGGATCGATCTATCGAAGCCATAAAGGCGCGTGGTCCGAAAGGTGCAATTCAGCGCGAACGATTTGAACTGATGATCGAGTGGGGTCACGTGAAGGGACTTCGTGCGATGGAGATATGTGGGCTGGAGATTGCGCAACTTCCCGATGAAGCTTCTATCCAGAAAGCACTTGAGGAGAACCAGTGTCTGGAGATGACACTGACGGTCACGAAAGGTGGCAAGTCGAGGAACATGGACGTCCATCCATTGCTGCTGGCGCGCACGCGACGGTGGATCGAGGCTGATCGTCCACTTGTGATCAAGAGAGCCGCCAAACTAGCAAAGAACGCTGGAAGGGCTCTTGACGTGACTGATCACATCTTCATCTCGGAGGTCACCGGGAAGCGGATGTCGCCGAAGTCACTCTCGAACGCTGTTCGCAAGGCGTTCAAGCGCGCCGTAGAGGATGGTGTACTTACCAAAGCTGAGCGCGTTTGGACCCATGGCTTGCGCAAGCGCATGATTAACCGTGAGCTAGATAGCAGGCCAGCGAAGGACCGCTACAGCATAGAAAATGCTCTGCGCCAGGAGACCGGGCACGGCTCGCTGGATAGTCTAGGACGCTACGTGGTTGACCCGAAGTGAGCCGTATTCGATTGGATAGGAAGCCGATCGAGTTCGATAGTGGCTCAAGTGTTCAGCAGCCACGACAGTTGCCGATTTGGACACCAACTATCGGTAAGGGGAAGCTCGACCTTCAATTCCTGGAGTGTCGTGGCGACGGCCGAAAACTGATCGAAACTCTCATTGACTGGCAGGGTGCGAAGCGCGGTGGGTATAGCGTTGGCCTCGATGTCCGACGCTTCCTAAAGTACGTTATTGAGGCCGAAGTTGAGATTGGCGCGTCGTCGCTCTTGGCCTACCGGCAGAAATTGGAGTCGGATCCGGCGCTGCAGGATGGGACACGCCGAAGTTACTACTCAAACGCAGCAGCTTTCACCAACCGGCTGATGTTACGCGGAGTCATTCCTGAGGAAGACCTCCCTCCGGGATTAAGTGGCGTGCAAACTCGGCCCAAGGCGACCTTCTCGGAAGCGGCCAAGAACTGGGAGGAGATCGTCCAGACCCGAGAATTCGCAGACTGGAAAGAGCGTGCGTCGGCTGTCCCCGGTCTCGACAGTGCCAGCCGAGAGGTACTTGCGGTCAGTGAGGGTTGGCTGAACCTCCTGGAATACCATGCAGCGTGCGTAGTTGAACAGCAAATCAAGGACTGGAGCTTCGCGAGTAGCTTGATAGCGAGCCGCGATGGGTCCCATGCGACTTGGCCAGAGTTGCGTTCTGTGGATACCGCGCTTTGTTTTCTGTACGAGTCGTTTGGTCCGCTGCTCCCAGCAAGCACAAGATGGCCGCCAGGGATCGTTGACTTTTGCAAGTGGCGCGGTTGGACACCGGATCGCCTCAAGGCGGCGCTGTTCCCAACGGCCAAGGCGTTGGACGCGTTTTTGGTGTTAGCGCTGGCCAATTCACGGCTAATGCCAAATGTCGATTCAGTTCTCTATTACGCCTTCGTAGGATGTGTGACCGATACCGATGACAGCGCGCTTGTCAGGGTGTGCTTCAAAAAATTTCGGGGAGGCGCGGCTGACGACACTGTCAATAAACGATCATCCCTCGCTCTTGGTCTCCGCGCACTGGAGTCTGTGGTTGTGGGGGTTCTGGGAGACACCAGAGACCTCCCCGATCTGTATAGAGATGGGGGCGTGCCACTGTTCCTCCACTATTCTGGAAGCGACGATCGCGAAGGAGTCAGGCGCCTCGACCCCTCGATGGCGGCACACATGGTCCGGCGCTTTATCCGCAAGTCAGCGCAGAAGTATCCAGTGCTTGCTCCGTTGGTGAACAAGGTAACGGGCGAAAATTTTCGGACGACACACATCCTATGTCGTGGTCTTCATGGTCAGTCGATCTTTGGGACTCAGTCCGATGCCGGGCACAAGTCTGCGAGCACGACGGCGAGATATCAGGACCGGGTCGAAGTAGAGGCTTCCGTGGCACAGAGGCACCTAGGCTATCAGCGATATCTCCTGGAAGAAGCGAAAGCATCCTCAGCGAGGAGGCTCGGCAACGGTTTTCATTGCAAGCCTCAGGAAAAAGTCCACGAGGAGTGTCTAAGAACCGATGCATGCGGCCTTGGGCCGTCGGGGTGCAGCGCGCGTCGCGTTGTACTTGAGTCTCCCAAAATTGTCGCAGAGTGGATTGCTTGGTCGGGCCATATTCGGGGCCACGAAGACTACTTGAGAGTGCATCGACCCGAACGCTGGGAAAAGGTATGGGCTCCCCGCTTGCTCGATTACGAAGTCCTGCTAGAGAGGGTCTCGACGACAGTAAGGCGCCAAGCTGAGCAATACGTCGAGAAGGTAGTTCTGCTTCCGTTAGAGTGAGCGGTACGCAATGAATTTAAAAAAAGTGGAAAAAGTTAGCGCAGATTCGGCATGGATCGCTCCCCGGCCTGTACTGGGTGAGACAATGACTGATCGCCCGGGGTGGCTTCTCGACTCATCGACTGAGTTTCGCTGGATGTTTAGACCCGAGGTGGCGGGCTATGCGCTTAGCCACTACACCGTCACTTGGGAATTTATTGGCGGTGGTTCAAGCGTAAGCAAGGTTCGGGAGAATTATTGGCGGTCATTTGCACAGTCAGTTGTCGTCGCATATGGGGCATCTGTGAAGGCAAAGAACAAGCGCGTTACAAGCATCGTCCAGTTCGCTAGATTGGTGCGGTCATTTGCGGCTTGGGCTTGTTATGAGAGGGAATGTTCCACAATCGGTGAATTCAATTCCGACGATGTAACCGCATTTGAAGAATATCTGCGCAATCTGGATATTAGTCGGAGCAGCGTAGAACAGTATCTTTCCGTACTTACAACGATCTGGACGTTTCGAAACGAAATCGGTGAGCTCATTGGTGTTCGCGCCTACCGGATGCGGGGAGAGATTAAGCGCGCGGCCAAGCGACTCGGTCGGCGTAACGGAAGGACGCCGACGTTGCCACCCGAGCCTTTTTTTAGGCTTCTGGAGCACAGTCTTAAGTTGATCGATGATGGGGATAGATTCGTCGTACTGGCGGAGAAATATTGGGAGCTAAAGCAGGGCATTGATGGGGAGCCATGCAGGGTACATGACGTGGAGGGGGTTAGGTGTGCAGAAGTGATCCGCGTGGCTCGTGAGCTTTATGGCGCATGCATAGTGCTGATCTTTTCGCTTCTGGGTTCCCGTAAACATGAAGTCGCGCTGTTACAGGTTTCCGATGCTCGCAACTTGGTGCAGGACGAGAACGCCCCGGGGCTGCTGAGTGGCCGAGTGACGAAGTCGTCAAACGGGTCGGGCGGCACCAAGAATGACAGGCCAGTAGTTCCCGAGTTGAAGAAAGCAGTCGAATTCGTTGTGCGGCTGACAGGCGCCGATCTCGAGGGAGGCGAAGGTCCGTTGTTTCGACCCATCAAGTTGGATTGGCCGCGCCAGCCAAACGGCGTTGGAGGTCTCGATACGGGACAGGTTTATAGACTGATCGGGCGCCTTGCTTCGTCCGCTGGCGTCGATCTTGCGATTCGTCCACATATGTTCCGCCGGGCTTTCAGCATGATCTACGTATGGCGATACGAACTTGGCGACCTGACACACCTTAGTCGGATGCTTCAGCACAACGACCCGAGGCATACGCTTGCCTACGCGCAAGGAGATGACATCAAGGAGTTCATTACTGACGCAGAGCGTAGCTTGGCGCGATCAATCATGGAGCGCGCGCTAACAGGTCGAGAAAGATTCGGTGGCGGCTTTGGCGCTTTCTTAGAGAAGCTGGGGCGGCGGCTTCGCGCCGCCACGACCGTCTTAAGGCCCGATCAGATCGATAGCTGGCTTGAGCCAAGGCTCAAGGACGGGCAGTTCAAGCTGCGGCCTTGCGCGCACGGGTACTGCGTAGTACTAGGAGATAGAGGCGGTCGCGGGGCCTGCTCGACGGATGGAAAGTCCCCCGATTTCGCAAATCGCACCGACCAGCACTGTGCGGCGTGCGGAAATTTTTTGCTTACTTCGCGTTCCATTGGCTACTGGCAAGCTAGTTTCGATGTGCACTCGGAAGTTTTGAAGCTTACAAAAATCGAGGTGGTGAAGAAGGTGGCGATCGCAGCGATGGAATCAGCGAAGCGCATGCTCAAGTCGATCGGCGCGGCTCGATGACAACGACGGGGCGACATATCTCCGAAGTGAGTTCAGCTCGCTTTGAGGTGGCGGTCAGTGCGTCGTTGGAACGGTTCAAACGGGGCAGCTTGGCGTTCTCATTGTCCGATGTGATTCGCGGTGCGCGTTATGAAGATGGATCAAGTGTTGGCGAAACTACGATCTATGCACGGGGGCCTGATGGCAATCGTGTTCATGCTGACCTCTTGGCTGAGATCAAGTCTGCTTGTGCACGGTCGAGAGCGAAAATTTCCAAAAAAGGGTCTTCGCGCCCTAGAGACGAAACGGGCAGTGAATTGCCTAGTGCGGGTCTCCGCCGGCAACTCGTGGAGCAAGAAAGTCGGATCCAGGAGCTTGAGTCGGCGCTGGCGACAGTGAGCCTCAAAATGCGCCGTGCGCAGGACGAACAGTACGTCGCGCTGGCGACTCTGAATCAGCTGACGAACGGAGCCGTCTTGGACGTGGTGCGCCCGCTGCGAGTGCTACTCAATGCGATGGCCGGGAAGAGCGAGTTGGCAGCCAAACTGACGGCCGAGGCGGATGCTTTGGCTGACCAATGCAGGCGCCTTGTGAGATCACTCTAGTGCTAGCAAATAGGGTGTTCGGGGCGGTCATGGCCGGTTACGATGTGCTGACTCATCTAGGCGATTCTACCCATAGTTCTATGGATAGTTATGATTCATAGAAATCCTTCTAAGTGCTTGATATAACATAGGAAATTGCAATTATGTCCAGTAGGGGAGTGAATAAAGTCATC
>ERZ778017.1524-NODE-1524-length-22592-cov-6.730532_pt1 | contig 22592 bp, 18 predicted proteins | sample MGYA00375747_ERZ778017 | MGnify/ENA primary metagenome ERZ778017 (study PRJEB29350, sample SAMN05509838) | bioreactor metagenome | biome: bioreactor; material: wastewater | place: South Africa: University of Cape Town | collected 2014-03-17 ...
ACCGGCGGTGCTCGAAGCGACCGACCTGCTCGGACTGGTGGCGCACCGCTTCCCCTTCCTGCTCGTGGACCGGGTGGAGGTGGCAGAACCCGGCAGACGGGTGGTGGGTCTGAAGCGAGTGACCGGGAACGAGTGGTGCAGCGTCTTCAGCGGCGATGGGCGCCCCTTTCCCATGCCAGGGATGCTGGTCATCGAGGCGCTGGCGCAGACGAGCGCGGCTCTCCTGGTGGGGCTGGCCAGTACTGACGAGGACCTGATAGGCTATTTTGCCGCGCTCACCAAGGTGCGTCTCCGCGAGCCGGCGCAACCCGGTGAGACGCTGCGTCTGACGGTGCAACTGAACAGTTTCCGCCGCGGCATCGCCCGGCTTCAGGGCCTCGCGGCCGTGGACGGCAGGACGGTGGCCACGGCGGAGTTCGTGACCGTCGTACGCCCTCGTCCCCGGGGCTGATCAGGCCCGAGCTACGGCCTGCCTCGCCCGGGCCCGCCTGGCTCCCATCGCTCCCGCCCTACCCCTGCTCTGCTGGCGTCAGTGAGCGTGCGTGACGGATCAACTATCAGCCTCACCCTCACCCGGATCCATCTGCGTCGCGCCAATGCGGTCGAGCAATGCGGCCAGCGGCCGCGCCGCGGCCAGTCCGGCGGCACTGCCGGTGAACCGGAAGCCCCTGGGCGCGAAGATGCCGTTGTCCGACTCCATGGCGGCAACGTGCTTCTCGCTGGCATGCTGAGCGGCGTAGGCACGGCCACCCTCTCCGCCATGCTCCTCGTTGGTCCAGAGCACCACGCGCACCGTCCGCTTCGGGCGCAGACCGAGCTTCTTCATCAGGCGCACAGCCTCCCACGCCGCGACACTGCCACCGCCGTCATCCATTGCTCCCTGCCCCACGTCCCAGGAATCGATGTGGCCGCCCAGCACGACGACTTCGTCAGGCAGTTCGCTACCACGGATCTCGGCGACCACGTTGTGCGACTGCGCCATGGGTAGCGTGCGCGCTTCCATCCTGAGCGTCACCACCGGTTTGTCGCCACGCAGGTACATGCGATGGATCATCTCGGCATCCTCCACGCTCAACGCTGCCGCCGGGATTCGTGCGACCGTGGTGTCGGTGTGGCGCATGCCGCCGGTGTGCGGAGTCTGCATGGAGAACGAGGCCACGGAGCGGATGAGGGCGGCCACCGCCCCCACCCTGGCCGCGGCCGTGGCTCCGCCGCCGCGATACTGCACGGCTTCGCGGTAGGCATCGAACGGCGGCCTGTCCTGCGGGAACGGGTAGTCGAAGAGGACGATCCTTCCCTTCGCTTCGGCGGCGCGCGCGTTGAGGTCGTCAAAGTTCTTCACGACCATCACGGGCGCGGTGATCCCCTCCGGCGGCGTCGCCACGCTGCCGCCCAGGCCGAGCATGTGGAGGGTGCTCACCCGCGGCTCGAGGAGCGTCACCGACTCCGCGCCACGCGACCAGTTGGTGACCATCACCGGCTCGCCGCGCACGTTGTCCAGTCCGTCCGTCTTCATCTCGCCGAGGATCCAGTTTATGGCCTGCTCCAGTGCCGCCGAGCCGGCCGGGCGTGGCCCGAAGGTATCGACCAGGCGGGCGAGCCTGTCGTAGCCCGTGGTGTCGGCCAGGGCGGCATCGATGAGCCGGTTGGCGGGATCGCGAAGCGCGTCCACGGTGGTTGCCTGCGCACCGAGGGGGAGAGCGGCTGCAAGCGAGGCAACGAGCAGGTAGCGGAGCATGGGCGAGGAGAGGAGTAGGGAAGGATGGCACACCGAGCACGTCGAGCGGCCGTGGTACGGGGCCGCTCGACGCATCTGGATAATTCATCTTAATGGTGACGAGCGCGGATGGCGGCTCTCACAGCAGATACGTCACAGGCCGCGCGGCCGTCACCCGCTCATCGTCTGCGCGTCGGGCGACGCGACTCCGCCAATGGATGCCTGCGGAATCCGCACCGACCCGGCTGGTACGATGTTCTGATTCACCCGGAAGAAATTGTCCGGATCGTACCGCTGCTTGAGTGCGCTCAGCCGCTCGTAGTTCATGCCATAGGCCGACTGCACCCGGTCCTGTTCGTCGCGGGTCAGGAAGTTGACGTACGCTCCGGGCGCCGCCCACGGCTTGGTGGCAGCATAGGTGGAACGAGCCCAGCCAGTGTGAGCATCGTCCGCCGTGGCGTCATCCCACCGAGCGTGGGCGTTCATTATGAACTGCGCGCTCCGAACAGTGTACGCGGTGGACTCTTCCGGCCGGCTGCTCACCGCGCCGCCCAGGTGGGCGAGGAAGATCTCGCACTGCGGTCCGGGCGACCTCCGGAACTGCTCGACAATGGTATCGATCAGAGCGTCATCGAGGCTCATGAAATTGTGGGTCTTCCAGTAATTCCGCGCACCCGGTGTGAGCAGCGGATCGAAAGCCGCCTGGAAACCGGTATACGGTGTCGGGCCCACGACGTCGGCGTGCGGCGAGCCGATCGCGCGCAGCGGCCGCAGCGCTCGCTCACCGTCGGCCACCGGACCGCTGTAGCATACGGCTATCACCACCACGTCCTGACCATGTACCTGCGGCGGCAGGAAGGGGAGCGGCGGCGCCTTGCGAAGCACCACCCAGGCGGTGAGCGTTTCCGGTGCCGCGTCCACCACATCCCGGTAGCGGCGCAGCAGCCCGGCGGCGTCGTCGGCTGGATGGACGATGAGGCCGGCCAGCACCTCCGGGCCCACCGCATGAAGGTTGAACAGGAACGAGGTGACGATCCCGAAGTTGCCACCCCCACCGCGTATGGCCCAGAAGAGGTCGCTGTTCTGCTGGTCACTCGCTTCCAGCAGCGCTCCGTCGGCGGTGACGATGTCAGCCGCGAGCAGATTGTCCACACTGAGGCCGAAACGGCGCGACAGCCAGCCATAGCCGCCGCCCAGGGTGAGACCGGCAATGCCGGTGGTGGAGTTGATGCCAAGTGGTGTGGCGAGGCCGAATGCCTGGGTCTCACGATCGAAGTCGGTGAGTAGTGCGCCCGGTTCGACGCGTGCCGTGTGGGCCCGCGGGTCCACCCGCACCGAGCGCATGGACGAGAGATCGATGAGCATCGCACCATCGGCGAGAGCGTTGCCGGCGATGTTGTGCCCGCCACCGCGTACGGAGACGAGCAGGTTGTGCTCACGAGCGAAGCGCACCGCTTGCATGACGTCGGACACACCCTCGCAGCGGGCGATGAGCGCTGGCCGACGGTCTATCATGGCGTTCCAGATCTGCCGCGCGTCGTCATAGCCTGGCGCACCCTGCGGCACCAGTTCGCCACGAAGGTTGGCGGCCAGGACATCGACATCGTCGGACGCGAGTGACTTGTCGTCACCGGCGAGTGTGCGGATGGTCAGTTCTGACATGATCGTCCATGCCTCCTGATCAGCTCAGGCTCACTGCCGCACGCGAACGATCCTTCGCGATGGCCGGCGGTGGTGAGGTGCTGCCGACGACGTTGAGCAGTTCGCGACGTCCACTCTCCACCAGCGGCACGAAGCGAGCATACCATTCGCGCCAACGGGGATCCTGCGACGTCGCGCGCATCTCCTCCTCCAACCCTGACACGCTCTCGTGACTACTCTCGAGGACGAGGGTGTAGTAATTGCCGGCGAAGTCGGTGAGCAGGCGGACATCCTTCACTCCCGGCACGCTCCGGATGAACTCGATGCCCTCCTGCCACAGCGCGATTGCCTCGCGAGCCATGCCGAAGCGAAGCTGGAACACGTCCCGGACGACGATCATCGTGGCCTCCGATGCTGGCGAGCGAGGTCGGGGTTCCCGCTCATGCACGTCTGGTCCGCGTCCCCGAAGGGCGATCTCCGGCCCGCCCCGCGCGGGCACCCGGCCGGCCCGAACGCGATGACCGGCCGAGCGCGATTGCACTCAGCCGGTTTCGCGATTGGCTCCGCCCCGCACATGGGCGACCACGAGTCGGCGCGGGGGTTCATGGCCTCTGAGAGTGCACCAGTATTGGAGGGCCCTGGATGGCTGTCAAGCGAACACCAGCGCCGGGAGCACTACCGGGATACCCGTATCGGCGGGACGAGTCGCGGCCGGAGGTTCGCCTTGCCCTGCAGCGATTGTCCTGCAGTATCCCCTGTATCGCGCTGACACCACAACGCATTGCGCGTCGCGACCGTTCACAGAGTCCAGCCCTTCGTCGACCGCCACCCGATACTCGAAGATAGAATCATGCACCCGTCCCTGCTCCGTCGCGCCCTGTTCTCCGCCGCGCTGCTCATGTTACCGGGCGCCGTCGCCGCGGCGCAGCCCGTGGCACCCGAGCTCTATCAGGACATGCGCTGGCGCATGATCGGTCCGTATCGCGCCGGTCGCACCAAGGCCGCCGCGGGCGTGCCGGGCCAGCCCAACGTATATCTGGTTGGTGTCACCAACGGCGGCGTCTGGAAGACCACCGACTACGGACGCACCTGGAAGCCGATCTTTGACGACCAGCCCACCGGATCCATCGGCGCGCTGGCCGTCGCGCAGTCATCGCCAAACATCATCTATGTGGGTAGCGGCGAGGGGCTGCAGCGCCCCGACCTGTCCACCGGCGACGGCATCTATCGCTCCGACGACAGCGGCAGCAGCTGGGTGCACCTTGGCCTGCGCGACGGCCAGCAGATCCCGCAGATCGCCGTCGACCCCGGCAATCCGGACCGCCTATTCGTCGCCGTCCTCGGCCACCCCTACGGCCCCAACGAGGAGCGCGGGATCTTCCGCAGCACCGATGGCGGACGGTCGTTCAGCAAGGTGCTCTACAGGGGCGAGGATGCCGGCGCGGTGGACGTCGTCATCTCCCCCGACGACCCCAACACCGTCTACGCCGTACTCTGGGAAGCCCGTCAGGGGCCGTGGGAGAACGGCGCCTTCACCGGCCCGGAGAGCGGCATCTACAAGTCCACCGACGGCGGCGACACGTGGCGCCCGCTCACCACCGGCCTGCCCACCTTCGACGAGGGACTGGGACGGATCGGGATCACCGTGGCGCCGAGCGACGCCAGGCGCATGTACGCGACGGTGGAGGTGAGGGGCGCGGGCCTCGTCTACCGCTCCGACGACGCCGGCGAGAGCTGGCGGAAGATCACCGACGACACCCGGCCCGCATCGCGGCCGTCCGACTTCGCCGAGATCAAGGTGGATCCGCGCAATCCGGACATCGTCTACACCGGCAGCATCGTGGCCTGGAAGTCGGTGGACGGCGGCGTCACCTGGACCGCCTTCAAGGGCGCCCCGGGCGGCGACGACTACCACCGCATATGGATCAACCCGGAGAACCCGGACATCATCCTGCTGGCCGTGGACCAGGGCGCGGTGATAACGGTGAATGGCGGCCAGACGTGGAGTTCGTGGTACAACCAGCCGACGGCGCAGCTCTACCACATCACGGCCGACAACGCCTTCCCCTACCGAGTCTGCGGCGGCCAGCAGGAGAGCGGATCGGTGTGCATCCGGAGTCGTAGCGACTACGGCGCCATCACCGATCGCGACTGGACGCCGGTGGGCGTGGAGGAGTATGGCTATGTCGCGCCGGACCCGAAGGACCCGGACATCGTCTACGGGGGCAAGGTCACGCGTTGGGACAGGCGGACCAAGCAGGTCCAGGACGTGGCTCCAAGGCCGTTCCGCTCGGCGGACTACCGCGTACTGCGCACGGCGCCGGTGGTCTTCTCGATGGTCGATTCCACGACCCTCTACTTCGCTTCCAATACCCTCTGGCGCACCACTGACGGGGGCCAGAAGTGGACCGAGATGTCGCCCGACCTCACCCGCCGCGACTCCATCGTTCCGGCCAACGTCGGCAGCTACTCGAATACGCCGCAGGCAACCGCACGGCACCCGGGCGTCATCTACACCATCGCGCCGTCGTACATCACCACCAACGTGGTATGGGTGGGCAGTGATGACGGCCTCATCCACGTCACCATGGACGCCGGGAAGACGTGGAAGGACGTGACGCCCCCGGCCCTGAAGTCTCAGCCGTGGAGCAAGATCTCGCTCATGGACGCCGGCCACTTCGACTCGCTCACCGCGTACGCGGCCGTCAACACCATACGCCTGGACGACCTGCGCCCGCACATCTGGCGTACTCATGACGGCGGAAGGACGTGGACGGAGATCGTCGCGGGCATCGACAGCGGGGCGACGATCAACGTGGTTCGCGAGGACCCGGTGAAGCGCGGATTGCTGTATGCCGGGAGCGAGACGCAGACCTGGTTCTCGATCGACGACGGGGCGAACTGGCAGTCGCTCCGGCTCAACATGCCGGCGACGTCCATTCGCGACCTGATCGTCAAGGACGACGACATAGCTGTCGGCACGCATGGTCGCTCGATCTGGATCCTGGATGACGTGACACCACTACGGCAGTTGGATGCACGGAGCGCCAGCCGCGGCGTCGCCCTGTTCACGCCGCAGACGGCCACGCGCTGGCGGTGGAATTCGTGGACCGATACACCGATCCCGATCGACGAGCCGCGCGGCGACAACCCGCCCGATGGCGCGCTGGTGAACTACTGGCTGCAGAGCGGCGCGCAGTCGGTGACTCTGGAAATCCTGGATTCGCGGGGCCAGGTGATACGCCAGTACAGCAGCTCCGACACTTCCATGGCGCCGCGCGATATCGGCAATGTGCCGGCCGTGTGGATCCGTCCCACCCAGGTGATCGCCGCCACGCCCGGCATGCATCGCTTCGTCTGGGACATGCGCCACGACCCGCCGTCGGGGATCGCGCCATCCTACCCGATCTCGGCGATCCCCGGCAACACACCCCGCAATCCGCGCGGCCCACTGGCAACTCCGGGCAGCTATACGGCGCGCCTGACGGTGGACGGCCAGAGTGTGTCGCAGCCCTTCACCGTTCGCATGGACCCGCGGGTGACCACGACGCCGGCCGTGCTCGCCCACCTGCTCGAACGCTCACTTGCGTTGCGCTCGGCGCTGGACTCCACGGACGCTGCGTTGAAGGGCATTGCCGCACGTCGAGCGGCGATCAACGCGGCCCGAGCAGGCGCCACGCCGGCCCGGATCGCAGTGCTCGACTCGCTGGATCGCCAACTGGCCGCACTGGCTGGATCGGGTGGTGGCCGCGGTGCATTGCCGGGAGGCGGCGAGAGCCTGGCACAGTTGCAGGGCCAGCTCTACTCCCTCTACAACCTGATCCAGGGCGCCGATGTCGCTCCTACCACGCAGGCCGAGGCGGCCATTGCCGACCGGCTGGCGGCTCAGCAGGCGCTGATGACGCGGTGGCGCCAGTTGGAGGGATCGGCTGGCCTGCCTCGCTGATCCTCGACAGAATCCTGGGATGGATCGCTGCGGCCATCAATGCAGCGATCCCCACCGGGTTCGATGCGCTCGTCCCTCATGTCCAGCGCGCGGAGCGACCCGTCGTGCAGTTGTCCGGCTGACCCGACACCGCGGGCTCAGGCCGATGGACCTTTCACATCCGGCTCGGTAGTCACCGCCGCCCCCTCCTCGCGCAGCGGAGCGACGAAGTTGAACCGTTCGAGCACCATCCGGCCGTGCCGTCCGGCACGGGTGTCGAATCGATAGCTGGTCACGCCGCAGTTCGGCACATCCTCGGCACGATCGATGGCCAGGATCTCCTCCTCCGTCATGCATTCCAGCAGGTAGCGAAGACACAGCACGATCACCTGGTGACAGACGATCAGCACACGCTCGCCACTGTAGTGCAATGAGATGGTATCGAGCGCACTTCGCAGGCGAAGTATCACGTCGCACCAGCTCTCCCCACCTGGCGGACGGTGATAGAACTTGCCCAACAGGCGGCGGAATTCAGCCTGTTCGGGGTATCGTTCGAGGATTCCACGGACAGTGAGGCGGTCCAGAATACCGAACTCCTTCTCACGCAGCCGCTCGTCCAGGATCAGCTCGTCGTCCGTTCCGAAGCCGCCGGCTTCCCGGACCAGCTCCGCCGTGCGCACCGCACGCACGTAGGGTGAGACGAGGGTCACGGACGGTCGACGATCCTCCGGTTGATCGGCGAACCAGTGTCCCAGCGCCGTTGCCTGCAACTCACCAAGGGCGCTGAGCGGAACGTCCACATCCCGACCCGCAATGTCGACAACGGACATGCCAGCGGCCCGCGCCGCGTCGCGAGCGACGTTCCCGGCGCTCTCGCCGTGGCGCACTATCCAGAGAATTTCCGGCCACCGTTGGGGCATTTAGCACGGACCTGTCTTGAGGTTGAGGGGCGAAACGGCGAGGGGACACCGCCGGTGAAGGCTGATCCAGCCGCTTCATCGTCCACCACATATTCCGGTAACAACATGATCGATCGCACACAACTTGCCAGTTACAGGCCGCAGGCGCGTTCAGCCTTTCCGGAAGGATCCATCGCACCCTCCGGTTGGCAGCCCTTGCACGTGCACCCTGCACGTGCGCCCTGCACGTGCGCGTTGTACGAGCGCTCGGTACGTGCGCGTTGTACGTGCGCGTTGTACGTGCGCTCGGTACGTGCGCCCTGTACGTGCGCCATGACATCCCCCCGCTCCCCATTTCATTTGATCCTTCGCCCACGCGGTATGGTCCTGGCCATCATCATGGCTCTCGCGGTGCAGCTCACAGCATGCGACAGATCGGAACTCCGCCAGCGCATGAATGATGGTACCGCCCACGAGCAGTATGCGCGGTCGCTGGCCGATGCAGGGCTGGACGGGACGGCACTGGGCCGCGACTGGCTGGAGTCGGCGTCGCACGCTCTCACATCGCCGACGACCGTGGCGCTACCGTTCCGCGAGGCCGGCTATTTCGCGCCTGACGAGGCCGGCGCGATCGCCTACCGGGTGCAGCCGCAACGCGGGCAGCAGTTGCGGGTGACCGTTCATGCACGCACGAGCACGCCGACCGGGGCGCATGCGGGAACATCGAGCACGACACCGAGCGGCACACCGCCCGGCACACCCGCGCACGACGTCGGCGACAACCTCAGGCAAGCGCCGGCGGTGCGCCTCTTCGTCGACCTCTACGAGGTGCCGCTGGACAGCACGAGGAGGACACGACACATCGGCGGCAGCGACAGCCTGGACGTGCTGCTCCAGACCACCGCCGGGCGCGACGTGACTTACCTGATACGACTGCAGCCGGAGTTGCTGCGTGACGTGCGCTACGAGATCACCGTGGAGGTCGCTCCGTCGCTGGCCTTTCCGGTGGAGGGGCGCGATCGCCGTGCCGTGCAGAGTTACTGGGGCGCCGCGCGCGATGGCGGGGCGCGCGATCATCAGGGAATCGACATCTTTGCTGCCCGCGGCACGCCAGCCATTGCATCGGCAGATGGCGTCGTTCGCAACGTCCGGGTTACCAACCTCGGCGGCAAGGTGGTCTGGCTCTCCGACACCGCCGCCGGTCAGTCGCTCTACTACGCCCATCTCGACAGCCAACTGGTCAAGCCGGGCGATGGCGTCCGCGTCGGTGACACCCTGGGACTGGTGGGCAATACCGGCAACGCCCGGACCACGGCTCCTCACCTTCACTTCGGCATCTACCGCCGGGGCGAGGGAGCGGTGGATCCGTTTCCCTTCGTGGCCGCGCCACGAGGGCGGCCACCGCTGCTCACCGCCGACACCATCTGGCTGGGCCGCGACGCGCGGACGGCACGCGATGAGGTCATGCTGCGCGCTGCACCGTCGGCCAGTGCAACCGCCGTTCGCGCGGTGGCCGGGTCGACCATGCTCCTGGTTGAAGGGGCATCCGGCAACTGGCTCCGTGTACGTCTGCCCGATGCCACACCAGGCTACCTGCCAGCCAGCACCGTGCAGTCGACGACGACGCCGATCCGTGCCGGGCAACTCGCGACGAACGCACCCATCCATGCTCAGCCATCGGCTGCCTCGCTGGTCATCGACAGCCTGGGCGGTGAAGGTGGCCGGATGTCATCGGTCCCGGTTCTCGCTCGCTACGGAGAATGGCTGCTCGTCGACCCGCCGGAAGGGAGGCGCGGCTGGGTGGAGATGGCATCTCGCTGAGAGCATGCACGAGCGAAGGATCCATTCACCCCGAGTACGGGGAATCACCCGTCGACAAGCCACTCCGACCATCGCACACAACTCGCCGTCAGATTGCGTCGCAAGCCCACCGATCAACCTTCCTGCCACCGGGACGACCATGAAACGCCTCACCCTGATTCTCGGCGCCGTCCTGGCGGCCTCCATCGGCTGTGCTCCGACACCGGCTGTCCAGGACTCCGCTCCCATACCTCTCGACACCGGAACCTGGAGATTGGCCGAACTGGGCGGCGTGTCGGCCGTCAGCGGCGAGGAGGGAATGGAACCCGCACAGATCCGCTTCGAGCTCGACAGCGCACGTGTCTCCGGCTCCGGCGGCTGCAATCGCATATTCGGTTCGCTTGCCACGGACGCCGACAGCCTGCGGATAGGGCCACTGGCTTCGACCAGGATGGCCTGTGCCGACGAGGCGGTGACCCGCCAGGAGATGGCCTTCATCGAGGCGCTGGAGAACACGCGTCGTTACAGGATCAGCGGTGATACCCTGTCGCTGATCGGCGACAACGGTACGCTTGCCCTGCTGGTGCCCATGACAGGTCGATGAGTGCCCATCGAGCCGCCGTCGGAGTCCACTATGAGCATTTCACAATCATCCCGCTACCGCGCAGCCACCGCGCTGCTGGCCCTGGTGGTGTTGGGCGCGACCTCTGTCCTGGCCAGGGCATCACAGACGCCATCCCCGCCGCCCGAACCACCGTCATCGCGCGTCATGGTCACTGCCAATCCGCCTTCCGCGCCTGCGGTCCTCGACACGGCAGTGCTCGCCGGCGGCTGCTTCTGGGGAATGGAACTCGTCTTCGAGCACGTGAAGGGTGTCGTGAGCGTGGTCTCCGGCTTCGCTGGCGGGCCGGGTGAGTCACCCGGCTACGCCAAGGTGAGCGGCGGACGTACCGGCTACGCCGAGTCGGTGCGGATCATCTACGATCCATCCCGGCTCTCGTACCCGGACATCCTTCGCATCTTCTTCTCGGCGGCCCACGATCCCACCCAGAAGGATCGGCAGGGCCCGGACGTGGGCCCGCAGTATCGATCGGCGATCTTCTATTCCAGGCCATCGCAGGCCGCCGATGCTCGTGAGTATATCCGTCAGCTCGGCGCGTCGAAATATTTCGCCCGGCCCATCGTCACCGAGGTCGCGCCGTTGCTGGGGTTTCACGAGGCCGAGGCGTACCACCAGGACTACGCTCTGCACAACCCGGATCAGCCCTATATCATCATCAATGATCTGCCGCGGCTGGAGCAACTGAAGAACAGGCTGCCACAGTTCTACACGGCTGATCGGGCGCCGTAGTTCACAGCGCCCCGGCGTGCCGGATGCGTGCCGTCGAGCAGGGCCCGGGCCTTCCTTGTAGAATGACTCAGTCGTGAGCCCTGCACTCGAACCCCGGGTTGAAACGATGAGCACTCGTGAGGAACACTGGAACAGGGTCTACCGCACCCGTCTATCGAACGAGGTGAGTTGGTTCCAGCCGGAACCCACCCGGTCGCTGGAACTCATCACCGAGGCCGGCGCACTCCCGGACAGCGCGATCGTGGATATTGGCGGTGGCGACTCGACACTGGTGGATGCGCTGTTGGCGCGCGGGTTCCGCCAGGTGACGGTGCTCGACGTGGCCGCGGCCGCACTCGAGCGCGCCCGCGCCCGACTTGGCCCGGCGGCTGACAGTGTCACCTGGCGAGTCGCCGACGTGACCAGTGCGGAACTGCCGCCGGCCGCCTATGACCTCTGGCACGACCGTGCCGTCTTCCATTTTCTCGTCGATGCCGAGGAGCGACGGCAGTACGTGAATGCGGCGGCCAACGCGCTACGAACTGGTGGAACGCTCATCATCTCGACGTTCGCGCTGGATGGTCCCACCCGCTGTAGCGGGCTCGACGTGCAGCGTTACGACGCCGATGGTCTGGCTCAGGAATTCGGCGCGCGGTTCGAGCTCGTGAAGCAGCTTCCCCATCTTCATCACACCCCCTCCGGCGGCGAACAGCGCTTCACCTTTGCGGTATTTCGCCGGGTCTGAGACCAGACGGTCCCGCGAATGCACACCGGGAGCACCCTGCGTGCGCCGTACACGTCAGGGTCCGGACACGGATCATCCCGGCACTCGACGCCGGCCGGGAGCGCTCCACCTCCGTCGTACTCCGCCGTCGCTGAATCACGCCGCGTGGGCACAGATGCAGAGACGTCCGGAAGGATGGTTCCGTTGACGCAGCGGGCGCGCCGGCGCCGACCTTGCACCTTCACTACTCACGACACGGGCGCCTGCGCAGCGGGCGAGCGTCTCGCCACCCGTCATGACAACCGAAAGCCCACCGGAGCCTCAATTGACCGTAAGCCCTCTTGCCGGGAAGCTGCCACCACCGGAACTCTGGCTCGACGTATCCAGGCTCGTCACCGCCTACTACACCGACGCACCCGATCCAGCCGTGCGCGCGGAGCGTGTGGTGTTCGGGACATCGGGACACCGCGGATCCTCGTTCGATCGGACGTTCAACGAGGCGCACGTGATAGCCATCAGCGAGGCCATCTGCCGATATCGTCATAAGGAGGGCATTGACGGACCTCTCTTCCTCGGCATAGACACACATGCGCTCTCCCTGCCGGCGTGCGCCACCGCGGTCGAGGTCCTGGCAGCGCACGGTGTGGACATCATGCTCGCCGAGCACGACGAGTACACGCCGACGCCGGCGATATCGCACGCCATTCTCTGCCACAACCGCGGCCGCACGAGCGGACTGGCGGACGGGATCGTGATCACGCCATCGCACAACCCGCCGGAGGATGGTGGGTTCAAGTACAACGCGACCGACGGTGGCCCAGCCGACACCGCTGTCACCAGATGGGTCGAGTCGGAAGCCAACAGGCTCCTGGAGGCGGGGCTGGCTGGTGTGAAGCGGATCCCGCACGCGCGGGCGCTGCGCGCTTCCACCACCCACCGCCACGACTACCTGAACGCGTACGTGCGAGACCTGGGCAATGTCGTGGACATGGACACTATTCGCGACGGTGGTATCCGGCTCGGGGTTGACCCTCTTGGCGGAGCCGGCGTCCACTACTGGGGACCGATCGCCGAGCACTACCGCCTGGATCTCACCGTCGTCAGCGACGTGGTGGACCAGACATTCCGATTCCTGACCGTGGATGGCGACGGCAGGATCAGGATGGACCCGTCATCCAGCTACGCCATGCAGCGACTCATCGCCCTCAAGGATGACTTCGACATCGCCGTCGCCTGCGACCCGGACCATGATCGACACGGTATCGTGGCGGCGAGTTCCGGACTGCTGCCGCCCAATCACTACCTGGCGGTGGCCATCCAGCACCTCTTCAGGCACCGACCTGGCTGGTCGAACGATGCCGGGATAGGGAAGACGGTCGTGAGCAGCAGCATCATCGACCGTGTCGCCAGGCAACTGGACCGGCGGCTGTACGAGGTGCCGGTCGGTTTCAAGTGGTTCGTGGACGGCCTCGCCAATGCCACACTGGGCTTCTGTGGCGAGGAGAGTGCCGGAGCATCGTTCCTCCGTCGCGACGGAACAGTCTGGAGCACCGACAAGGACGGGATCATCCCGTCGCTGCTGGCCGCCGAGATGACGGTGGTTTCCGGCCGCGATCCGGGAGAGTTGTACGCCGACCTGACGCGTGAGGTCGGTGCGCCCGTCTACCGACGCGTGAACGCACCGGCAAACGCCGAACAGAGGCGGCGCCTGGGGTCGCTCAGTCCGGAGCAGGTTCGGTGCACCGAGCTGGCCGGCGAGAAGGTGACCGATGTCATCAGCTCCGCTCCGGGCAACGACGCGCCCATAGGCGGTGTGAAGGTATCCACCGAATCCGGCTGGTTCGCCGCCCGACCTTCCGGCACGGAGGACATCTATCGCATCTATGCGGAGAGCTTTCGCGGCGAGGCCGCGCTTGCCCAGATCATCGAACAGGCACAGGCCACGGTGGACGCCGCGCTCGGCGCGGGATCCGGCCACTGAGGCGCCCGGGTCGTCGGATTCGCAGGAGATCGGCGTGAATACCGGGAACGAGAGGATGCGATCGCAGCCTGGCCTCCTGACACTCGACGTGAATGAACCGTGATCGACAGCAACAGGGCGCTCGCCCAGCTCTCTGCCTCCGTTCATGTACCGGCTGTCAATCCCCGCGCAACGCCAACATCGGGCTCACGCGCGTCGCACGCCGCGCCGGAATCCACGCCGCCAACGCTGCCACGAACAGAAGCAGCAGTGCCACGGCAATGAAGACGATCGGGTCGGTGGCGCTGACTTCGTAGAGCATGCTCCGCAGCAGCCTTGTGAGGGCCACGGCGGCAACGAGCCCGACCACGATTCCCGGCAGCACCCAGCGCATCGCGTCGGCCAGCACCATCCCGCGCACGCGCGCCTGATGCGCCCCGAGCGCCATGCGTAGCCCGATCTCCTTCTGGCGCCGGGCCACCGAATAGGCCAGCACGCCGTAGATGCCCACCGCGGCAAGGAAGAGCGCCAGCGCGGCGAACGTGCCCAGCACCAGGGTGGAGAAGCGACGGTCGGCGAGGGAACCGCGCACCATCTCGTCCAGTGGTTGCAGTCGCGCCGGCACGTTCGGGTCCATCTCCCGGAAGACATCCCGCACGTTTGCCGTGATGGCCGCCAGCGACAACCCGGAACTGACCACGAAGGTCGCGTCCCCGAGCAGGTTCTCCGGCCGCTGTGTGGCGTTCACATACATGGCGGGCGCGGGCGGGGCATCCAGCCGGCTCTGACGCACGTCTCCCACGACACCAACTATCGTCAGCCAGTCCTTCCCATGGCTGTCCATGCCAGGCGGGCGGATACGATGCCCGATCACCTTGCCGTCGGGCCAGAACTTCTTCACGAACGCCTCGTTGACGAGTGCCACGTGTGGTGCGCCAGCGTTGTCCGCTGGCCCGAAGTTGCGCCCCTCCCGGAGGGGGATGCCGAGCACCCGGAAGACCGCGCTATCCACCACCCTGTAGTCGGCATAGCCCATGAAATCCTCGCCGCCGTCAGCGGCGAAGGCGGTGTTGCCGCCGCCGCCTCCCATCGGGATCGGACTGATCACTCCGGCCGCGGTCACTCCGGGAAGCGAGCGCAACGTGGCAAGAGTGCGATCCACGTACGACATGATCTGCACCGAGTCCCGGTACTCGCTCGGTGGTAGTGAAACGGTCGCCGTCAGCACACCCTCGGATCGGAACCCGATATCCTGGGCGAGCAGTGTCTGCATGCTCTTCACGAGCAGACCCGCGCCGACGAGCAGCGCCAGCGCCAGCGCCACCTCCGTTCCGACCAGGATGCCACGCAGCCGACGGCTGCCTCCACCGCGGGCTGTCGGACGGTCGCCACCGCCCGCAATCGCTCCGCGCAGGTCGCCCCCGGCCTGCCATGCGGGTGCCAATCCGATCAGGAGCGCGGCAACAGCGGTCGCGGCGGCACTGAAGAGGAGCACCCGACCATTCACACCCACCTCGGCGTAGGAAGGCACGGTCGTGCCCCCAACGACGAGCAGGGCCCTTGTGAGAAGGAAGGCGAACACGACACCCACCGCTCCGCCCAGCATCGCTACCACGAGTTGCTCGGTGAAGACCAGCCGCACCAGCCGACCTCGACCGGCCCCCAGTGCCGAACGCATGGCAAGTTCCTGACGCCGGGCCTCTCCCCGGGCGAGGTTGGCGCTCGCCAGGTTGACGCAGGCGACGAGAAGGACCAGGCCCACCGCGCCCATCAGTATCACGAGCAGCGATCGTGACCGTTGCGCGAGGTCGTCGTGCAGGTTGACCACGGCAATTCCCTCGGCGTCCACATCCTTGCCCAGGCTGGCCTTCAGGCGTTGGAAGAACGGGTCGAGTTCGGCTTGCACCTGCGCGATCGTGGCTCCGGGCGCCAGCCGGCCGATCATGGACCAGTTGTGGGCCGTGCGATAGGGATTCTCGTCCAGCGTGGGAACCCAGACGTCGGCGCCGGCGGGAAAATCGAAGTTGGCGGGCATGACGCCGATCACGGGCACCACCGCGCCGTCCAGCCTCAGCGTCAGGTTGGTGATATCTGCACCGCCCAGGCTGTTCTGCCAGAAACGATTGCTGACCACGGCGACCGCGTTCCCTTCCGGCGTCGCCTCCTCGGCTGCGGGCAGGCGACCGCGAAGCGCACCCACCTGAAGCACCGAGAAGAACCCGGGCGACACCGACGCAACTGGTACTCGCTGTGCCCGATCCCCGCCCAGGACGGTGGTGGGCCAGCGATTGTAGTAGGCTACCGCGCTCAGCTTCCTGGAGGTCGCCACGATGTCGTTGGCGTTGGCACCGGCGACGGCCATGCGGTCGTGACTGTTGTCGCGCTCGTAGAGACGCACCAGCCTGTCGGCCTGCGGGTAGGGGAGGGGCCGCAGGAGGACTCCATCCACCAGTGAGAAGACGGCGGTGGAGATACCGATACCGAGGGCCAGGGTCAGGACAGCGACGACGGTGAAGGCGGGGGAGCGACGGAGCGAGCGCGCACCTATCCGCAGGTCGCGACCCAACTCCTCCAGCGGGCGCACTCCCCGGCTGTCGCGAGCGTATTCCCGCGTTCGGGTCAGCCCGCCGAACTCTCGCAGGGCCGCCGTCCGCGCGTCATCCGGCGACATGCCGCGCCCGATGTTGTGCTCCGTCTCCAGTTCCACGTGCGAGCGGAGTTCCTCGTCGAGTTCCCGGTCCAGGGCCTGGCCGGCTATCAGCGAGCGAAAACGACGACGAAGGGTGCGGATGATGGATGACATGGGCCGGTGGAGGAGGGTTGTCCGCGAGGGCGGCGTCGCGGCCTGTTTGTACCGCCCTCCCGGACACACCATCGCAGTCCAGTGGGAGCAGTCGTCTCAGGCCGTGACCAGTGGTATGACCTGTGGAACGCTTCAGTGGAGGAAGAATCGTCGGCCGTCCGGGGCGTCAGGCCGGGGTCAACTGCATGACCTGGTGGACAGCTCGCACGAAGGCCAGCCAGTCGGAGGTCTGATCTGCCAGTTGCTGTCGACCCTCATCGGTGAGGGCGTAGAAGCGAGCCCGCCGGTTGTTCTCCGAAACACCCCAGTCGGCGGTCAACCAGCCCCGTTCCTCCAGCCGGTGGAGGGCCGGATAGAGCGCTCCCTGGTTCACCTGGAGAGCCTCGCTGGAACTGGCACGGATGTGGTGCGAGATCGCCCAGCCGTGCATCGCCCGGTCGCGCAGGGTACGCAGGATGAGCATGTCGAGGGTGCCCTGGATGCGGTCCAGACGGTCAGTGAGAATGGCCATGACGATGAAGAGGGGATTCAGGTACGCTCACATCAGCATCTGACAGGAGAGTACGGGACCGACTCCTGTCAGGTTTCGACAATCGGTCAATCGTTGGGACAGCGCGGCGGCGGCCAGGGTTTGAGGACTCGAGGCCGGAACGCAGATGGGGGCGCCGGAATCCTTGTCCGGCGCCCCCAGTCGCACCTCCCGGTGCAGGCGGCGTCAGGCCGCCCCACCAACTGTTCCTACTTCCTTATCACTCCACAGGCTATACGCGGCCCGCTGTTGCCGGCCGGATCGGTGCGGTAGTCATCGATACCAGAATGGACGACGATGGATGAGCCATCGCCGTCGAGCAACGCGTTGGCGCCACCGTCGATGATCACCTTCGTGGTATAGAGGTCGGCGACCGCGGTGCCGTCGGAACGGACATTGATATTGGGTAGATCGCCGTCGTGCTCACCAGTCGCGCTCAGGAAGCCGTGGGTTGTCTCGCCGTGGTTGATGTGCCCGCCAGCCGATTCGAAGCCTGGCCCGTCGCAGCGGCCCACCGCATGGAGATGTACGGCATGCATCCCCTGGGGCAGGTTGCGCAACTGGGCGGAGATGAAAATACCGTCGCCGGTGGACGTTATGGTGGCCCGGCCGGCAGGCTGCCCGGAACTGGTCTGCAACTCCGCGTAAGCGGTGCTGCCACGGGGCGACGGGCCCTTCGGGCCGCTGCTGGAAAAGCCACAGGCCGTAAGGGTGCTCAGGGCCACGACGGTGCCGACGGTGGCGATCTTTCTCGACCAGCCATGCTGCATACGGACCTCCAGAGATTGCTCGCGAGGATGGGCGGAACGCTGTCGCGGGATTCGCGCCAGCTTCAACAGGACGCCGCGTGGAATCTACCTGCCGCAGCGCCCGATCGCGGGCTCCGCCCCCCAACCGGCGCCTACCGTACCACGTCGCGCCCCCACTGGTCGAGCAGGAGCGAGAGACTGTGGTGGCCCTGTCCTCGTGCCAGGCCGAGTGCGGTATGACCTCGTTGGTCGGTGATCCACTTGTCGGCTCCATTTCGCAGCAACAACTCGGCCAGCTCCAGGTGGCCGAAGAGGGCGGCGAACATGAGGGCAGTCCCGCCATCGGTGTTACGGGCGTTCACGTTGGCCCCACGAATGATGAGGAGGTGGGCCAGTTGCACCGATCCGTGGAAGCAGGTGGCCATGAGCGGCGTCTGCCCGACCACATCGGGGAGGTCGGGGAGCGCCCCGGAGTCGAGCAGGAAACGAGCAAAATCGAGACGACCGTGAGATGCGGCGGCGAGCAATGGCGTGTCGCCGCTGGCCGTTCGCGCGTTGACTTCGGCCCCGGCGATCACGGCGGCTCGCGCGCTCGCCAGGTCGCCGGAACGAGCAAAGGTGAAGAGGTCGCGACGCGGGATGTCGGGCGGATCCCAGGGGATCATATGAGGAGTGGTTGGGGTGAAATGATCGACGACGATCGGGCGCCAGGCAGCCCGCCAGCATCCGATCGGGTACGCGATGCTATCACCCGACCGTCAGCGCACCGTCAGCGCACGTCAATCGGCGGTTCCCCCAGGCCGTGCGATATATTTCCTGGATGGCCCTCCGATACCGCATGCGCTGGCCCCGCCGGTTCAACCCGTCCCCCTCCACAAACGGTGAATGCGCCATCCTGTCCACATCCTCGCACCAGCCGATCAACCAGCTCGCCCCACCCACGCCGCCCGTCCGGGCGATCAGGGCGTGACATGACGGCGAACATCCAACTCCGTTCCATCGGTCGTGGCACCGTGGCCGCAGTCGCCGCTGCCAGCCTTGCGGCAGCCCTGCCCGTGCACGCCCAGACCATGGCGCCGACAGCACCTTACGTCGTCGCCGGCGCCGCACCGCGAGGCTACGATCGGGCGGCCGGCCAGCGCGACACACGGAGCTTCCTCGAGGCGCTGGTGCGTCTGGACACCCAGAATCCGCCGGGCAACGAGACGATCACGGCCCGGTTCCTGGACTCCCTGCTCCGCGACCTCCCGGGCGTGGAGACACGGATACTGGAGGCGGAGGCCGGACGCGGTAATTTCTACGCGCGATTGCGGGTTCCCAATCCCACCCAACGCCCGCTGCTGGTCATGGGCCACATGGACGTCGTCAACGCCGACACCGCCCGTTGGGAAACGCCCCCCTACCAGGTAACCGAGAAGGACGGTTACCTGTACGGACGAGGGGTGATCGACGACAAGGGAATGCTGGCGGCCACCGCCGCCGCCCTCGTCCAGTTGGCGCCGCTCCGCGCCGACCTCAAGCGCGATATCATCCTGCTCGGCACCGCCGGCGAGGAAGGCGGCCCGCCGGTGGGCATCGCGTGGGTGCTGGAGAACCACCCGGAGCTGTTCAGGGACGTGGAGTTCGCCCTCAACGAGGGCGGCAGGATACGGGTGGAGGGCGACGCCATCCGCACGGTGAACATCCAGACCACCGAGAAGGTCTACTACGACGTCGTGGCCACGGCGACCGGACCCAGCGGCCACGCGTCCGTGCCGCTCCCGGATAACGCCCTCGCCGCACTCGCTCGTGCCGTAGCCCGGGTACACGCCTGGAAGGCGCCCGTGATGCTCAACGAGACCACCCGGCTCTACTTCGAGAAGCTCGCGCTGATCGAGCAGGATCCGGAGATGCGCGCCGCGATGACCGCCATCAGCCGGCCCGGCGCCGACTCGGCAGCCATGGCCGCCGCCGACGCGGTACTCTCACGGGATCCGTTGCACAATGCAGTGCTGCGCACGGGCCAGTCCCTCACCCTGCTCGATGGCGGCATCCGGGTGAACGTCATACCGTCCGAGGGGAAGGCCACCTTCAACGTCAGGCTCCTTCCAGACGACGACATAACCGGGATCGTCGCCGCCATGAACAGGGTGGGTGGGGAGCCGCAGGTCACTTTCAGGCTGGATGGCGAACCGACCAGGTCACCGCCGCCGTCGCCAGTCAGCACGGCGCTGTACAGGGCGATGGAACGCGCCGCCCTGGCCATGTCGCCAGGGACCGTGGTGATCCCGTTCATGTCCACCGGCGCCACCGACGGCGCCGAGCTCCGCCTGATCGGCATCCCCACCTACGGCATCCTCCCCCTTCCCCTGCCAATGGAAGACGAGTTGCGCATGCATGGTGACAACGAGCGTGCCCCGGTGCGCTCGCTCGGTTGGGCGGCCGAGTACCTGTATCGGATCATCCTGGACGTGGCCAGCTAGCCAGCCCCCGAACCCTGCCTCCCAACACCGCCCCCAGCCCGGCCGCGCTGACACGTCTCCTGCTGCTCCTCCTCGGCTTCCTCGCGCTGCTCTGGGGGATAGTCGGCGTCGCCCTGGCTCCCATTCTTCCGGGCGGCTGGTGGACGCTGGCAGTCCTGGCCGTGGCCTGCACGCTCATCCCCCTGGGCACGATCCTCCGCCTTCGGCAGACCCGGCGGTACGCCGGCCGATGGACCCGGCTGCTCATACTGCGTCCATTCTGGTACATCACTCTGGCCCTCCTCCTGCTGGCTCCGCTGGGCGTGCTCGCCATGATCGGCGGCGCCCTCGCCGGACGCAGCGTCAGCGCCGAGCAGTGGACGCTGGCTATAGGGGGGATTGTACTCGCCGTCTTCCTGCTTGCCGGCTACCTCGGCTCGCGCAAACTGGTCGTGCGCAGGCTGACCATCCCGATCACCGACCTGCCGGAAGAGTTCGACGGGTTGCGCATCACCCAGCTCTCCGACCTCCACGTCGGCCCGCACACCTCCAGACGGTTCCTGGCCCGGGTGGCAAGACAGGTGGAGGAGCTGGCCGCCGACATCATCGTGGTCACCGGAGACATGGTGGACGATTTCGCCGGGGATGTGGATATCTATGCCAGCGCATTCGGGGCCCTGTCGGCTCCACTTGGAGTCTACGCCATACCCGGCAATCACGACATATATGCAAACTGGCCGGCGGTGCGCGAACGGCTGGAACGGCTGCCGTTGAAGGTGCTCGTGAACGATGTCCATCTCATCCGCCGCGGCAACGCCACGATTGCCATGCTGGGCACTGGTGATCCGGCCGGCGGTGAGGGGGGCACGGAGGCTGGCGGTCCCGACATGGACGCTGCGCTCGACCTGGTCCCACCGTCCGTCGTCCCGATTGCCCTCGCCCACAACCCGTTGCTCTGGCCAGCTCTCGCTCGCCATGGCGTCGCACTCACCCTGAGCGGGCACACTCACAACGGCCAGTTTGCCATTCCCGCTCTCGGTTGGAGCCTGGCGAGTCCGTTTCTGGAGCATACGACGGGGCTCTACCGCGAAGGCCCGTCACGGCTCTACATCAATCCGGGCACCAATTACTGGGGGATTCCCTTCCGTCTCGGAACCCCGGCCGAGGTGACGGCGATCGAACTCACGAGGGACGACCCCGGGGCCTGACCGTGGAGCGCCGGGAGCATCGATTCCAACTCCCGCGCCTTCACCGCCCACCGCCTATTGGAGCGTGGAGCTGGTGTTATCGGGCCGGTCATGCGTCGACAGCGCCTCACCCACCAGCAGCGCCACCCGGATTCCGACCTCGTCGTGGACGCCGAACAGGTCCAGGTTCTGGAACACGCTGGAGAGCAGGTGGACATCGGCCTGGAGCGTCTGTACGGCACGACCGAAGGCTACCGACCCGACACCGCTCGACGCCGCATCCAACAGGTCGAGTGCGGCGGCGCGGACCACCGCCTCACGCTGCTCCTGTTCGGCTGACAACACGACGACGGCGCCAGGTAATCGGGTGAGTTGACGCGTGACGGCCTCCACGAACTGGCGATGCTCACCGATGACGGTCACTCCAGCGACGAGCCCGCGCGCTGACCCCACGGAGCCTCGTCCATCTCGCCGTGAGTGCCGTGCGACTCCAACTCGCCCACGAATCCGGCCCGTATCCGCTCCAGCACCGCCGCCGGTTCCACGTCCGACGCGCTGGCGTATCGAACAGCGATATGGCGCGCTACCTCGCCCAACATGAAACCCCAGGCAGCGGGGTCGGACCACAATTCCATGCGTGCCGACGACTGCGGGGCACCTTCGGCGAACCAGAGCCGGAGGAGTTCGAATGCCTGACTGTCCTCATGCGCCGCTTCGGGCGCGGGAAGTTCATCCTTCGGATAGCTCATGACAGGTCGCCGCGACAGGTATGATGTGGGTGGACAGGCTGCAACTTCGTTGCGGTCAACGCAGGCGTCCCTTGGTCCAGACGACAACGACGCCGCAGGCGTTCATCCCGCGCCGGAACTCGGCGGGTGTGCTGATGG
>ERZ778017.1525-NODE-1525-length-22586-cov-5.176512_pt1 | contig 22586 bp, 19 predicted proteins | sample MGYA00375747_ERZ778017 | MGnify/ENA primary metagenome ERZ778017 (study PRJEB29350, sample SAMN05509838) | bioreactor metagenome | biome: bioreactor; material: wastewater | place: South Africa: University of Cape Town | collected 2014-03-17 ...
ACGGCATACGAGATATTGGCGTGACTGGAGTTCAGACGTGTGCTCTTCCGATCCCGGCCGCCGGCTGCGGCAGTCCCCCGGTCGCCGCCGCCAGCCCGTGACGCAGGCGAGCGGCCACCGCCACGACGCCGCGCGGCGGCGCGACGATCTCGAGCCCCCGCCCGGCGCGCACCACGAGCACCGCCCGCTCCCCCGCGCCGGCAGGAAATGCCGTGCCGGAGGCGACCACGCGCGCACCGACATCAGGCTGGGTACGGGCACGGATGACGACCGGCACGGCGACACGCACCTGCCGCAGGCCGATGTCGATCTCGTCGGCACGCGCGTCGAACGCCGCGTCGCCCGACGCGGTCCGGTCGGCCTTGCCCACCACGACGGCGTGCACGGCGATGGCGCGGCCGCCGCCGATGGCGAGGTGCGCGGCGGCCGCGCGTGCCGGTTCGCTCAGGGCGACATGGGATGCCGCCGCCGCGGCCACGGCAAGGCCGACGGCCACCAGCGCCTGCGCCGTGCGCCGACGTGCGCGCGGGCGGGCGGTGAGCGCGACGAACGCCAGCGCTGCCGCCCACAGACCCACAGCGACCCACCGAGCGCTCTGCGGCAGCATGACCGCCGCGCCCGCGCCCGCCCAGGCGGCCGCCGCGACCGGCACGAGTCGCAGGTCACGGCCACGCATGTCACACCGTCACCAGATCGCGCAGTGACGCGAGCATCTTCTCGCCGATCCCGGGAACCGCCAGAAGGTCGTCGACGCTCGTGAACCGGCCGTTCTGCTCCCGCCAGCCGGTGATGCGCTGCGCGAGCGCCGGCCCGATGCCCGGCAGCTCCTCCAGCGCCGCCTGGTCGGCCGTGTTCAGATCGAGCTTTCCGCCGGGGGCCGAGCCCGGGGTCGCCGGCGCCGGCTGCTCGCCGATGCGCGGCACGACGACCTGCTCGCCATCGGCGACCGGGCGGGCGAGATTCACCGCGTCGCGGGCGGCGTCGCCGCCGAACCCGCCGGCCGCGGCCACGGCGTCGACCAGACGTGCGCCACGGGGCAGCACATACAGCCCGGGCTCGCGCACCGCACCCGAGACGTGCACGTAGAGCGCCGCTGGGGAGACCGTCGCCGCTGCGGTGCGTTCGATCGTGACAGCCTGAGTAGGCGCGGACTGCCCGCGGAAGATGCCGATGCCCACGGTGACCGCCAGCGCCAGCAGCACGATCACGACCACCGCGCCGAGCCCCAGCCGATGCCGGGAGGGCGCGCGTTGTTCGGATGCGGCAGTCAGCACCGCACCACGCTAGGCGCGCGCGGCCCTCGCCGGGACCTCCCCCCAACGATCCGTGGACAACTCGCCCTCTCCGCGCGCCTGGGGAGAAGAGGTCACTTCGTCGAGAAGCTCACGACCTTCGGCGCACGTACGACGGCGCGGGTGATCTCGCGACCGGCCAGCGACCGCTGCACGCGCTCGTCGTCACGAGCCGCCGATTCCAGCGCATCGGCGGCGATGTCGGCAGCCACGTCGATCGTCGCACGCACCTTGCCGTCGACCTGCACGATCGCTGTCACGGTCTGCTCGACGAGCAGGTCCGCATCGGCGATCGGCCATTCCGCCAAGCCCACGAACGGCTGGTGGCCGAGCACCTGCCACATCTCCTCGGCCGTGTGCGGAGCCACCATGTCGAGCACCTGCGCGGTGACCTCCGCCGCCTCGCGCACGGCGGCATCTCCCGCGCCCGCGCCCGCGTCGATCGTCTTGCGTGTGGCGTTGACCAGCTCCATGAGACGGGCCACCACCACATTGAACTTGGTGTGCTCCACCAGGCCCGGCGCGTCAGCCAGCAGGCGGTGCGTGATCCTGCGCAGGCCCGCATCGCCGGCGGCCGCATCCGCCCCCACGTCGCTCGTGACGTCGTGGGCCACCCGCAGCGCACGGGACAGGAACTTCGTCGCCCCCGTCGTGGAGACATCGTTCCAGTCCTTGTCATCCTCCACCGGGCCGGCGAAGGCCAGGGCCACGCGCAAGGCGTCGGCGCCGTGCGCGTCGAGCTCCTCCTGGAACAAGACGAGGTTTCCCTTGCTCTTGGACATCGCGCGCCCGTTCAGGATCACCATGCCCTGGTTGATGAGGCTCGAGAACGGCTCGTCGAACTGCAGCAGCCCCATGTCGTGCAGCACCTTCGTGATGAACCGCGCGTACAGCAGGTGCAGGATGGCGTGCTCGACGCCCCCGATGTAGACGTCGATCGGCGCCCAGCGCTCGGCCTCCGCCGACGGGAACGCCTCGACGTCCGAGGTCGGCGACAGGAACCGCAGGAAGTACCAGGAGCTGTCCACGAACGTGTCCATCGTGTCGGCGTCGCGTCGCGCCGGCTTGCCCGTAGCCGGGTCGGTGGTCGCCACCCACTCTGCCGCCGCACCCAATGGCGACTGCCCCTTGGGCTTCAGGTCGAGCCCCTCCACGGTCGGCAGCAGCACCGGCAGTCGGTCCTCGGGCACCGGCACGATCTCACCGTCCGCCGTGTGCAGCATGGGAATCGGGGTGCCCCAGAACCGCTGCCGCGAGATCAGCCAGTCGCGCAGCCGGAACGTGGTCGTGGCATGACCGGCCTCGCGCTTCTCGAGCTCGCGGATCATGCCGGCGATCGCATCCTCCTTGCCCAGCCCGTCCAGCGTGCCGGAGTTGATCATCCGTCCCGCGCCGGTCAGCGCCACGCCCGTGACGGACGGGTCCTGTTCGGCCAGGGATGCCTCGCCCTCCGCGCCGGTGGTCGTGTCGACGACGACCTTCACCGGCAGATCGAAGGCGAGCGCGAAGTCGAGGTCACGCTGGTCGTGTGCAGGCACGGCCATGACCGCGCCATGCCCATAGTCGGCCAGCACGTAGTCGGCCGCCCAGATCGGCAGGCGCTGCCCGTTGATCGGGTTGATCGCGAAGCGGCCGAGGAACACACCAGTCTTCGGCCGGTCGGTGCTCTGCCGCTCGATCTCGGTCTGCTTCTGCACCCGCTCGAGATATTCCTGGAAACGCATACGCACATCGGCGGACGCCTCGGCGGCCAGTTCCGTGGCGAGGTCGGAGTCGGGCGCGACCACGAAGAACGTCGCGCCATACAGCGTGTCGGGCCGAGTCGAGAAGACGGTGACCTTCTCGGCGCGTCCCTCGATCTCGAAGTCGATGTCGGCGCCCGTCGAACGGCCGATCCAGTTGCGCTGCATCTGCAGCACACGAGACGGCCAGTGCCCCTCGAGGGTGTCGAGGTCGTCCAGCAGGCGGTCCGCGTAGTCGGTGATGCGGAAGTACCACTGCGTGAGCTTCTTCTTGACGACCTCTGCACCGCAGCGCTCGCAGTGCCCGTCGACGACCTGCTCGTTGGCCAGGACCGTCTGATCGTTCGGGCACCAGTTGACCGCGCTCGACTTGCGATACGCGAGCCCCCGCTCATACAGCCGCTGGAACAGCCACTGGTTCCACCGGTAGTACTCCGGGTCGGACGTGTGCAGCTCACGGCTCCAGTCGAACGACACCCCGTACTGCCGGAACCCCGTCTTCTGCTGTGCGATGTTGGCGTAGGTCCACTCGCGCGGGTCGGCGCCCCGCTTGATCGCGGCGTTCTCGGCAGGCAGACCGAACGAGTCCCAGCCGATCGGGTTGAGCACGTTGTAGCCGCGATGCCGCCAGTAGCGCGCCACGATGTCCGAGTACAGGTAGTTCTCGGCGTGTCCCATGTGCAGGTCGCCCGACGGGTACGGGAACATCGCGAGCACGTACTTGCGCGGGCGGGTATCGCCCTCTCCGCCGGCCCGGAACGGGTCGTGCTCGGCCCAGAGCCGCTGCCACTTCGCCTGGATCGCGTGCGGATCGAAGACGCCGTCGGCCGGGGCGTCGATAGCGGAGGTCTGTGACACGGGGATAGCCAATCGGATCGGGTGGGATGCCGCGCGAAACGCGCATCCTTCAGGATACCAGCGGGCCCGTCACCACCCTTCGGGAGGCCGCGCTCCGATCGCGCGCAGGGGCGCGCGCGCCTTCAGCCCCACCTCGGCGACCTCCTCCGCGGCATCCGACAGCCAGGTGATGCCGCCGCCGGCACCCACATACGCGCCACCGGGGCGGGTGACGATGGACCGGATCACCATCGCGAGGTCGAGCCCCCCGGCCGCGCCGATCCACCCGAAGCACCCCGAGTAGACCCCGCGCGGACCCCCTTCGAGCCCGTGCAGGATCGTCATGGCCGACAGCTTCGGCGCACCGGTCATGCTGCCGGCGGGAAAGGCTGCGGCAAGCAGCGCCCCCACGCTCGTGCCCTCGGCGAGCCGTCCCGACACCGTGCTGACCAGCTGGTGCACGGCCGGGTAGCTCTCCACCTCCAGCAGGCGCTCCACCGTCACCGTGCCGGATTCGCACGCTCGCGCGAGATCGTTGCGCATGAGGTCGACGATCATGACGTTCTCCGCGCGTTCCTTGCGGCTGGCCAGCAGCTCGGCGGCCAAGGCCGCATCGGATGCGGCATCCGCACCGCGTGGGCGGGTGCCCTTGATCGGGCGCGTGCGCACCGTGCGGCCCTGCACCTGAAGGAACCGCTCCGGGCTCGCACTGACCAGCGCCACGCCGCCGGAGCGCACGATGCCGCCGTGATGCGCGGGCGTCGCCTCGCGCAGTGCACGGTGAGCACGCAGCGGGTCGATGTCGCCCTCGACGTCGAAGCGCGTCGTCAGGCACAACTGATACGCGTCGCCGGTGCGGATCGCCTCGCGGCAGCGTTCGATGAGCGCGGCGTACTCCCCCGGCTCGTGCCGGCCGCGGGCCGCGCGCTGCGGCGGCGCCGAGGCCCCGGCGACGCCGGGCGGATCGGCGACCACGGCCGGATCGATCCCGCCGTGGCAGGTCATCGTGCGTGCGGCGTGGTCGAACGCAACGAATCCGCGCACGGCCAGCCACAGCTCGCTCGGCACGTCGGCATCGGATGCCGCGACCGGCGCGCCCGCGGCATCCGCGCCCGGCTCGTAGCCGATCCAGCCCACCCAGCCGCCAGCGAAGAGGCCGGCGGCGGGCGCCGAGGGGTCGGCGGTGGCAGGCGCGGCATGCACGGCCGCCGCCTCGTCGGGCTCGCCCCACCCCGCCCAGCTGAACCCCGTGTCGGCGTCGGGTCCGGCATCCAGCCAGAACACTCCATCGTGCCGGGCGGCGATCGCGGTGAACACATCGGCGGGGTCGCGCCACGGCAGCGTCGTCGTGGCAGGAAGCACCTGGGGCATGCTCCCAGGCTAAAGGGAGCGAACGCCCCTATGCTCGGCGAGGTGAACGACCTGCTCACCGGCATGCTCGACGCGGTGCAGAGCGTCGCGCCGGTGTGGCGTGTGCTGATCGCCGGGGCCGCGATGATGCTGGAGACCAGCGTGCTCGTCGGCCTGTTCGTGCCCGGTGACACGATCGTCATCGTCGCAGGCACCGCCGTCGGCGCGTTCGCCGAGGGTGCGGGGCTGGTCGTGGCGATCGTCGTCGGGTCGCTGATCGGCGAGAGCATCGGCTTCTGGCTGGGGCGCGCGCTGGGCCCGCGCCTGCGCCACTCGGCGCTGGGCAGACGCATCGGCGAGACGCACTGGCAGCGCGCGGAGCGATATCTCACCCGGCGCGGCGGCCTGGCCATCTTCATCTCGCGCTTCCTGCCGGTGCTGCACTCGGTGGTGCCGTTGACGGTGGGGATGAGCGGGTACCGCTATCGCCGCTTCCTCGCCTGGACGGCGCCGGCCTGCCTCACCTGGGCCGGCCTGTATGTGGCAGTGGCCGGCATCGCGGCGGGCACCTATCGCGATCTCGCCGAGAGCCTGCACTTCGCCGGGTACATCTTCATCGGCGTGATGGTCGTCTTCCTGCTGCTGGTGGTGCTCGGAAAGAAGATCCTCGAACGCCTGGAGCGACGTCATCTGGTCGCCGACGCCGCCGAGCACGAGGCATCCGCCCCCGACTCAGCCGGTGCGGGGCCGTCCAGCGTGCGAGACTGAGACGGATGCCCGAGAACACCGCCGCGATCCGGCGCGCCGATGTGCTGTGGCTGGCGCGCCTGGAATACCGGCTGCACGCCTGGCGCGAGCGCCGCGCACGCAGACGTGGGCTGACGCCCACCGTGGCGGCGTTCCCCGGATACGGCGGCGCGGGATGGGTGCGCGTGCTCGGCCGGGTGCTCATCACGCCGCCAGCCCGGCGCGACGCCGGCGGCGAGTACGCGTCGGTACGCGGCTGGCGCAGCTTCCTGTCGGTGCCGATCGGCTTCGCGCAGGTGACGGTGCGCATCGACGGCGGCGTCCACGAGGTGGTGGCCGATCGGGGCGGCGTGGTCGACACCGTGCTGCCCGCCGACCTCGCGCCGGGCTGGCACACGATCGCGATGTCGGTCGAAGACGGCGAGCCGGTCGAGACGCGCGTGTTCGTCGTCGGCGACGACGTGCGGTTCGGCATCGTGTGCGACGTCGACGACACGGTGATGGTGACAGCCCTGCCTCGACCGCTGCTGGCGGCGTGGAACTCCTTCGTCGTCGACGAGCACGCCCGCCAGCCGGTGCCGGGCATGTCGGTGCTGCTCGAGCGCCTGGCACGCGAGCACCCCGGGGCACCGGTCGTCTACCTCTCGACGGGCGCATGGAACATCGGGCCGACGCTCGTACGATTCCTCAGTCGTCATCTGTTCCCCGCTGGCGCCGTGCTGCTGACCGACTGGGGCCCCACGCACGATCGCTGGTTCCGCAGCGGCACCGCGCACAAGGCCGCCAACCTCGAACGCCTGGCCGAGGAGTTCCCCGACGTGTCCTGGCTGCTGATCGGCGACGACGGGCAGCACGACGACGCCGTCTACACGGCGTTCGCCGGCTCGCACCCCGACAGCGTGGCGGCCGTGGCGATCCGCCGGCTGTCCTCGGCGCAGGCGGTGCTGGCCGGCGGCCGCACCACGGTCAACGACCACTCCGCATCCGCCGTGCCGTGGGTCAGCGGCGACGACGGCGCGGCGCTGCTCGAGCGCCTCGAGGAAGCCGGGCTCACCGGGCAGGACTGACCGCGCGACGTCGTGAGCACGACCTGTCCCGCACGCGCCCACGCACGCACGAGACGAGGAGATCTCACCGGACGAGTGCCGAATCCGGCGGACATGCCCTCATTCGGTGAGATCTCCTCTCCCGGTGAGGCCGGCGGATGCCACGACCCGGGCAGGCGCGACGCGGCGACGCGGATGTCCGCGCTCGCACGTAGGCTGGCGGCATGTGTGGACGGTTCGTGGTCACCGATGCGGGGTCTCAACTGGTCGACGTGCTGCACGTCGACGTCGTGGGCGACGATCTGCCGGCGCCCTCGTACAACATCGCACCCACCGATCAGGCGGCCATCGTGCTCGACTCGGCAAAGACCGAGCCGCCCACCCGTCGCCTCGAGTCAGCGCGTTGGGGGCTCGCGCCGTCGTGGGCGAAGGACGTCTCGGTCGGCGCGCGCGCGTTCAACGCGCGGGCCGAGGATGTCGAGGAGAAATCGATGTTCCGCAATGCGCTGATCAAACGACGCGCCGTGGTCCCCGCATCCGGGTACTACGAGTGGAGGAGCGCTGAGGGGCTGAAGATCCCGCACTACATCCATCCTGCCGACGACTCCCCGATGTTCTTCGCGGGCCTGTACGAGTGGTGGAAGAATCCCGCGCTGGCCGATGACGATCCCGCGCGATGGGTGCTCAGCTTCACGATTCTCACGCGCGACGCCATCGGGCACCTCGGGTCTATCCACGACCGGATGCCGCTGTTCCTCGATGCCGACTTTGCCGACGCGTGGCTCGACCCGACGACCGAGAACGTGGGCGACATCCTCGACGCCGCGGTCGATGCTGCACCCGACGTCGCCGCGGGCCTGGCCGACCACATCGTCTCGAAGGCGGTCGGCAACGTGCGCAACGACTCGCCCGAGCTCATCGAGCCGGCGCCGCCTCCTGTGCAGGAATGACCGGCGATACCGGCTGTTGGCGGTCGCCGGTACGGTGGAACCATTGCGATCCCGCACGAGGAGACACCCACAGTGAGCACGAACACTCCCCTGCCCCCGGCCGGCTGGTACTCCGACCCGCGGGGCGGCGGCGGACAGCGCTGGTGGAACGGCGTCGAATGGTCGACCGAGACGCGTCCGGCGCCGGCCGCACCCGCCGGCTATCCGGGCGCGGTCGCACCGCAGCCCGGGTACCCTGTACAGCCGACCGCACCGACGTACGCCGCGGCACCGCAGCCGGGCTACCCGGCACCGCAGCCGGGCTACCCCGCATCGCAACCGGGCTACCCCGCACAGCCCGGATACCCCGGGCAGCCGGGGTACGCCGCACAGCAGCCGGGGTACCCATACGCACTCCCGCCGACGGGCGCCTGGCGGTCAGCGATCGACAACCGTCCGGTCGTGACCGGTCTGGGCTCGGCCGTGCGGACCGTGTTCAGCAGGTACGCCCAGTTCGACGGCCGCGCGAGCCGCTCCGAGTACTGGTGGTGGGTGCTGTTGAACGCTCTGGTCATCGTGGTCGTCTACGTGCTCGGCCTCACGCTGGTCATCGCCGGTGCCAGCCGGAACAGCGCGGCAGGCGGCGGACTCGCGGTCCTGGGCAGCATGATGTTCCTGCTCATCTGGCTGTGGGAGCTCGCGACCCTCGTTCCGAACCTGGCCCTGACGATCCGCCGGCTGCGCGACGGCGGCTTCCACTGGGCACTGATCTTCCTCGCCCTGATCCCCCTCGGCGCCATCGCCCTGTTCGTCATGGCGTGTCTGCCCAGCAAGTACCCCTGATCGACCCCTGATCGCCTCCTGACCGGCGGCCGACCGGCGTCATCCTGCTCCCGAGCGTCCTGCCCCGCTCGTTCAGTGTCGCGCCACGATGGCCGCGGCATCCGTCCCGCCGGGCAGCACGCCGTACTGCCACCCGCGGTCGTCAGCCAGCCGTGCGCCGATGAACGCCTCGGCGTCGACGCTCGGCGCATGGCGCACCATGATGCTGGCCTGCAACGCCAGGGCGAGTCCCTCGGTGAGCCGGCGTGCCTGGGCGGCCGCAGCATTCCCGTCGGCGTTCGCGATCTCACGCAGCGCCGACAGCGTGCGGGCCACCTGCCGATCCAGCAGCGGATGGGCGCCGTCGGTCGTGGTCAGCTCCTCCCGCAGGGCCGCCGCCGACTCCGGGTCGCGGGCCAGGGCACGCAGCACGTCCAGCGCGATGACGTTGCCAGAGCCCTCCCAGATCGCCATGACCGGCTGTTCGCGAAAGCGCCGGCCCAGCGGGAACGACTCGATGTAGCCGTTGCCGCCCAGGCACTCCATGGCCTCGTACGCGTGCTGCGGGCCACGCTTGCACACCCAGTACTTCGAGACCGGCGTGGCCAGCCTCCGGAACGCCACGTCGAGCGCCGAGGCGTCGGCTTCGAACGCCTGCGCGAGCCTCATCCCCGTCAGCATCGCCGCCTCGGCCTCCAGCGCGAGGTCGGCCAGCACCGCCGTCATCGCGGGCTGGTCCACGAGCGGACGTCCGAACGCCGATCGGCCGCGCGCGTGCCAGACGGCTTCGGCGACGCTCTGCCGCATGCCTGCGGCCGTGCCCAGCACGCAGTCCAGACGGGTGCGCTGCACCATCTCGATGATCGTGCGCACTCCGCGGCCAGGTTCGCCGAGCAGCAGGCCGACGGTGCCGTCGAACTCGATCTCGGAGGACGCGTTCGATCGGTTGCCGACCTTGTCCTTGAGCCGTTCGATGCGGAACACGTTGCGCTCGCCGTGCGGCAGCACGCGCGGGACGAACAGGCACGACAGTCCCTCGTCGGTGGCCCCGCGCCGGGTCTGGGCCAGCACGAGGAAGGCGTCCGACATGGGCGCCGAGCAGAACCACTTGTGCCCGGTCAGCTGATAGCTGTGTCCGCTCACGTGCACGCCCACGGTCGTGTTCGCCCGGACGTCGGAGCCGCCCTGTTTCTCGGTCATCGCCATGCCGACCAGGGCGCTGGCCTTCTGGTCGGCCGGCAGCAGCCGTCGCTCGTAGCTGCGGGCGTACAGCCGGGGCAGCCACTCGTCGGCGACCCATGGCGACGCCTGCAGCGAGGCGACTGCGGAGTGCGTCATCGAGATCGGGCAGGCGTGCCCGGGCTCGACCTGCGCGAACAGCATGAACGTCGCCGCGCGCGCCACGGCCGCACCGGGCCGCGGGTCCGCCCACGCCGACGTGTGCGCGCCGTGTCCGACGGCCGCGGCGATCACGCGGTGGTACGACTCGTCGTACTCCACCTCGTCCAGGCGGAAGCCCCAACGATCGAAGGTGTGGGCGACGGGCGGATGCTGGTCGGCCAGCACGGCGTCGCGCTGGAACGTCGCACCGCCGACAAGGGTTCCCGCCTCGTGCAGCGCGGCATCCGCCCAGCCGGCGCCGAAGGTGTGCACGGCCTGCACGAGCGGCGCGTTCATCGCGTATTCGTCGACGTCGACACGCCAGTCGGGCTGGTTCTCCACGAGATGCGTGCCGCCGGGCTGGCGACCGCGGCCGAGTGTGGTCATGGCGTCACGTTACTGCGATCCGCAGCAGGCGGTCATCGCCCGGCCGCGGGGTGCCTCGTCCATCGGTGTTGTTCGTGAGCACCCAGAGACTCCCGTCCCCGGCGACGGCGACGTCGCGCAGACGCCCGCGTCCGTCCAGAACCGTGGCCGGGGTGCCGGACAGCGTGCCTGCCCGGGTGTCCACCCGCCAGAGCCGCTGGCCACGCAGACACGCGAGGTACAGCGTGTCGCCCTGCGCTGCCATGCCGCTCGGGCTAGCCTCGGCCGTCGGCCACTGCACGATCGGGTCGTGGAAGCGCGCATCGTGCGCGATCCCCTCGACCACCGGCCAGCCGTAGTCCGCGCCGGGCACGATCACGTTGAGCTCATCCCAGGTGTCCTGCCCGAACTCGCTGGCCCACATCACCCCGTCGGCTGTCCACGCGATGCCCTGCACATTGCGGTGGCCATAGCTGTACACCGCATTGCCGAACGGGTTGCCGGGCGCCGGCTGGCCACGCGGGGTGATCCGTAGGATCTTGCCGTTGAGGCTGTGTACGTTCTGCGCGTCGGCGGAGCGGCCGGCGTCGCCGGTGGTCACGTACAGCATCCCGTCGGGGCCGAAGGCGATGCGTCCGCCGTTATGATACGGGGCGGTCCGGATGCCGCTGAGCACGACTTCGGCCGCACCCAGCCGGTACGATCCGGGTCCGCCTCGCAGCGGCATCCGCACCACTCGGTTGTCGGTGGCCGTCGCATGATAGGCATACAGCCAGGTGCCACCGTCACCGGCCCACACGGCGATGCCGCCCAGTCCGGCCTCGGCAGAGGCCACCACGTCGGGCACCGTGCCCACGCGGCGCATGGCCCCGGAGGTGCGCAGTTCGACGATCCCGCCGTCGTCGCGCTGCGAGATCAGCGCTCCTCCTCCGGGCATCGGGATCACCGACCAGGGCGCGCGCAGCCCGTCGGCGAGGGTCGTCGGAGTGGCCCGGTGCGTCTGGCCGCGCGCTGGCGTCGACGCTGGCGTCGACGGCGGCGCTGGTGGCGGCGTGGGCACCGGCGTGGGATCGCATGCGCACAGCGCCAGCACCACGGCGACCGCCGCCGCCGTGCCGATCCTCCGCAGGCGCGTCATCACCCGTTCCGTCCTCGGCTTGTCCGTGGTCCTTCAGCTTCCGCCGGCGCGGCTTTGCGCGCAACCCACCCACGACCGCCGTCGCGGTGCCAGGATGGGGATGCCCGCTCCGTTCCGCCACTGGAGGCCTCTGTGTCCGCACCCGACGACACCCTGCCCGCAACCGTCCCGCCCGGCACCACGCTCATCGAGCGCACCGGCATCGAGATCATCCCGGAGGCCTCCCGCACCGCCAAACCGCGCGACCTGTTCTGGCCCTGGTTCGCGGCGAACGTGTCGGTGTTCGGCATGTCCTACGGCTCGTTCGTGCTGGGCTTCGGCGTCTCGCTCTGGCAGGCCACGATCGTCTCGATCATCGGCATCGTCGTGTCGTTCTTCCTGTGCGGACTCATCGCCATCGCCGGCAAACGCGGCTCGGCCCCGACGATGATCCTTTCGCGTTCCGCGTTCGGCGTGCAGGGGCAGAAGCTGCCAGGCATCGTGTCGTGGCTCACCTCGATCGGGTGGGAGACGTCGCTGGCGATCACCGCGGTGCTGGCGACCACCACCGTGCTGCGCGAACTGGGCTGGGTCAACGGCGGCGACGACATCGCCGTGAAGATCGTCGCGACGATCGTCGTGGCCGCGCTCATCGTCGCGGCATCCGTGCTCGGCTATCACACCATCATGAAGCTGCAGTCGGTGCTCACCTGGCTGACCGGCATCATGACGATCCTGTTCCTGATCCTGACGTTCCAATACATCGACTGGACCGCCGCGTTCTCGCACCCGAACGGCACGCTGGCCCAGACCATCGGTGCCCTGGTCATGGTGATGACCGGGTTCGGACTGGGGTGGATCAACATCGCCGCGGACTGGTCGCGCTACCAGAAGCGCACGGCCTCCGACGGACGCATCATCGCCTGGAACACGATCGGCGGGTCGGTCGCACCGATCGTGCTGGTGTTCTTCGGCCTGCTGCTGGCCGGGTCGGACAAGAAGCTCTTCGACGCCGTGCAGAACGACCCGATCGGCGCGCTGGCCGTGCTGCTGCCGAACTGGGCACTGTTCCCGTTCCTCATCGTCGCGATCCTGACGCTGATCTCCGGTGCGGTGCTTGGCATCTACTCATCGGGCCTGACACTGCTCAGCCTCGGCATCCGCATCCCCCGTCCCGCCGCCGCGGGCGTGGACGGCGTGATCCTCACCGTCGGCACGATCTTCGTCGTGTTCTTCGCGACGAGCTTCATCGGGCCGTTCCAGTCCTTCCTGATCACCCTGGGGGTGCCGATGGCCTCGTGGGCCGGCATCCTCATCGCCGACATCCTGCGCCGGAGGAAGGACTACGACGACGCCGCACTGTTCGACGCATCCGGTCGATATGGCGCGTTCGACTGGACGTCGATCCTGACGATGGTGGTCACGACGGTGATCGGCTGGGGGTTCGTCATGAACCAGATTCCCGACACGCCGTGGAACGACTGGCAGGGCTACTTCCTCGACCTGTTCGGCTGGCGCGACGACTGGGGCTATGCGAACCTCGGCGTGCTGTTCGCGCTGGTGCTGTCGTTCCTGGTCACCTGGTTCGTCCGTGCGCGCAAGATCCGCGCCCAGGAGGCCACCGCGTGAGCGAGCCCTGGCTCGTCGTCGTCGATCCGCAGACCATCTTCGCCTCGCCGGACTCGCCCTGGGGCTCGCCGTTCTTCCGCACCGCGCTGACCAACATCCGACGCCTCGCCGACGCCTTCGACGACCGCGTGATCGTGACCCGCTGGGTGCCGACCGCCGATCGCGAGACGTCGTGGGGCGCGTACTTCGCGGCCTGGCCGTTCGCGGACAAGCCCGCCGACGACCCGCTCTATGCGCTGGTGCGGGATGCCGCGGGGCTGTCGACGCGTCCAACGCTGGATCTGCCGACTTTCGGCAAGTGGGGGTCGCAGCTGCAGCAGATCACCGGACCTGCACCGCGTCTCGTTCTCTCCGGCGTGTCGACGGACTGCTGTGTGCTGTCCACGGCGCTACCGGCCGCCGACGCCGGGGCGTGGGTGACCGTCGCCGCCGATGCCTGTGCGGGGTCGACGGCCGAGAACCATGCCGCGGCGCTGCAGGTGATGGGTCTGTACCCGCCTCAGATCACGATCGGCGACACGGCCGCGGTGCTCGGGGCGCTGTGAGCGCGAGCGGGACGGACAGCGTCGGCTCGCGACGGTGAACACCGCGACCAGGTGCGTCTGGGAGAAGCCGCCCGTTCTCCCCGTCCACGGCGTATCGTTGTCACTGAGGCAGCGATCATGAATCCCGTTGCAGGCGACCGTATCCGCATCCACGGCACCACGGTGGGTGCCGCGGAACGCTATGGCCAGATCGTCGAGGTACGCGCACACGGCGACGCGACCACGCTGGTCGTGCGCTTCGACGACGGACACGAGTCGGTGCTCGCCCCGGGCACGGACTGCGAGATCCTTCCCGCCGATTGACCGCTTGCATCGGCTGCCGTCACCGTTCTCGCGAAGGTCAGGCGGCGTGTCCCTGCACGAACCGCGATGCGGTGGCGTCCCTCAGGCCCGCATCCGGGACCAGGGGCGGGACCGAGCGATCGTCGGGCAGCTCGACGGTTGCCGCCAAGCGGATGTCACGTGATGACGCACCGATCTCGACGTAGAACTCGCCGCCTTCGCGGCGCCACAGGCCACGACGACCATCGCCTCGATCGGCCACGGCATCCCAGTATGAGAAGTCACGGCTGTGCAGGTCGAAGGCGACCCGGACCGACTCCCCTGGCCCCACACGCACCTTCTCGAACCCGCGCAGCTCGCGCACCGGCCGGTCGACCTCGGCGTCGGGGTCGCCGACGTAGAGCTGGACGACCTCGTCTCCCTCACGATCGCCTGAGTTGCGGATCGTGCAGGACGCCCGCACACGGCCGGCGTCGGCGTCGACGATCTCCACGGCCAGATCCTCGTAGTCGAACGACGTGTACGACAGGCCGTGCCCGAACGGATAGCGCACGGCCCGGTCCAGCGCGTCGTACCAGCGGTAGCCGATGAAGACGCCTTCCCCGTACAGCACGGTCCCCCGCTCGCCGATCCGGTGCGGCATGCCCGGCGTGTCTTCCACACGCAGCGGGAAGGTCTCGGCGATCCTGCCCGACGGGTTGGTGCGGCCGAACAACACGTCGGCGATCGCGGCGCCCATCCCCTGACCGGCCAGCCAGGTCTCCACGATGCCGTCGACGCGATCGTGCCATGGCTGCATGGACACCGCCGATCCGCTGGAGAGCACGACGACGAGCGTCGCTCCGGTGCGCTCTCGCAGATCGGCCAGACGCGCGATCAAGGCGACCTGATCGCCCGGCAGGTCGAGCGTCTCGCGGTCGTTCGCCTCCTGCTCGTACGCCAGCGGAAGCCCGGTGAACACCACGATCGTCTCGGCCCGCGCGGCCGCCTCGACCGCCTCGTCGATCAGACGCATGGCGGATGCGGACAGGGGCGCCCGGTCGGTGCGCTGGACAGCGGCGGCAAGCTGGAGCTCCTCGGCCAGGATCGCGGATCGCCGGGTGAGCTGCGAGCGCACGTCCTGGAAGGTCGTGCGGCCACGGGCGGCGAGGACGGCGAGGTTGTCGTCCTGATACGCGTTCTTGACCGCGCAGAAGTAGCCGGGCGCATACCGCACCTGCTCCCCCGCGATCGCACGGATCGCATCGAGCGGCACGTCGACGCGCACGGGATCGACACCCGACGACCCGCCGCCCTGGATGCGCGCGTGCTCGGCGAAGGCGCCGATCACGACCGTGGTCCGACGCGGATCCAGCGGAAGCACAGGTCCCTGCCCATCCGGCCCGATCTCGTTACGTAACAGCGTGATGCATCCCGCGGCGGCCTCGCGCGCGAGCGCATGGTGCTCGTCGGCGTGCAGCAGCTGCAGCTGCCTTCTCGTGAGCCGCTCGCCGGCGACATGGCCGAGGCGCATCACCGGGCCGTCCGCCCAGTCCGGGCCGGGGTAGGCGCGCGCCACCAGTTCCAGCACACGGCGGGCGCTGGCCTCGACCACCGACTCGTCGAGCTCGCCAGCACGGACGGCGGCGACGATCTCCGCGTCCGTCCTGCCGGCGGTCCCCGGCATCTCCAGATCGAGCCCGGCTCGCAGTGCAGCGACACGGTCGTGCACGGCATCCCAGTCCGAGACGACAGCGCCGCGATATCCCCAGTCCTCGCGCAGCACCTCGGTGAGCAACCAGCGGTTCTGCGAGGTGTGCACTCCCAGGAGCCGGTTGTACGAGCACATCACCGTCCACGGGGCGCAGTGCCGGACCACGTGTTCGAACGCCGCGAGGTAGATCTCGCGAAGCGTGCGTTCGTCGGCGACGACCGAGATCCGCGTACGTTCGATCTCCTGGTTGTTCGCCGCGAAGTGTTTCAGTGAGGCTCCGACTCCCATCGACTGGAGGCCTTCGACGTAGGCGGCACCCAGCTCGCCGGAGTGCACGGGGTCTTCGGAGAAGTACTCGAAGTTGCGCCCGCACAGCGGCGAGCGCTTCATGTTCACGCCCGGGCCCAGGACCACCTGGACCCCCTCGGCGCGGGCCTCGGCACCGATGGCCGCGGCGACGCGGCGCATCAGGCCGCGATCCCAGGAGGCTCCCATCGCGGATGCGGTCGGGAACGCCGTCGCCGGCACCCAGACCATGTCCACCCCGGTCTCCTTGCGCAGCCCGTGCGGGCCGTCGCCCAGCTCGATCGCGGGGATCGGCGCCGGCAGCTCCGGCCGATCGACGGCCGCGGTGAACCAGTCGTCGACACCGGACAGCAGCGAGGCCTTCTCTTCGAGCGTGAGTGCGGCAAGGAGTGCCTCGACGTCAAGGGCGGTGGCGGGCATGTGTGCTTCCTCCCGGAAGACGAGGACTCTGGCAGGTCGTGGCGGTCAGGTCGTGAGAAAGCCGTCGGGATGGTCGTCTCGGGCGAGCCCGGTCAGCTGCGAGGTCAGCTCGACCCCGCCCTCGGCGAGGGCGTCGAGCACCACGCCTTGCAGCGGTGACGCATGGGCGACGCTCACTGTGGCTGCCGGCGCGACACGGTCGAGCTCGTCGACGAGCGCGACACGCAGTGCAGGGTGTTCGGATGTCACGACCGAGCCGTTCAGGAGCACGGGCAGATCGCCGCTGTCCAGACGCGATCCCACCCGCGTCGCACACCACTGGGCGTAGCGCACGAACGCGGCGGCCTGGTCGGCGACGATGCGTGCGGCGACCTCGTCGCCATCAGAGGCCAGCGCGAGAACGAGCCGCGACGACCTCCACAGCTCGGTGGGCGGCAGCGCCCCGAAGCGCCGGGTGAACAGGTGTCGCAGCCGCCCGGCATCCGGCACGTCGTACTGCGCGCACAGCGCCTCGGAGAGCCGGGTCGACGGGCCGATGCCCATCCACGCGCGGCACGCCGCTGCCAGGGCGCTGTTGCCGAGCCCTTGGCCGCCGAGGTCGTCGAACACGTACATCCCGGAGAACTCTTCGCGCCCGTCCGCAGCGCGTGCGGCGACGGCCGGACCGGTGCCGGCCGTGATCGACACGCCGACGCCCGACCCGTCGATGAGACGCAGCGAGGCGAAGCCGTCGTTCTTGATGCTCCACCGCCGCATGCCTGGGAACCGGCGACGAAGGTGTGCATCCCAGAAGTCGGCGTCTTCCGGGAAGTCCACGCCGGCCAGCCGGAAGGCTGCAGAACAGACGTCCGCAGCCTCCGCTCCGGCCTCGGCCAGTGCGGCCTGCACCGCGCCGAACACGGCCTCCTGCGCGATCTCGACGCTGGCGGCGCCATAGATGTCGCCGCGACCGCCGCGGCCCCGTCCGAGCACGCGCCCGGAGCGGTCGACCAGCAGCGCGACGGTCTTGGAATTGCCTCCGTCGACCGCGAGAAAGCAGGATCCGGGATGCGGAGCACCGTCGTCCATGGTCAGTTCAGGAGCCGCTCGGGCAGGTACGCGCGGTGCGCGTACGCCATCTCGTCGTAGAGCTCCTCGGCGACGCGCAGGGTGGGCACCATCGGGTTCGCGGCCAGTGCCCGGATGCCGTCGGCGCGCGTGCCACGCCATGCCGCCTCGGCGGCCAGGTACTGGTACTCGGCGAGCTGCTGCACGATGCCGCGCACGGCGTGCGGCAGCGGCTTCTGCGGCAGCGGGGTCACGCCCGTGCCGTCGACGGTGCACCACATCTCCACGACGACATCCTCGTCGAAACCGGGCAGCGCCCCGCCGACGTTCGGGAGGTTCACCGGAAGGCGTGCCGGCGCGTCGTTGTAGTACGCGCTCATGACGTCGATCGCCAGCTCGAGCTCGTGGATGCCCCCGCGCGAGCGCTTCGGGTCCAGCAGCGGCACATCGGCCTGCGCCTGTTCCTCATAGTGCTCCCAGTATCCGGGAAGCGCGGCCAGCAGGTCCTCGGCACGCGTCGTCGGAGCGCCCTGCAGCTCGCGGAGGACCTCCTCGCGGAAGTAGTAGTACTGGAAGTAGTCGGAGGGCACCGATCGCATCGCGACGGCGAGCTGCAGCATCCTCTTCTCGTGCGCTCCCAGCGTCGGGTCGTCCTTGCGCACCTCCCATGCCGCCTCCAGCAGCGGCATGAGATCGCCGCCGTCATAGGTGTGCTCGGTCGACCAGCAGTTGTGGTTCACGCCCGCCATCACGACGTTCGCACGCGCCGGGTCGAGACCGGCCGCATTCAGCACGGTGTTCGGGAAGACGATCGGGCCCTCGCACATCGACCAGATCCTGCGGTCGGTGAACCGCGAGACCGCCTGCGAGACGATGTTGACCGGGTTCGTGTAGTTGAACAGGATCGCCTCGGGCGCCACGGCGTCGAGGTCGCGGATGATGTCCTCGTAGATGTGGATGGAACGCAGCGACATGAAGAAGCCGCCCGGCCCCTGAGTCTCCTGACCGATCACCCCGTGCTTGAGCGGGATCCGCTCGTCCAACGCACGGGCCGCGAAGTCACCGGGACGGAAGCTGGACAGAACCGCGTCGGCATCGGCGAGGGCCGCACGCCGGTCGGTCGTCGAGGTGATCGCGATGTCCAGCCCCTTCGCCTTGGCGATCTTGGTGCCGATCGTCTGGACGGCCTGCAGGCGCTCCGGATTCACGTCCTGGATCACAATCTGTGATCCGTCGAACTCCTCGCCGTGTTCCAGGATCGACGCGATCGTCCCCGCGCCGCGCGAGGACCCGCCGCCGATGTAGACGAGCTTGATAGCAGCCATGAAGAGATGTTTCCTTACTAGTGGTGGGCGGGTGGACAGATCAGACGGGAAGGGCAGCAGCGTCGCGGTCGACCAGGAGCGCCGCGTCGCGACACTCCGTGACGATGGTGGCCGGCCAGTCCGGCTCGTACGCCTGCGCGGTCGAGATCCGCGCGAACGCCTTCCTCTTGTACGGGCCGGCGAGGATCATCACCACGGAGGCGGACAAGCGCACGATGGTGTCGATCCCTACCGTCACGCCGTTGTGCGGGACCATCTCGAGGCGGGTGAACTCCGGGAAGGTGCCCATGTTGTCACGGCGCGTGGCCTCACCGAGTTCGACGATGTGCGTGCGAGCGTTCTTGGCAGTGCCCGGCTGATTGAACGCGACATGCCCGTCGCTGTCGCCGGATGCCAGCAGGAACAGGTCGATGCCCCCGGCGGTCTCGATCCGCACGTCGTACGCCGCCGGATCGGCCGGGTCGGCGGTCCAGATCTGCGTGGGCGGGCGCGTGCCGGCCGCCCGGCAGGCGCGGGCGATGGGCTCCAGGATGTCGTGCCTCGCAAAGCGCAGGCAGGAATACGACGCCTCGGGGTCCACGATGTGGAAGCCGCTGTCTCCGTCGGGAAGCACGTAGTCGTCCATCATCACGATGATCAGCGTCGACAGGTCGGCGCCCGACGCGGCCCGGCGAGTCAGCGCGGCATATACCGGCACGGCGGTGCGTCCGCTAGGACAGCCGAGCAGGAACGGCCGACCGGCCTTGGCGGAGATCTTCTCGAGGATGAGGTCCGCCACCGTCTCACCGATCGTGGCGGTGTCGGGCAGGACTCGGGGCGTCAGTTGCACGGTAGGGCTGCTTTCCTTGGTATCGACGTGTGTATTTCGGTCATTCCTTGATGGCTCCGGCGAGCATCCCGGAGATGAACTTCCGCTGGAAGATCACGTAGAGGATCAGCACCGGGGCGGCGACGATGAGGCCGCCGGCCGCCATCAGATTGATCTGCGTGACGTACTTTCCCTGGAAGACGCCCAGGGCCACGGTGGCCGTCTGGTTGTCGCCGTGCAGGAACACGAGGGACAGGAAATAGTCGTTCCAGGTCCACATGAAGTTCAGGAGGATCAACGTGTAGACCGCGGGCATGATGTTCGGGGCGGCAATCGACCACAGCATCCGGAACGGGCCGGCGCCGTCGATCTCCGCAGACTCGAAGACGCCGCGCGGCAGCGCACGGAACGCCGCACGCATCCAGAAGATGCCGAACGGCACCCCCATCCCGGTGTGGATGAGGATCACACCGAAGAGGTTGTCGGTCAGGCCGAGCGTTCTGAACTGGTAGTACAGCGGGACGATGATCACCTCGAGCGACACCATCATGCCGAACAGCACCAGCGGGAACAGGAAACGGTCCGCCAAGACGCCCAGGACCCCGAACGCATAGCCGCCCAGCAGCGCCAGCAGGACGCTGAGCACGACCACCGCGGAGGCGATGATCAGCGACACGGTCATCGAGCGGCCGAACTCGGCCTGGGTCCAGGCGGTCAGGAAGTTCCCCCACTGCAGGTCGGCAGACGGGCGCCCGGCGCGGTCGGGGCTGACGGCGGCGGCGATGAAGGTGCCCACCGGCCACAGCACGATCAGCGCCATGACCGTGAGGATCAGGTAGTTCCAGATCTTCTCCGTGTGGGAGGTCATGCTCACTCCTTCTCCGAGACACGGGTGATCACAAGCGCGATGACCAGGCACAGGACCGCCATGACGACGCCGATGGCGGCGGCCTGTCCGACATCCGGGTTCACGAACGCGGCCTTGTACAACGCGATGGCCGGGGTCTGCGTCGCTGTTCCCGGGCCGCCGCGGGTGGTGATCCAGATCAGATCGAATGCGCGCAGCGCACCGGTGATCGTCAGGGTCAGCGCGACGGCGATCTGGCCGCGCAGCCCCGGGAGGGTCACCGAGAAGAACTCACGGATGGGGCCCGCGCCGTCCATCCTGGCGGCCTCGTACAAATCCGTGGAGACCGACGCGGCCCCGGAGATGAACAGCACCATGCAGAATCCGAACGTCACCCAGGTTCCGATGAGGCCGACCGCCGGCAGCGCCCAGGTGAAATCCCCCAGCCAGTTCTTCGCGAAGGCGTCCAGACCGATCGCCCGCAGCGCCTCGTTGATCGGCCCCTCCGGTGCGTACATCCGCTTGAACAGGAGCGCGATCACGACGCTGGTCAACACCTGCGGGAGAAAGAAGATCCACCGGTAGACCGCCATGCCCGGCTGCTTTGCACGGATGATCAGGGCTGCCGAGAGCAGACCGAGCGCGATGGGCAGCAGCGCGAAGAACACCAGCAGGATCAGCACGTTGCCCAGGGTGGAGCGCAGCACCGGGTCGGTGAAGAAGCTGACGTAGTTGCGCACGCCGACCCAGACCGCCGCCGTGACGCCATCCCACTTATAGAAGGAGTACTGCACCGACTGGATCATCGGCCACAGCACCACGACCGCGTAGAGGGCAAGGCCCGGCGCGGCGAACAGCAGGCCTGCACGGCGCGAGCGCCGCCGTGCCCGTGAGCTGCGCCGGCGCCGCGACCCGGCCGTGGTGATCGACTCGGTCACGCTGGAGTCGCCGTCGTCCGTCCGTGCGGGGACGGCGACTCCTGCGTTGGACGTGGTCATCGGCTCAGTCTCCGGCGAGGAACTTGTCCCGGTCGGTGTCGACCGCCTTGGTGAAGGCCTCGGGCGTGATCTTGCTTGCCAGCAGCAGCTGCGTGTTCTGCGAGATCGTGTCGAGCATCGTCGGGCTCGACCAGTCGAAGTACGGCACGTACCCGTCATCGGCGTCGAGGGTTGCGGTGGCCGCGACCTCGTTCTGCTGGCTGAGCTTGTCAGGGATGGTCACGCCAGGGTTCAGCATCGGCACCAGCCCGAGGTCGACGGCGGCCTGGCTCGCCTCCTTCGACATGAGGAAGTTCAGGAACGCAGCCGCGACATCGGGATGCTTGGACTTGGCCGAGATCACCATGGCCCCCGGTGCGGCACCGACACCCACAGTGCTCGAGCCGGATGCCTGCGGGAGCTGGATGTAGCCGAACTTGTTCAGCTGGTCACCGGACAATCCGAGCGAGCCGGTGTACTCGAAGCGGAAGACGCCCTTGCCGTCGACGAAGTCGGCCAACGAGGTCTGATAGTCGATGCCCTGGAAGTTCGGGGTCAGCCAGCCGTTCTTCGCCCACTGCTTCAGCGTCGTGGCGGCTTCGGTCATGCCCGTCTTGCCTGCCGTGACATCCTTGCTGCCGTAGACGAAATCGTTGATGTCCTTCTCCGACCCATAGACGGCCTGCAGACCCAGCAGAGCCGCGGTATTGCCGTCGACACCGCTGTAGCTGAACGGGATCTGGCCAGCGTCCTTCGCCTTGGCGGCATCCTTCTCGAGCTCGTCGAGCGTCTTGGGCGGCTGAACGCCAAGCGCCTTGAGCTTGTCGACGTTGTAATAGATGCCGATCAGCGACGCGCGGGCGAGGGGCGTCGCGAACCATGAGCCCTCGCCGATCGTGCGGAAGTCGGTCGTGAACTGGTTCTGCCGGGCGATGGTGGAGGGGACCTTGTCGTTCCAGCCGTATAGCTTGGCATACGCGTCCAGATTCAGCACCAGGTTGCCCTTGGCCAGTGTGCCCAGCGACGACCAGCCGTTGTTGGCCGACGCGATGTCGGGGCCGCTCGCGTCCTGCAGCTGC
>ERZ778017.1528-NODE-1528-length-22566-cov-6.175159_pt1 | contig 22566 bp, 7 predicted proteins | sample MGYA00375747_ERZ778017 | MGnify/ENA primary metagenome ERZ778017 (study PRJEB29350, sample SAMN05509838) | bioreactor metagenome | biome: bioreactor; material: wastewater | place: South Africa: University of Cape Town | collected 2014-03-17 ...
AATGAGATGACTTGTGACAGGACGAGGGAACGAAGGTTTCGGCCATCGGTGATATTACCCCATTAGGTAGTTTCGGCCATAATGTCAAAGTTTGCTTACTACCGATGCTTATCCGCGCGGTTGCGATGTGCTAACTCCGGTCGGAAGTAGTTGGGGCTATTAAGCCTAAATGGGACGTTGAAGAGCTTATTTGCGACGTGGTATCCCAATACTAAGTCCTGGTCTGTATGTATCCTACAGCCAGTCTATTCGTTGAATTTTCCATTACAAATCTGTGCTACCAGGCAATGTTGGAAATTGGACCGATTATGTAACATGTTACATAACTGCAATGTATGGAAGTTATTTCCGATTTCAGGAATTTTCCCTGGTATTGCTTGGGGTAGCCCAAGGGGTAACGGGAACGGCTGGCGGTACTGACTACCATCTAAACATCTTGGCGGTTACTCACAACTGGTGTGATCGCGTTCACGTGGATTCCGCCGGACCAAACAGGTGATATCTGGGTCCTGCGCTATATACCGTACGAAACCGACAATCATAGTCATCTGTGGATGGTTTCGGTTGGGCTTGGATAAACAGGCAGTGACATAGAATATATAGGTAGTTGATACGCTGTAGCTCGACGTAGAGACTGGTTGATTCAATTGGGGCTAGTATTTTGTTGTGGAGTGCACTTTATTAATTACTCGTACTGAAGTGACAGATAGTCGTAACCGTTGATTGTTTGGGCTTGATTTATTGATAGATTTGGTGTTGGCAACAGGATTAATAATTTGCATAGCACTTAGTTAAATTAATTAGAGTTTTGTGCGATGAGTTTGAGAAATTCGTGGCCCGTGGCCATTGCTCGGACGTTCATAGTAGGGATCATATTTCTCGCGGGTATACATGCTTGTGTGTGGACCCAGCTTGTTGGGTTGGCAATTTACCGGGACTTGATACATCGTCCTGGCGATGTACAAGCTGTGATGAACGTCACGAAGACGCACTTTGTTGTATTGATGACGTTTTTGACGAGTTGGATCAACCCATGTAAGGTGAAGATGACGTGGGATACTTCAGTGAACCCATCAATGTTTCGTAAAGACTTTGGTGGCAATTTAATTTCCAACTTGTCACCTAATTCCGTATTTATCTCAAACCATCAGATTTACACCGATTGGTTATTTTTGTGGTTTATCAGTTATACATCGAGATTGTCTGACTCGGTCTACATTATATTGAAGGATTTGTCAAAAATCCCAATTTTAGGATATGGAATGAAGAACTTTAATTTCTTGTTCTTGTCTAGAAAATGGGAAAACGACAAAGTTATCTTGACAAACCAATTGAACGAGATTGATGCTAATGCAAGAGGAATGGGCCCAGCGAATGGGGTTGTTCAAGTTGCAAACCACAACAGTTCTACCATTAAGTGGCCACAGGGTAAAACGGATCAAATATGGCCATATCAGTTGATCCTTTTCCCTGAAGGTACAGTTACATCATTGAGAACTGTGAAAAAATCAGCGGAGTATTGTGCAAGTAAGAATTTGGAACGTATGGAACATGTGTTGTTACCAAGAATCAGAGGTCTCTTCTTAGCATTGAGAAAATTAAGAAACTCTGTTGAAGTTGTCTACGATTTTACCACGGCGTATTCGAATCTTTTACCCGAGGAATTTGGTGAAGACAAATTTTCTTTGAAAAGATTTTACATTCTTGGTCATGGACCACCAGTAGTCAATTACTACGTAAGAAGTTACAAAATTAGCGAAATCCCTCTTGGCACCGATACAGATGATATTGATGATGCTGATCCAAAGGATTTGGAAGCATTCGAAAGATGGTTGTATACAATTTGGGAAGAAAAAGATGACTTGATGAAATATTTCTACAAACATGGAACCTTCATCAATGAATCGAAACCAACTGAAGAAACTGTCGTTGCTGACTACAAGCTCAGAAACTCACTAGAAGTACTTACTCCATTTATTGCGATGTTTTCAACGTTCATGATTCTTCGGTTGATTTGGATTGCAATTTGGAAACTTGTTGGTTAGTTGTTTCCTATTAAGGAATTTGGCACGGAGAAATCAACCTTCTCGTAAATGCTGCATTTTGCATGCATCGCTTAAAATGCGTAAAAGAATAGTTTCAGATATGTCGTGAAACAAAATAAAGTAGTGCTGATCGTATATATTATGATCCTAAATAGATAGATGAATGAATGCTAAGCGTTTGAAACAACTTTTTTCCAGATTGTGACTCTATTTTTCATTTGTTGTAAAATGGCTGCAAAAACCGTGTTTCATCAGTTTATTGTGAAACAAACCAGACTCAAACGTTAAATACATATAAGCAATGAATGAACTCCAATATAGAACCCATACCAAATATATTAGATATGTATTTCATTTCCAGGTTAAGGTTCGTGAAGCTATTTACCATTATATCGGCTTTTATTGCTACGACTATTTTAGGGTTTTTGTTCTTGGGGTGTGTTAGTCCCACATCAATGTACTCCAGCGTATATTTAGCCAAAATAGAATACAATGACACTAGTGAGTTGTATCCAAGGATCAGTACGTACTTTAAGAGTATCAATAACACTGGAGCTGATGCTTTGTCCATTACCCTAGGGTATAATGGTGGATGCATAGAGATGAACCTGAACTCTACATGCTACAGTTATGCGGTCATGACGCAATTGTTAAAAAAATATCAAGTACCGGTGGTACCAAACGCAAAACTGCAATTGGATATCATCCAACTAAGTCTTGCAATGGGCAATTCATATCATCCTAATGTGCTAATTACCACCATCATCATGATGGTGGCTCAACTCTTATTTCTATGTTATTGCAGTCTTCCTAAAGCACCAGGTATTAAACGCATCACCATGGCTGGGACAATATTGGCAACGATAATCTCGATCTTATGGGGTTTTGGGTCAATGCTACAGCATGAAGCGGTCACGGCTGCAGCTGGAGTTACTAGTCCGGCCTCTATGGATATAGTGATATTGAAACGAGGAATAAAAGCCGATGCCATGACATGGTCAGCGTTCAGTTTCATAGTAGTAGTCAACATAGGTTCCGTTGTGAGTTTGATTCACATCTTGACTAGGGAGAAAAACAAGCCTGGTGTATTTTCCAAAGCATAGCGCATTCAATCAGGTTTGGGTATGCAAGTACTGCTTGTTGAGGTGTGGGTGGAGGGGGTGAAGTCTCAGTTTTTTATGTGGGGGAAAACGACTCTGAGAATGCGGTGGGGGATGGTTTCGTGGGTCGTATTTTGCACCCAAAATGTCGCGAACACCAAAAAATGTCGTTCAGGTGCAAATCACGCATATATCACGTGAAAAACTAGAATTTCTTCAAAACGAATTCCCACTAGATTTTTTTCATGGTTTTACAGCGTAAATACACAAGTTGTCTTTTGAATAAAAGCTCAGATTCGTCAATCAGCGGGTATTGTAGTAATTAACGCGAACTAGTGTTGAACTATAGAGGTCGTAGCAATGTCATATGCTTCTCAACTTGACGCGTTTGTCGCTAGGCTCAATGAAAATGATGATTACCGAGTTAGACACTCGGTGTTGTCTGAGCTTTTAGACATGATCGAGAGCTTCAATGGAGCTACTGAATACGAATATTTCTTGAAAACGTTGATGCCCATTTTTCTTAAAGACTTGAATGATGTTCCTATCAGCTTTGCTAGTCAATCGCCCGAACATAAATTGAGAAATTGTATTTTGGAAATCATCCATAGATCTATCATGAACGACACCTTTCAGCCATTTTCTGAAGAAATACTAGATGTACTTACCAAGATATTAGTGAATGAGAATGAAGACAATGGGGTGTTGTGTATGAAAATCATAACGAGTTTACATAAAGCATATAAGGCTAAACTTGGCGAAAAGGTGAAGCCATTTGTGGAGATTATCGGTCAAATTTATGATAATATGCCCAAGACTGTTGAAGAAATTTTCAAAGAATCACCCGATGCACCAGAATCAGAAGAAAAAGAGATGACACCACCAACCTTCTCTGATGAAACACCATCCAAAACTTTAGCAAAGGCAATGCACTCGTTTAAGACTCTAGCAGAATGTCCAATCACTATGGTGTCATTGTATTCATCTTACAAGCCTTTGATCCAATCATCGTTACCATTATTTTTACCGAAAATTATTCTGATCTTGACTTTACAGGTGGAAGATCAAAAAACTTATAGAGAGGAAGTATCAAAAGAAGGTAAAGTAATCACTTCGATTTCACCAAAGATAAAAAACAGACAAGCATATAGCGATTTTATTCTTGGTCAAGTCAAAGCTGCTTCTTTCCTCGCATATGTATTCATCAGAGGATACGCTAATCAACATCTAGCACAAGATTTATCGAGTGTTGTACCAGATGTAATATTGAGATTATTACAAGACTGTCCAGCTGAGCTTTCTATTGCTCGAAAGGAATTGTTGCATGCGACTAGACACATTTTATCGACACCATTTCGAACTCATTTCATACCCAAAATCGAGTTGTTCTTTAATGAAAAGATTCTCATTGGAGATGGTTTGACTTCGCATGAAACATTGAGACCATTGGCCTATTCTACCGTTGCTGACTTCATTCACAACGTTCGAAATGAATTAACCCCAAAACAAATATGGTCCACAGTTCAAATATATTGTGATTTACTTAAAGACGATTCTTTGGCTTTAACTGTTCAAATAATGAGTGCGAAATTATTATTGAATTTGGTTGAAAGAATTATGAAATTACCAAACAAACTAGAAGGAAGACAACTATTTATGATTATCATCGATGCATATTCCAAGAGATTTGAAAGTCTTAATAGAAAATATGACTACATCATCAGCAAACACGAAGAATTTGAGATCAAGCGTACTAGGAAAGAATCCGAATCAAAACGCGCTATCGAAAGATATTCATCTAAAACTGAAAATAATGGCTCTATGGAATTAACGAAGCAAACAACAGACAAAGATTCAGAAAAGAGTGATGAAACTAAAGTCGACGACAAAGCCGAGGAAAATAAAGATGATGACATGGAAGTTGATAAAGAAGTTCAATCGAACTCTATTCATATTGATTTGTTTAATATTGATTCATTTTCACCAATTGCAAATAATTCTACTACAGGCAATTCTGATGTGTTAAAGGATGCTCGTTACCTATTCAGAACTTTAATGACTTTCCTCAAATCCGTGATATTCGGTTTGAAGAATTGTAATCCTCCAGTTCCACCTCAACCACCTCAGACCGATCCAAAAAATCCTGGACAACTGGTTAATTATGATAAATGGAATGACTCAGCAAAGATCAGATCATATGAGGAGGTTAACATCTTACGAGCATTGTTCCGTGGTGGAATCAATTGTTTGAGATATTTCTCAGTTTCAAAACCAAAGCCTAGTATCTCTCAAACAGCACCATTCGATTTTTCCACTGGTGGACCAAATTTACCAATCACTTCCTCGAAAGAAGAGAAAGATTTGATGGAAATATTTGCTACAATCTTTATCCATATCGACCCAGCATCGTTTAATGAAATTGTCAATTACGAGTTACCATTTATGTTTGAGTCAATGTTAGAAAATGCTGCATTACTTCACATTCCACAGTTCTTCTTGGCTAGTGAGGTGACATCTGCTAACTTTTCAAGTATATTGATATCATTCTTAAAATCCAACTTGGATCAGTTAGGCAAGGTCGAGTTGGTCAAGTCCAACATTTTGATAAGGTTGTTCAAATTATGTTTTATGTCAGTAAATTTATTCCCAACCCCAAACGAAAGTGTTATTTTACCTCACCTAAACAGTTTGATTTTAGACTCTTTGAAACTAGCAACAAAGGCAGAAGAACCTATTGTCTATTCATATTTGGTGAGAATATTATTCAGGAGTATAAGTGGTGGACGATTTGAAAGTCTTTATAAAGAAATCATGCCTATCTTACCTGTTTTATTGGAAAGTCTTAATAAGATGATTGCTAACGCCAGAAGACCTTATGTCAGGGACATCTATGTTGAATTATGTTTGACAGTCCCAGTTCGTTTATCAGTTCTTGTTCCTCATTTGAGTTACTTAACTAGACCACTTGTCTATGCTTTAAATGGTTCGCAAGAATTGGTAAGCCAAGGTTTACGAACTTTTGAATTGTGTGTGGACAATTTGACAGCTGAGTACTTCGATCCAATGATTGAACCTGTTATTGATGAAATAATGGCGGCCCTATGGAAGCATTTGGAGCCAGTACCTTACCATCATCAACACTCACATACAGCTATCAGGATCCTTGGTAAACTAGGAGGTAGAAACCACAAGCATTTTATGCCTTGTAACAAATTGGTATCACAATCTGCTTTGGATCAAGAAATTAAAGCATTATTCCAAATACATGGTTTAGATGGACAGGTTCCAGTTTCAATTACACCAGGCGTTTCAACAGCTGTGAAGCTTCTTGAAGATCCAAGATTGAAAGTTCATTATCGTATTAGTGCTTTCAAGTATTTATCCAGCATCTTGAAGTTGTTCATAAATACCACTCCTATCCCTCCAAATTATGCACAATATATTAAAGAGAATATAGAGTTTTTGAAATCAGATAAAATCACGGAGCATAAGGAGTTGGAAAAATCCGGAATTAAAGACACAGGGAAGTTGGACAGGCAACAAGAACTTTTTGCGAGGTTATTGGAGATTTTATTCTTCTCTATATCCATTCCTGAATTGAGAGAAGAAGCAGGTGTAATGATAGATGGACTTACCACACATTTTACATTACTTTACTTTGGTACTTCTGTGATCGACAAGATAAAAAAGGAACGTCCATTTTCAGTGAATGATGAAGAAGGTAAAGCCTACATTAGTGAAAATGCGTTTTTGAGTGCCCTTAACTATGCTTTGAGTTTCTGGGACAAGAATGTCAGAAATAAAGGTATTGAAGTTGTCAAAAATATTTATTCAACTGCGGTAACGATTTTTGGTTCAGATGAAGAAGCGTTGCATTTTCCAATTTTCCGTACAATGTTTCATAAGTTCTCACACAGTTGTTACAATGAATTTTATCATACGAAGCTCGGTGGTATTTTAGGTATCAAAACAATGTTTGAAGATTTGAACATCCCACCAACTTGGTTTTTCAAACGCCAATTTGAATTGGTAAGGTCAATATTTTTCGTGTTACGGGACACACCAGAAACAGCACCTTTTGAAGTTCGGGATTTGGCTAGAAATTTAGTACTCAAATTGCTTCATGACTGTAATGTTGACTTGAACAAGGATGTGGTACTCGACAAACCATTCCAATCACTCATCGGTGCATTAGTGTACGACTTAGCCAGTGCTAACGAGTATGTTAGAGAGGTTTCTCAAGCTTCGTTGAAGGTTCTTTCTGAAACTACAAATATACCAATTGCGCAGATTATGGATCCATGCAAACAACTTTTGCTTACTCCTATCTTTGGAAAGCCACTTAGAGCACTTCCTTTCCCTATGCAAATTGGTAACATTGATGCTATAACATTCTGTTTAGATCTTCCCGACACATTCTTAACATTTAACGAAGAACTCAACAGACTATTGCTTGAAGCTCTTGCGTTGGTTGATGCTGAAGACGAATCGTTGGCCAATGTCCATAGATTATACGAGTATCGTACTTCACGGCAATTGATCGAGCTTAGAGTGGTTTGCATCAAGTTATTATCGCTTGCACTCACCAAACCAGACTTCACTTTAGGCTCTTTAGCTGAAGCAAGAATTCGTATATTAGGTGTCTTCTTCAAAGCTCTTTGTAACAAGTCCACTGAAATTATCAACGCAGCACACTTGGGATTGAAATCTAGCTTACAAGAAAATGCCAAGCTTCCTAAGGAGTTGTTGCAAAATGGATTAAGACCGATGTTAATGAATTTATCAGATCACAAGAAGCTTACAGTTTCTGGTCTTGAGGCCCTTGCTAGGTTATTAGAATTATTAATATCCTATTTCAGAGTAGAAATTGGGCGTAAATTGCTAGACCATCTTATGGCATGGGCCCAAATTGATACTTTGAGACAAATTGCGGGACAAGATCTTGAAGACAATCACACTGTGCAAATTGTGATGGCAATTTTGAACATTTTTCATCTTTTACCAGCTAAAGCGTTCACTTTTATGGAAGAAATAATCAATACCTTACAATATTTGGAAGGGCATTTGGACCGTCATCAAAACTCCCCGTTCAGAAAACCGGTTTCTAAGTTCTTGAACAGATTTCCTGACAATTGTATCGCATACTATTTCAAGAATTTCAAGAACCGTAAACTAGGAAACATGTTGGCTTCTATTACAGGGATGGAAGGGTGTGAAAAGCTTAGATCCGCAGCAAAGGAAAAAATCAATGAGATCATGGAAGATCTCAAGAGCGAAACAAACGAGGAGGATAAGGTTGTTAAGTTTGCAAATATGATTGATTTACTTCTCGCAATTAGTAAGAACGATAATGATTGGTTCAACAAACAACAAGAATTGCTCCTTTCTTTGTCCGAAATGGTGGAGAATATTATAGACATTCAAACTAATGCTTCATTAATTTCTTCTGTTCATTTCCAAGCAGATCAAGCCATTGACAAACTTCAAACAATTTTCACCGACTATATGAAGCAGAATAAAGACGAAGTTGATATGTTGTTCACTATTATTGATAGAAATTGTCTGTTGAAGACTAAAGTGTCTAGTCAATTGGAGGAATACATTCTCAAGAATATAGTGTTTTCCGAAAGCATTGAATTGAGAACGAAATATTTGGATAAAACGATTGAATTTGTTTCAGAAGACTGGCCAAATTTGAAATCCAAAATTTTTGCTTTAAGAAGAGTTTTTAACTCGATTATTATCTATGAGGCTGAAACCAATGGAAAATTAGATATGTTTTTCGAGTCTGATAAATCTCCTGAATGGATTGAAAAGGTGTGTAACAACATTTGGAAGTCCACAAATGATATTATAAATGATCACACATCTGGTAAAATGGACAGCTACAGATATGCATTACTTGAGATGACATCTTTACTTTTGAAATGGGCACCTAACTACATCAGCACTTACCGTAAGGAAATTATCAAATTCAGTTGGAACTATATCAAACTTGAAGATCATATCACTAAACAAGTGGCTTATGTTACGACGTCATATTTTATTTCCGCATATGAAACACCAACAAAGCTTGCAACTCAAGTTTTTGTGGCTCTTCTTCGTACCAATCAAACAGACTCCAGACCTTTAGTGAGACAAGCATTAGACATTCTTGCTCCTGTCATGTCCGACAGAATGGATACTGATTCTCCAGACAGTTGGTTGAAGTGGCCTAGACGTGTAATTTCTGAAGACGGTTTCAATGTCACACAAGTTTTGAATGTCTATCAATTTATTGTTCAACATCCAGAGTTATTCTTCCCTGCTAGAGAACATTTTGTATCCAACATTATTACTGCTATGGGGAAATTGACAATTTTAGCAAATCCTGCAATCGAATACCAAGTCTTGGCTATTGAACTTTCCGAATTGATTTTGAAATGGGAAAAGAAAGTTAAAGAAATTCCAAGTACTGAATCTTCAGAGAAGAATAATACCGGTGCAGAGAGTGATTTTACAACATCTCCAAATTATAGTATTCCATTTGGTCAGAGAGAAGCATGTGTGACGTTCTTGATCAGATATGTTTGTATAAGCCCACAAAGAGCTTCAGAGAGTGAATTGGGCCAAAAAGCGTTAGGAATTTTGTATGACCTTTTGAGTCCTGATTTCTGGTCGGAAGTTTCTGTGAAACTCACATTTTTTGAAAAATTTTTACTTTCGAATGATTTGAATTCTTCAAATCTTTTAGGCTATTGCTTGAATGCTTTGGAAGTTTTAGGTGTTGTCTTGGAGTGGAAAACCTCCGAATGGATTGTTGGGAATCTTGCTTACTTACACAAGCTTTTGGAGAAGTGTATCAAATCCGATAATCATGATATCCAAGAAGTGTTGCAACGTGTGTTGAGATTAATTTTGCAAGCAATTAATGCTACTAAAGAACTGGAAGACAATCAAGAAGACGATGCTACTAAAGAATTCATTTCACTTTTGAGTCAAACAGTATCGGAAGATTTAGGAGAGATGCCATCGACCGCTGCTGGGGTCAATTTATCATGGACTTTAGCTAACAATATACCAAACACATTGGACCCATTGATGCCACTGATTATGAGAACTTTTGGAAAATTATGCAAAGATCATATTACAATTACTAACCAAGGATCTCAAACGTCATCAAAAGAAAACTCAAATTCTGAATATGAGGCTAAGATGACTACGAAACTTTTGGAAAAAATCCTTAACTTGTCATCAAGCAGAATATCAAATTTGGGAGACCAACGTCGTATTTTCTTATCCCTCTTGGCTCAGTTAATTGAACGTTCGTTAGACAAAGATATCCTTGAAAAGATCATTAAGATTGTGAAGAATTGGGTCTTTTCAAGAACTGACCTTTTTCCAACCACAAAAGAAAAAGCAGCCATACTATCGAAAATGATGGTGTTTGAGATAAGAGGTGAGCCAACATTATCTAAAGAGTTTTATCAAATTATCGTTGACATTTTTGAAGATGACACCTTTAGTTGTACAGAACTTACAGTCAGAATGGAACAACCATTCTTGGTTGGTACTCGCTCAGCTGACGTTTCGATCAGACGAAAACTTATGTCAATCTTGAACAATAGTTTGGAAAAAGATGTCAGCAAAAGGTTGTATTATATAATCAGAGAACAAAATTGGGAATATTTGGCAGATTACTCCTGGTTGAACCAAGCTCTTCAATTACTTTTTGGATCGTTTAACCTTGATAACAAGCTCACTCTTGTTGAAGAAGAAAACACTTTAGCTAGTTTGACTAGCTTCCCTTACTCAGATGATTCAACTATGGAAATTGAATCTGATAATGAAGAGTTATTAAAATTGTTCAGAAAACATAATGAGTTCTTGGAACTGATTGACAATTTACAAGCTGGAACAATTTTGGAACCATTGGTGGACATGTTTTATCAAAGTGGTGAAGCAGTTCATAAGGCTTGGTCAACAATTTTCCCAATTGCTTATAAGTCAATTCCTAGATCAGAGCATTTAGACTTCACACGGTTCTTGGTTATATTGTTATCAAAAGACTACCATACACGTCAAATTGATAGCAGACCTAATGTCATTGAGTCATTGTTGGAAGGGATTGGACGATGTGAGGATTTACAATTACCACCTTTCGCAGTTGAATGCTTAGCAAGTAATTTTAATGCTTGGCTGCAAGGTATCCATATATTGGAGAACATCGAAGATCAGTCCTTGAATGGAAGTGCAGACGTGAGAGAAGTAACACAAGATGCATTAGCCAAGTTGTATGCAACTCTCAGGGAAGATGATATGTTCTATGGTCTTTGGAGGAGAAGAGCAAAGTACTCAGAGACAATCAACGCTTTATCGTTTGAACAAATTGGCCTTTGGGATAGAGCTCAACAATTGTACGAAACCGCGCAAATCAAAGCTCGTAGTGGTGCATTGCCTTACGGAGAATCTGAATATGCTCTTTGGGAAGACCACTGGATTTTGTGTGCTGAAAAATTACAACACTGGGATATTCTTACGGATCTTGCAAGACATGAAAGCTTTTCTGATTTATTGCTCGAATGTGGATGGAGAGTTGCTGATTGGTATAACGATAGAGAGACATTAGACCAAACTGTGAAGAATGTTATGGATGTACCAACACCTCGTCGTCAAATATTTGAAACATTCTTATGCTTACAAGGTTTTGCTCAAGAAAAGGAAACCATGAGCGATCTTTCAAGATATTGTGACGAAGGCATACAGTTGGCTTTGAGGAAATGGCATGGTTTGCCACAAAGATTTGCCAATGCTCACATTCCATTATTGCATACTTTCCAACAGTATGTTGAGTTCATGGAAGCAAGTCAAGTGTACACCAGTCTTTTGACCACCAACGCACAAAACTTAGACATCAAGTCTCAAGAATTAAAGAGAGTTTTGCAAGTATGGAGAGAAAGATTACCAAACACCTGGGATGATATAAACATTTGGAATGATCTTGTAACTTGGCGTCAACACGCCTTCCAGGTTATAAATAAAGTTTACATGCCATTTATCCCAATTCTTCAGCAATCGAATTCAGGAGGAAATGCTAATTCATACGCATACAGAGGATTCCATGAAATTGCTTGGGTAATCAACCGATTTGCTCATGTTGCTAGAAAACACAACATGCCTGAAGTCTGTATTAAAGAGTTAACAAGAATTTATCAGTTGCCAAATATTGAAATTCAGGAAGCATTCTTGAAATTGAAGGAACAAGTTAAGTGCCATTACCAAAATCCTAATGAATTGAATACGGGTTTGGATGTGATCAGTAATACAAATTTGGTGTATTTCGCTACCCAACAAAAAGCTGAATTTTTCACCTTGAAAGGTATGTTTTTGAGCAAGTTGAACCAAAAGGATGAAGCAAATAAGGCGTTCGCAACTTCGGTCCAAATTGATCTTAATTTAGCGAAAGCATGGGCAGAATGGGGTATGTTTAATGATCGCAGATTTAAGGAGAGTCCAAATGATATGGTTTATGCGAATAATGCTATTAGTTGTTATCTTCAAGCTGCTGGTCTTTACAACAACGGTAAGACTAGAAAACTATTGGCTCGTATCCTTTGGCTTATCGGGTCTGATGATGGCTCTGGTACTTTAGCTCAAGCGTTCGATAACTTCAGAGGTGAAGTTCCAGTGTGGTACTGGATTACCTTTATTCCACAATTGTTGACTGCATTATCATACAAGGAAGCCAGATTGGCTAAACAAGTTCTTGTACGTATTGCAAAGACATTCCCACAAGCACTTCACTTCCAACTTCGTACAACTAAGGAAGATCTCACTACTCAAAGAAGACAATTCGGTGATCCTTCCAAACAACCAAGTGCAAAGAATGAATCAAGTACAGAGAAAGATAACAAACCCAGTGAATCAAAAGAAGATGGCGAGTCAAATAATACTAAGGCAGAAGGAGAAGATGCTAAAGCAAATGGAACTAATGCACAAAATTCAACAGAAAAGAGTGGTGCAGCAAATTCAGTTCAGCAATCTTTGGAGCATGTTGAAGCAATCATGGGAATTTTGAAGACTGCTTATCCATTATTAGCACTTTCTTTGGAATCACTTGTCGACCAGATTAATCAAAGATTCAAATGTACTGCTGATGAAGATGCATATAGACTTGGTGTTGCATTGCTCAACGATGGTGTTCAATATTTGAATAGACTTGGTAACCCAAGAGATGATGCCAAGTTGCCACCTATTACTGAAGCAAACATCACCAGATTTGCTGAAACTGTCTTGCCCAAGCAAATCAGAGCAGAATTCGAGAAAGATTTGGTTATCAGTAAACCTAATTTGGAAACATATATCATCAAATTACGCAAATGGAGAGACAGACTTGAAGATAAATTGGATAGAAGATTTTCCGAAGTCAATCTTGAAAACTTATGTCCTCATTTAAGTGAATTCCATCACCTGAAATTCGAGGATATTGAGATACCTGGTCAATACTTGTTGAACAAAGATAACAATAGTCACTTTGTGAAAATTGAAAGATTCTTGTCTACCATTGATTTGGCAAGAGGCTCTAATGCATGCTACAAGAGCTTGCGTATTCGTGGCCATGATGGCAGCTTACATACATTTGCTGTTCAATTCCCTGCTGCTCGTCATTGCCGTAGAGAGGAAGGAGTGTTCCAATTGTTTAGAATTTTTGGAAACACTTTATCAAGAGCTGTTGAAACACGTCGCCGGAACATTCAATTCACTCTACCTATTGCTGTTCCATTGTCTCCACATATCCGGATTGTGAACAATGATAAGAGGGACTTGACTATGCAAAAGATTTATGAAGATTTCTGCCGTAAAAACGGTAAGAGCCGGGATGAACCATTTGTTTACACAATTGAGAAGTTGCGGGCAGCATTTGATCAAAGATTACCAAAACCTGATATAATGAGTATTAGGGTGGAAATCTTGGGTGCTATCCAATCGTTATTAGTACCATCAACGGTGATGAAAAATTACTTCATTGATCTTTATCCACAATTCGAAGACTTCTGGTTATTCCGTAAGCAATTTACTTCACAATATGCATCTTTCATCTTTTCAACTTATATGATGTGTGTTAACGCCAGACAACCACAAAAAATCCATGTTAATAAAGGTTCGGGTAGTGTATGGACTTCAGATATGTTGCCTTGCAAGATAGCAAACAAGAGTTCATTGGTTGATAATACCCAAGGTAAATTTGCTCCATTGTTCTATAATGCTGAAATGGTGCCATTTAGATTAACACCAAATATTCAAAAATTGATTGGAGAAAGTAGTTTGGAAGGTATTCTTGCAGTACATGTTCTTTGTATTGCTAGAGCCTTGACTGAACCAGACTCCGATTTGGAAAACTACTTGACGTTGTTTGTTCGTGACGAAGTAATTTCATGGTGTTCTCAACAAGATCCGCCTAAACCAATCCCTCAAGATAAGCAATTACGGGAAATCGTCAGAGTCAACGTTGATATCATTATTAAACGAGTCTTGTCTATGGGACATGTTTCATCTAGTCCAACAGTGGCTACTCAAAACGTTTTGGAATTGATATCACAAGCAGTCAACCCACGTAATTTGGCTGCTGCTGATACGTTATGGATGGCCTACTTTTAGACATTCACTTATAAATAGTAAGTGTAAATTAGAATGTATAATTATTAATATAAAATGTTTGATATTTACAGGTAGTATAATCTCATTTGTTCTAAGACCATTTCTCTAGGAAGTTCTGTGGGGATTGAGATCAACTTATTTTGATTTTTGACTGATTTTCTATCTATCAAATTAAGTAGATTCGATAACGAAACAACACAAACGCCGGTCACGGCGTATATTGTAATTGTTGATACAAAACACACTATTAACAGCATCACCGACACAATGTGAATATAATTTGTAACATTAACCTTTATTGACTGTTTCAATATATCATCGTATTCATTCAGATACATCTCGTCAACTTTGGTGCATTCTACTGTTGAAACTATAGCAGTTGCTAAGGTTATAGTTTGTGCTATCGTTGACACCAATGCCGCTCGACACGTTGAATAACTGGGAACTTTATTAATGATCAATGGCACACAGCAGGCACAAACACAAAACTGAATAGAATTAGTAAAATTGTTTGCAAAAAGTAGTGGTAATCATACCATGAAAAGACAAACTCCGGCAAATACTAAATTAAAGATTGGTCGATTGTCGATATCGTCAAATGGAAGAAATGCAAATACGCAAATATACTCCAAAATTAAAGTTGCTGAGTAGCACTTCAATATATGATTCAATATTCTAGCATTATGAAAATTCTCCACATCGACGACATCTTCTAACGCTGTTGAAAAGGTGCTGATTTCAATTCCAACAAGCCTGGTATCATTAACTGTCAGTGTCATATTCCAAACTGAATCTTTACAAAACATGCACCATGGACACAAACACATCTTATAACTTTCTACCGCGATTCACCACATTTCAACAGGAAAATACCACACATTACTTAATTAGATGGAGTTGGTGGCACAGATGGATTTTCAGCTTTGCTTGTAACCAAGTTAGCATACAATTGTCTTTCCAACTTTGGAAAGAGTTTTTGGGATTGTTCAACTCCATCACTTAACCAAATTCCCCACGAGCCCATCATATTTGCCATCAACATATCAGTAAATAATCTGTCACCAACAACAGCAATTTCGTTTGGTTTTATACCGTGTTTATCAAAGTATTGCAAGATTTCATTAGCACAACCTGGTTTCTTAGTAGGGTGTCTTAACACAGTTATACCAGTATTTTCCTCAAGTTTTGTGGCCTGGACATAATTGGTATCATCGTTTGTACCTGCTGAGTTACTCACAATGAGCATGTGTTCCTTAGGGTATGCTGACTTCAATTTCTTCCAAATTTCCTATATTGTTAGTAAAAGAGCAAGGAGCAAAAACATCGCAAAACATACTTCGTATTCCGGCCAAACTTTATCGTCATGATCCTGAGCAAAACAGTTATCCTTATCTAACACCAATCCTTTGATATTAGGCTGAAGTGGTGACGGTATCTGGACTGGCACTGGCAATTTGTCGAAAGACTTCAATGCCAAATGCGGCAAACAAAGACTTGGGTTGTAAAAAAGTCGAGATACGTTCAAAGTAGCACTCAAGTTAAACATTTCTCCAATAAAATACAACTGCTCACTAAGAAAGTATTCCAGTATCTCAAGATTTGGTGAAGCTTAGCTTAAAAGTGTAGTTTTTAGTTGCGAAAAATCTACCAAAAATTTTTCACCTTATAAAATCAAAAACCGAATTCACCACCAAACCCTATGTCAGACGTTTCACAAACGGGAGTCGATTCACAAGGACTACCAAATACACAAAATATCGATATTCCGCGAAAAAGCCGTGTTAGTAGAGCTTCTTCTAAACCTGGGGCCAAAAAAAACTCTGGAACAAAGGCCAAAGGATATAAAACGAAAAAGTCCAATGGGAAGACCGAAGAAAATGTAGAAGACGACGAAGAAAACCAATGTATCATTTGTGCAAACCAAATTGAATATGCTGCCGTGACTCCTTGCAACCATACTACATGTCATAAATGTACGTTTAGACAACGGGCATTGTACAAGAAGGAAACGTGCTTGGTGTGTCGTAGTGAAAACGAAAAGATTATCATCACTGAGCAAATACAGAAGACGTTTGATGAGTTTACTGCTACGGACTTTGTCAAATATGACGACAAATACAAAGTTGAGTTTACGTCAGATTATTGTTACCAAGATACCATGAATCTATTGAAGAATTCCTGTAAGATTTGCCATGCTGAGTTTGACACATTTAAACAATTGGGAGACCATGCAAAGACCGAACATGGAAAGTTCTATTGTTTCAACTGTTCAGAATTCAAGAAAGCTTTCATTTCTGAATTGCCCATGTATACCTCGAAACAGTTACAGAGACACCAGAGTGAAGGTGACCAAGTTGGGTTTAACGGCCATCCCGAATGTAAATATTGTCATGGAAGGAGGTTTTACTCAGAAGACGAATTGAATGTCCATGTGCGAGATCGTCATGAACGGTGTTATATCTGTGATCAATATAGTCCCAAGACTGCTGATTACTATAAAAACTATGATTCGCTTTACAATCATTTTAAGAAGGCTCATTTTGTGTGTTCTGTTTCAATATGTGTTGAGAAGCGATTTGTTGTGTTCAGAGACGATTTGGAGTTGACAGCACACATGCTCAAGGAGCATGGTGGCCTAGGAAACGGAAGTAATAAGATCGTCATTGGTGCGTCAGGATTTCAGTCACAATTATCGACATTCAACGAAAATGTGGCCAGAAGAAACTCGAATTGGGAGTCAAACACAGATGAAGAGGACCACTCTAATCCTGAAGTTAAAAAGAGAAGATTCGAAGAAAGAGCAAAACATTATGTGAACTACGATCAGGAGAAGTTGCAAATATTCACAAATATCAACTTACAATACCGACAAAAGAAGATCACGGCGAACGAGTTGCTCCACGAATACAAGCAGTTGTTCACCGACGAGTCGACAGAGAACTTGCTTATGTTGATGAGCGAGCTAGCGGAATTGTTCCCACCAAATTCGGACTTGCAGCGCAACTTGAAGCCAGTTCTTGAAAAACTAGAACAGTTGAACGTTCAGAGTCAGTTCCCAGTTTTGGGAGGGTCATCCAGTGGAAGATCGACACCGTTAAACCCTAGCTGGGTCACTACAGGAACCACAAAAAAAACAGCCAAAAATACCACGAACGAGTTGTTCCCAGCATTGCCTAAGCCATCGAAACAAGCACCTAAAATTAACAATGCTCCAATCAAGTACAGCAGAGTAATATTAAACCCAGCTCCAGCAACAAAGGCTAAAATCAATAGACAACAGGCCCCGTTGAACTATACCCCAAATTACTTGAACAACTTGAACCAGCCTACTCCAGTATCATCGTTACCAGTGTTGGGAAGCAAGAGCGTAGGCTCAACTTCACGGGCACAAAGTCCTACAGTGGTGACGTACGCTTCAGCTCCATCAAGCAGAAGCTCCCTGGCACAGCTTTCGCAAGATAAATTTCCTGCTTTGGAGAAGAAGACCAAGAAGGTTGTGATTCCAAGAGTGACGCCAATCAACCTTCCCGATCCACAAAGATGGGGATCGGCATCAACTCCACCTACTCTACAACCCAAGGAAGATCCCGATGATTTCGGGGTAGGAATAGTTGTCAAGAAAAAGAACAAAAAGAGATAATCAAGACATTAGCATTAAATAGAGCATTTATGTATTATTGGTTATAGAGGTTTATACAAGTAGCAAACCCCCATACGATGTTCAGTGTTCCAGCACAATGCTGAGTGACCTGAGCGGAAATTGACCACTTGTAGTCTGCCTAGTGCGGTAGTTTCCTAGGGCAAAATTAAATCAAACCAACGAGGCGGTCTGTTGAAAGAAAATGTGCCAACGTTCAGTAATTTTGAAACTGTTGAATCCCATTTCTGTCGTTCCACATTTTCGAGACTCAATGAGCACAGATTAACGGGAATTGTAACAAATAGGCCGTTACAGAAATAAGCCAAAATCAATGAATCATAATAAATCAACCAAAGAGGTCCCAATTGACGATTTTGAACGACAGACACAGTGTTTTAAAAACAGAGTATGCTGCAGCAATAGCATTACCGTCTCCACGCAAGCACTCCGACACTTCTGCGTTGGAGTATTCCCGATCTAGTGGAACATTCATGGTGACCAAGATATCTGATTCCACGTTTTGAAGACGAACCAAGCTGATAAACGTCAATATAAACAGCGCAGACGACTGTTTCGCGTCACGACGGTCATTAACATGGACTATAAAACTGGTGGTTTGGGCATGTGTAGCACCAGGCAAGGGATTATGAACGACACAGTTCTGAGGTTTGCCAGATTCCACCAAATCCTCGATATGGGTGACTATAGCAGACTCGTAGGCACCAGGAACAAGTTCTAAAATATCAAAAATGATGGAAATGTCGCCATTTAAACTCCATGGTGACGTTTCGCTTTCACCACTACCAGAAGATGGGCTAACAGATTCCAAGATGAACACTTCCTGAGTATCAGGAATCTGTCTGAAATGACTTACATCGACGATTTGGTAGTGTGACGAGCTCGGAATATCAACAGTGGCAGCTCCGCCGTACAATTGAAGCATTTTCGTAGTGGAATTGGATACAGTTGTTAAGATGAAGGAAGTGGGAATTTTGCAAAATTCCAATTCTGCAATTTGGGAAATTTGATGTAATACGCGATGTCGCGACAAAAAATCCATCGTGAAATTAGTGACAAACAGTACCAACCAACGGTATGAGCAACTACTACAGCAAGAGGAAGCGGACAATCGTGACAGTGGTGCTACTTGTGGTGACTGTGTTGGTTCTTGGTAAGTTCACCATCTCCAAGCACTCAGCAAAGAACCTTCAGGAGGCATTCCAGAACGATAATGTATTGGGGCTTTCAAGATTGATCAGCTTTGAAAACGAGAAAAAACAGGACGAGTTCATGGCGAAATTCGACCAGGTGACACTGAAGATGATGTTGGAGCAGCGGCAAAGGTTGGACCGGTTGGAAAAGCAGCAGCAGGTGTTGTTGGACGAGATTCGGACGTTGAAGACACCACCACCACACGCTAGTTTGAGAGATAAGTTGGTGTACATGTACCGATACGACCCATCTGTCAAGTTCCCAGCATATATTTGGCAATCGTGGAAGTACGGGTTGATTGACGAACGGTTTGAACAGAAGTTTCGGGATGGTGAATCGCAATGGGCATGGAAGAATCCTGGTTTCGTGCACGAGTTGTTCAACGATGATACTGCTCACACTATTATCAAGTATCTTTACCGTCAAGTGCCTGAAGTCATTGAAACGTACGAGAAATTGCCGGAAATTATTCTCAAAATGGACTTTTTCAGATATTTGATTCTTTTTGCAAAGGGTGGGGTGTATGCCGACGTGGATACTTATCCATTACAACCAATTCCAAATTGGATTCCAGAAAACGTTTCCCCTGACGAATTGGGGATGATTTTCAGTATTGAAACCGACTCCAACTCGCCAGATTGGAAGAAAGAAGTTGTCCACAGATTACAATTTGGCCAATTCGTGGTGCAAGCAAAACCTGGACATCCTGTTTTGAGGGAAGCAATTGCTAGAATTGTGGAAGAAACAGCAAACCGAGTCAGAAAATTGGAACCTGAAGAATCTTTGAGATTGAAAGGTTCTCCCCATGAAAAGGTTCTCGATATATCCAGATGGACCGGTGCTGGATTATGGACCGATGTGGTGTTCCACTATTTCAACGACTATATTCAAAGTTCTGTTTTCCAAAAGATTACTTGGAAGGAGTTCCACGGTTTGGAAGTGCCAAAATTGGTTTCAGATGTATTGGTATTGCCTGTTCATTCGTTTGCTTCTGAAATTGAAATTCCAAAGGATGGTAAGATCCTGGACCCATTAGCATTTGTTAAGCATTATGCTGCTAGCATCTGGAAATCGACTTAATAGAATAAAGACCGTGTTTAGCCATCTGTATAGATTTGTACATTATAATAACAAGTTATCACTTGGAATGGTTTCATTTAACAAAAGGCTTAACAAAACGTCCTAAGAGGGATAAAAACTATTTTATTCATCTATACTAGTTGGAATTTTGATTGCATCGTGAGCAAGCCGTGTCTTACCGTCCAACAATGCGCTCTATAAAATATATATTTACCAGGCAAGGCATTTTCAAAAAAACTTTAGTTAATGGTATGTCTGTTTTCAAATTGTGGAATACTATCCAGAAGATAAACTATTTTAGTTTCCGTTGACAAAACCCAGTTCTGAGTTAACAATCCCAAACCTAGGACAAGATGAACCATAACTAAAAGAAACACTCCACGAAAATCAACGCCAGATTATGCACCTAAATGCCCGAAAGCTCAGCCATATTTAGACAGGGAAAAAAAACTTGGTAGACATATAGCTAAACTATAAATAACAAGATCAATGTATAAGTGACACAATGATCTCACCAAATACCAGATTACTTACTGTAATAATCTTGTGATGAAAGGCGAGTTGCATGCTTCGAAATTTATGCAAGTTCTTTTTGGTACAACCCGGTATCGACAAAGTATTAAAAAAATATTCGAACTATGATTAGAGAGGTATGCGAAGTAATATCAAGCACGTTTAGCTTATGCTGATAAGTAAAATCTAAACGCAAATGCCTACAAGACTACAAAATATCACTATTTCAATTTTGACATATTTTTTAGGCAGATAACCGAGATCTTGCAGTAAGCCGGCATAAGGAAGACATAAGCTTATAAATAGACATTTTACACTAGTTAGTTCCCTTTTATCACAATCCATTTAAACCTAGAGTATAACAAGTTAGACATCATCTTTATATACTAGAATTGGAAGTGGACCCAATTCCACTTCCGTAATTTGATTGGTAGGGTACTCATCAAGTTAGGCTTCACTCTGCAATACGGTTGGATGTTTGGTAGTATAATCTCATTTCAGTATCTTTAATTTCAGTTACTAATTATCTTTTCCCCATTAAATACAACATGAGTTGTTAACGGTTGCCCCCTAGTAATTTCTTACCTGTCGATGTCCGATGATCGTCGGTGTATTCCACTACGACGGATTTTGGAAGGTAACACACAGTCTTACAAGGATGATACAATGGAAATATTCTTATCAGCATGATTTAATATCTGTAATGTTGGAGGATTTCAAGTCACTCAATCCAGTTACAAATCAAATTCGATGATAATTCATTAATTCAAATTCTATGTACGAAAACTGTCTATAATAAATAAACTTTTAGATAGATGTCTAACCGGAGGCTCACAATTTACCTTTGAGATCAGAGTCCATAATTCCACCAAGGAAATTTTCTAGCAAAGTCTTTTTGTAGTTTGCACCATGTTCTTTCTCGAAATCAAAATCCTTGATTGATCTGCTAACCTGTTTTTTGATTATTTCGTCAAATATAGATTCAAGAATTGGAAGCATAATCTGAGGTGAATCACCATTCACCAAGTGGAATGCATCTGGTATATTGATTCTTGTAATCACATTCTTAAGTGCTTTTTCCATGAAATCACAGGCCTCCTCTTTTTGTATGTCGTTTTCCGAATGAACAAAGTAGACTGGAGTTTTCACTTTATCGTAGAGAGGCATGGCTGTATTGAGTGAATCAAATGTTGAAGCATAGGAACAAATCTGATTTAGCTTCTTAGTTTTCAAACTCACCTCACTATAATTTTTGTTTCGATCGTAAATTCCATCGTACTCGTCACTGACCAAATTGTGCAAAATAGCGTCGTCAAAATACTTGAAAAGGGACTCGAAT
>ERZ778017.1531-NODE-1531-length-22511-cov-4.823299_pt1 | contig 22511 bp, 19 predicted proteins | sample MGYA00375747_ERZ778017 | MGnify/ENA primary metagenome ERZ778017 (study PRJEB29350, sample SAMN05509838) | bioreactor metagenome | biome: bioreactor; material: wastewater | place: South Africa: University of Cape Town | collected 2014-03-17 ...
GCACGACCCGGGCTGGCTCGGGGCGGCGCGCGCCGCGCTCGCCGACGACCGGCGCGCCTACGTCTCACGCTATGCGCTGGGCCGCGACTACCACAAGGTGGTCCGCGCGCGCCTGCAGCGGTTCGCCGATCGTATCCAGGCGCAGGTCGGCTCCTTCGGCTATCGCGTGTTCTGCGATTCGGCGCCGGTGATGGAGGTCGAACTGGCGCGGCGCGCCGGAATCGGCTGGCGCGGCAAGCACACGCTGCTGATCGATGCGCGCCGCGGCTCCACCTTCTTTCTCGGCACGATCTACACCGACCTCGAACTGGCCCCCGGCGAAGCCGGCGACGAGCACTGCGGCACCTGCGTGCGCTGCATCGAGGCGTGTCCGACCGGCGCGATCGTCGCGCCGTACCGGCTCGATGCGCGCCGTTGCATCTCCTACCTGACGATCGAGCACAAGGGCGCGATCCCCGAGGAGCTTCGGCCCGCGATCGGAAACCGCATCTACGGTTGCGACGATTGCCAGTTGGCGTGCCCATGGAACCGATTCGCCCGGCCGGCGGCGCTGGACGACTTCGCCGCCCGCGAGCGGCTGGACCAGGCCTCGCTCGTCGAGCTCTTCGCATGGAACGCGCAGGAGTTCGACGAGAAGCTCGCCGGCTCGCCGATCCGGCGCATCGGCCACGAGCGCTGGCTGCGCAACCTGGCCGTTGCGCTGGGCAATAGCGGCGGCGGCGACGCGATCGTCGGCGCGCTGCGCGCGCGCGCCGATGACCCGTCGGCGCTGGTGCGAGAGCACGTGCGCTGGGCGCTGCAGCGGCTGGGCGCGCCGATGCCCGAAGCGGAGGACACGCCGCAGTCCCCGGGCGACGTGATCGCCGAGCCCGCTTCGGTCCACAATAGCGACTGAGAGCCCCCTTCACGAAACCCCAGCGAGGAAACCGGAACCCGTGCGCGCCCCGAAAGTGATGACCCGGACGTTCCTCGCGAACCTCGCGCTGTTCCACGAACTGGGCACCGAGGATCTCGACCGGATCGCGACGGGCACGACCGAGCTGCGCATCCCGAAGGGGCGCATCCTGTTTCGCCGCGGCGAGCCCTGCGTGGGCTTCCACGTCGTCGTCTACGGTCGCGTGAAGCTCGGCTTCGTGTCGCCGCAGGGCACCGAGAAGGTCATCGAGATCCTCGGACCGGGCCAGTCCTTCGGCGAGGCCGCGATGTTCCTCGATCGACCGTATCCGGTGAACGCCGAATGCCTGGCCGACTCGCTGCTGCTGCACATCTCGAAGGCGACGCTCGACGGCGAGCTGATGCGCGACCGGCGCCTGGCGCGGATGATGCTCGCCGGCCTGAGCCGGCGCCTGGTCGGCCTCGTGCACGACGTCGAGGCGTATTCGTTGCGCTCGGGAATGCAGCGCGTGATCGGCTACCTGCTGCGCGACATCGAGCAGCAGACCGAACCGGCGGCGCCGATCCGCATCGTGCTCGACACGAGCAAGGGCGTCATCGCGTCGCGCCTGAACCTCACGCCGGAGCATTTCTCGCGCATCCTCGGCGAGCTGAGCCACGAGAAGCTGATCACGGTGAAGGGCGCCGAGATCATGATCCTCGACCCGGAGCGGCTGCGCGCGTTTCTGGCCTGAGGCCGGCCCGTGGGCCCTACCCGCTCAAGATCTCAAGCGCTGCGAGGTACGGCGTTTCCGCGCGCGAAGCGGTTTGCGAAGTCAAAGATGCAGCGTCTTGCAGCGCGACAAGGCGTAATCAGCTGCGCCGCGGTGCTGCTTGCGGGTGCACCTGGCCGGCATTAGGAGCCGGATCGCTTCGCCCGTGCAGCGACGCCTGAAATCCAGCGGTTTTCGGCATCGACGAGCGCAAAGCACCCGTTCGTGCCCGGTACGAAGCGATACGGCCCGACGCCCTGCAAGGCGCCGTGGCTGACCTCGCGTGTACGGCGTAGCTCCACGTCCAGGCGCACCAACGAGATCGCATCCGGCAGAGCGAGCGCCGCCAGCACGCTTCCGTCTTCGAGTGCCCGGATCGCCAGCACCTCGCCTTCCATCACGATCGGCTCGACGAGTTTCCATGAGGCGCCATCGAGCACGCGCAACGCCGGCGCGCCTTCGTCGGCGAGCACCCAGCCGCGGGAAGCTTCGCCCTGCCAGGCGGCAATCCGCTCGGGGGCCGGAACCGCGCCGACCGGCGGGCGCTCGATCTCACGGCGCACGTCCAGGTTCAGCACGCCGAGCGCGCCCGATGCGTCGATGCGCAGCACTTCATGCGGCGCACTGCCGCCGACCAGCGCGCGCGTCGCACCGGGAACCACGAAAGCGCGCGGCGTGAAGCGCCCGGGCAATTCGACGGCTTCGCGCATCCGATAGTCGTGCACGAGCCCGCGCAGCACCGGCGGCGCATCGCGGCGGTAGTCGATTTCCCAGATCTCGTCGAGATCGGAGAACGCGACGACGATGCGTGAGCGCCGCGGACGATCGACGAGCGACGAGACGCTCGCGCGCCGTCCGTCGTCGAGCGGGTACTCGTGCAGCGACGCGAGCGTTTCCGGATCGCGCGCCGACAACGGCGTCTGGCCGGACCCGCCCGCGAGCACGACGGCGTCGGCTCCGCCGGCCGCCACGAGCGAGGTGGCGGCGAGATCGAGCGTCACGCGCGCGGCCGGCGCGAAGGCCGGCAGTCGCAGACGTAGCAGCTGCGCGCCCGAGGCGACGAATGCGCTGTCGTCCTTCGGCGCGGGCGCGACCGACGTCGCGGCCGACGGCAACAGAAACGATGCGGCCTCGCGCCCGTCGGCGCAATCGAGCGCGCGCAGACGCGATGCATCGGTGGAGGCGAGCACGACGACGGTGGCGGACGCTTTGGACGTGGCGCCCGATCGGCGACCATCGGCGTCGGTGTCGCCCAGCGCGCTGGCCGCGGCGGCCAGCGCGAGCAGCGCCGAGGCAACGGCCGTACGCCCGGCCGCGCGGAGCGGGAAGGCGCCGCTGCACGCGCCCCGGCGCGAACCAAAGAAAAAGGGCGACCCGTCGGGGTCGCCCTGTTCCAACGAGGGCGGCCCCTTCGGGTCGCCCTGTTCCGATCGAGGATCGCGCCGGCTTACTTCGCCCCGGCGAGAATCCATTCGACCAGCGCCTTCACGTCGGCATCGGGAACGTTCGGGTTCGGCGGCATCGGCACCGCGCCCCAGACGCCGGAGCCGCCTTTCTTCACTTTCTCGATGAGTTTCGCCTCCGCGGTCTTGTCGCCCTGGTATTTCTTGGCGACGTCCTGGTACGCCGGGCCGACGAGCTTCTTGTCGACCGCGTGGCACGCGGTGCAGTTGTACTTCTTCGCCATCGCGACATCGGCCATGGCCGGCGCCGAGACGGTGGCGATCGCCGCAGCGGCCGCCAGGCCCATCCAGAGGGAACCCTTCATCGCTTCGCTTCTCCCGTGATCAGTAAACGTCGTGTTGCGTGTTGTAGACGTTGAACTTGCCGGTCGGCGTGATCAGTTTCGGATCCTTGATGACGGCCTTCAGCTTGCGCGTCTTGTCGTCGACCACGACGATCGCGGACTCCTGGTTCTTCGCGCTCCACACCGAGAACCAGACCTCATCGCCGGCCTTATTGTACTCGGGTTGCGTGACCCGCTTCGCGCCTTCGCCCACCTGCGCCCATTCGGCGATCGGCAGCACCTCGTACGGCTTGTCCAGGTTCTTGATATCGAACACGGCGATCGACTGGTTCATCTTCGCGTCCGGGTTCAGCGGGGTGTCGACCCACAGGTTGGTCGACTTCGGATGCGTCTTGATGAACAGGTTGCCGCCGCCCTGCGCCTTCAGCGACTGCACGACCTTCCACGCTTCCTTCTTGTGCTTGTCCGGATCGGTGCCGATGAGCGCGATCGTCTCGTCGCCGAGGTGACCGGTGGCCCAGACCGGACCGTATTTCGGATGCACGAAGTTCGCGCCGCGGCCCGGGTGCGGGATCTTGCCGACGTCGACGATCGCTTCGAGCGCGTTGCGCTTGCTGTCGACCACGGCGACCTGGTTCGACTGGTTCGCCGCGACCAGGAAGTAGCGCTTGGACGCGTCCCAGCCGCCGTCGTGCAGGAAGCGCGAGGCGCCGATCTCGGTGGTGCGCAGGTTCTTCAGGTCGGTGTAGTCGACGAGCATGATCTTGCCCGTCTCCTTCACGTTCACGATGAACTGCGGCTTGTCGTGCACCGCCACGATCGAGGCGACGCGCGGCTCCGGGTGGTACTCCTGCGTGTCGACCGTCATGCCGCGCGTGGACTGGATGCGCAGCGGCTCGAGCGTGTCGCCCTTCATGATCACGTACTGCGGCGGCCAGTACGCGCCGGCGATGGCGAGCTGGTCCTGGTACTTCTTGTCCTTCGAGGTCTCGACCGAACGCGCTTCCAGGCCGATGCGGATCTCGGCGACGTTGTCGGGCTTCTCCATCCACAGGTCGATCAGGTTGATCTTGCCGTCGCGGCCGATCACGTAGACATAGCGACCCGATGCCGACGTGCGCGAGATGTGCACCGCGTAGCCGGTCTTCACGATGCTGATGATCTTCTTCGACGCCCCGTCGATCAGCGCCACCTCGCCGGTGTCGCGCAGCGTCACCGAGAAGATGTTGGAGATGTCGTAGTTGTTCATCTTCTTCTTCGGACGCTGGTCCGGAGCGACGACGACCTTCCACGTCTTCTTCATGTCGTCCATGCTCCACTCGGGCGGAGTGGGAGGCGACTGCTGGATGTAGCGCGCCATCATGTCGACTTCGGCGTCGCTCAGTTCACCCGACGTGCCCCAGTTCGGCATGCCTGCCGGCGAGCCGTACTTGATGAAGGTTTTCAGGTATTCGGAACCGCGCTCGAGCGTGATGTCTGTCGTCAGCGGCTTGCCGGTGGCACCCTTGCGCAGCACGCCGTGGCAGCCGGCGCAGCGCTCGAAGTAGATCTGCTTGGCCCGTTCGAACTCCTTCTCCGTCATCTTCGGAGCCTTCGGGTTCACGTCCTGGTGCATCTCGTCGGCGCCGAGCGGCGAGCCGCCGGCCTGGTAGGCGGCCTCCGGCGGCGAAACGTGTTCCTTGGCGTTCTGCTGGGCGAGCGCCAATGCGGGTGCGCCAGCCATCAGGGTGGCGACCACCCAGGCGGCCGGCTTCATGCGTGCGATCACTTTCATTTGCGGTTTCCTCTGGAAATCGCCCTGAAACCCCACGGGCGCTGCGGAAATCATCAACGAGCGCAAGGAGGCGCTCATTGATTGGAGTCAACGGTTGCGCTGCGTTGCAACACGACAATGCGCACCGACGCGAAAGAACGACGAGCGATTGCGAATGAATCTGTTTTCTGCTTCGGGGCTCCGCAGGGCTCCCGTCTACGGTCGTCCCTGGTCCCGGGACGTCCCGGCGGATCTTCCGAGTGTGGCTGCCGACGCGAATCCCGCGCAACCGCGGGAATGGAGATCGCGGAACGCGAAGTTCCGTGGCGTTGCCGTTTCCCCGCGCCGCGTTCCGCTTTTCGTCGCCCTGCGCGATGCGGCGGCGACCGCCGCAGCGGTGCTGTGCGTCGTGTTGGCCGTGCCGGCTTGCGCGTTCGCGCAGGCCGGGAAGGCGGCGCCCGGCGAGGGGGCCTCGCCCGGCGCGCGCCCGGCCGGTGAGCCGCCCCGTGCCGACGGCCGGGCGCTCGAATCGGTGGTCGTCACGGCCACGCGCTCGCCGGCCGAGGCGCTCGGCGCGCCGGCCAGCGTGACGGTCGTCGATTCGGCCGAGCTCGAGCAGCGCGCCCCGGCGCGTCTGGGCGATGCGCTGGCCGACGTGCCGGGGCTGTACATCCGCGGCGCGGCCATGGGGAACAACTTCCCGGGCACCGGGCAGGGCGTGCTGTCGCTGCGCGGAATCCCGCGCACGCCGCGCACGCTGGTGATGATCGACGGCCAGCCGGTGAACAACGCGCTGACCGGCGGCATCAACGTCGTCGGCATTCCGCTGGACAGCGTCGAGCGCGTGGAAGTCGTTCGCGGGCCCTATTCCGCCCTGTACGGCGGCGCCGCCATGGGCGGGGTCGTCAATTTCGTCACCGGCAGTCCCGACGATCCGCTGACCGAGGTGCGCGCGGGCGTCGGCAACCTCGGGCAGCGCGGCGGCGCGATCATCCATCGCAAGCGCTACGAGGGTGGGCTCGGCGTGTCGCTGTCGGTGGCATACCGCGAAAGCGAAGGCGATCCGGACAGCAGCTATCTCGTGAAGTCGCTGCCGCGTACGGCCGCTCCTCCCGTGGTTCCCGTCACCGGCGTGCGGCCCACCCGCGACCCCGACGGTACGCCGCGCTACTGGGTCGGACTGCAGGGCGCGCGGCCGTGGTCGCAGACCAGCGCGCAATTGAGCCTGCACTACTCTCTGTCGCCGGCGACGAAGCTGGTCGGCGGGCTCGGCTGGGCCGATTACTCGGTCGGCTACTCGCGGCCGCACAGTTTCCTCGCCGACGCGGCCGGCGCGCCGGTGTATGCCGGAAGCGTCTCCTTCGGTGACGCGGGCGTCACGCGGCGCCTGTCGCTGGCGCAGACCGACTGGTTCACCGCCACGCCGGCCGGCGAGCGCGATCGCCGTGTCTTCGTGCGGGCCGAACACCGGCTCGAAGGCGGCAGCGAGTTGCGCGCGCAGATCGGCACGCTGCAACACAATCTGTTCTTCGCGCAGGCCGATCCGGGCGCCACCTACGGTTCGGGCGTCGGCAACCTCACCGACCAGCCGAACCGCCGCATCGACGCCGAAGCCACGCTGCGCACGCCGATGTCGTCCACCTGGTCGCTGGTCGGCGGCGTATCGCTGAACCGCAGCACGCTCGATCGCAAGACGCGCGAACTGTCCGACTGGCGCGATGCCGACAGCCGCACGGCCGTGCGAAACGCCGACGGAGGCCGCGCGCACAACCTGGCCCTCTTCGTGCAGAGCGAGCACGACCTGGCCGAGGGCCTGACGGGGTATATCGGCGGCCGCTACGACCGCTTCGAGGTGCGCGGGCACGCATTGCAGAACGTCGCGTCCACCTTCGACCAGCGTTACGACGAGCGCAGCTTCGACCAGTTCAGCCCGAAGCTCGCGCTCGTCTGGGCCGTGCAGCCCTGGGTGTCGCTGCGCACGTCGTACGGAACGGGTTTCCGGCCGCCGTCGCTGTTCGACCTCTACGGCCTCACCGTCGTGCGCACCGGCGGTCCCACGCTGGTCTACGAGCCTTCGCCCGCGCTCGAGCCCGAGCGGGTGCGCGCCTTCGAGGTCGGCGCCGACCTGAAGCTGGCGCGCGACGCGCGCGCGTCGGTCACGCTGTATCGGCAGCGGCTCGAGGACCTCGTCTATCGCCGCACGCTGTCCACGAGCACGCCGCTGATGACGCGAACGCGCGCGGAGAACGTCGGCGAGGCCGACGTCGACGGCATCGAGGCGGGCGTGCACTGGCCCACGCCGGTCGCCGGGCTGCGCGCCTTCGGCGCGCTCACGCACCAGTTCCGCTACGAGATCAGCCGCAACGACACGCAGCCGGCGATGGTCGGCAAGAAGCTCACCGACGTGCCGCGCACGATCTGGTCGGCCGGCCTCGAGTACCAGTTGGGCCAGTGGTCGGGGCTCTTCGTCGCGCGCCACGTCGATCACGTCTTCGCGTCCGGCGACGACCTGAACCGCGATGTCGTCGAGGGCGTCTTCGGGTCCTATGACAGCTACACCGTGTACAGCGCGCGCGTCGGCTGGTCCTTCGACCGGAACTGGCGGGTCAGCCTCGCCGTCGACAACCTGTTCGACCGCGAGTATTTCGTGTCGACGCGGCAGCCCGGGCGCACCGTCTACGCGGAACTTGCCTATCGCTTCTAGAGCGGAGCGGGCGCGACGGGAACGGGGCCGCTCAGGGGCCGCTCAAGGGCCGGATCAGGCGACGAGCGCAGCGAGCCACAGCGGCAGCGTCACGGCCGCGATGAGCATCGACACCGTCATCAGCAGCGCGGTGAACGACGCATCGCCGCCCATGCGCGCCGCCAGGATGTAGGCCGACGGCGCGGTCGGCATCGCCGCGTAGAGCACGACGATCGTGCGGCTCGGCGCGTCGAGCCCGAGCAGCGACGAGAGCGCGAAGGCCGCGGCCGGCATCGCGAGCATCTTCACCGCGGTGATCCAGCCGCCGAGCGCGAGCGTCGATCGCGACTCGTTCCAGCGGCCGCGCAACGCGTCGAGCTGCAGGCCCGCGCCGACCGCGAGCAACCCGAGCGCGATCGATGCGCCGCCCAGGCGGCCGAGCGTCGCCTCGACCGGTGCGGGCAGGCGCAGCCCGAGCGCGTGGCCGACCAGGCCGGCAAGCGTGGCGAGGATCAGCGGATTGCGCGCCAGCTCGACGCCGAGCCGGCTCTGCGCATGCCGCGCGAGCGGGATCACCGCCGCGAAATTCACCACCGGCACGCTCACGCCGATCAGGATCGCCGCCAGCGACAGCCCGGCGTCGCCGCCGATGCGTTGCGACAGCGCCAGCATCACGTACGAATTGAAGCGGAACGCGCACTGCACGCCGGCGGCGAAACGCGCGGGTTCCGGATCGAGCAGCGGGCGCGCGAGCCAGCCGAGGCCGATGCCCACGCCGACCGCCGCCAGCGCGACGACGACCGCCGGCAGCGCCGTCGACAGCTCGAGGCGCATGTGCAGGATCGTGTCGAACAGCAGCGCCGGGAACAGCACGTAGTAGATCAGCTTCTCGAGCCCGTTCCAGACGCCGCGCTCGCGCACCAGCGAGCGCAGCAGCAGCTGGCCGATGGCGATCAGCGCGAGATCGGGGAACAGCGCGGTAACCGGATTCATGGCGGCTGCAGTGTATAGCCGGCCGCGTCGCGCCGATTCCGGGCGATTCGCGCGTGCGCCTGCGCTCGCTCGCGTTATAGTCGCCGCCCATGAAGGCTTCGGGCACAGGTGCGGCGATCGCGTTCGTGGCGGCGCTCGCGATGCTCGCCGTGCCCGCGCGCGCGGCCGAGGTCGCCGGCGTCGAGCTGGACGACTCGATCGAACTGGGCGGTGCGCTGCTGCAGTTGAACGGCGCCGGCGAGCGCACGCTGTACGTCGTGCGCACCTACGTCGCTGCGCTGTACGTCGCGCGTCCGTCTTCGCAGGCGCAGGCGCTTCTCGGGCAACCCGGCCCGCGCCGGCTGTCGCTGACGATGCTCGCCGCACTGTCCACCGACTGGGTCGTCGAACGCATCGTCGCGGCGATGCGCGCGAACATGGGCGAAGAGGCTTTCGCGCTGCTGCAGCCGCGGCTCGCGCGCCTGCTCGAACCGCTCGTCGCGCTCGAACGTCTGCAGAAGGGCGATCGCGTGGACGTCGACGCGATAGGCGGATCGATTCGCGTGAGCGTGGACGGCCGGGCGCTCGGCGCCGAGGCGCCCGGCGGCGACCTGTTCGATGCGCTGCTGCGCGCCTTCATCGGCGAGCGCCCGCTCGATGCCGCGCTCGGGCGCGCGCTGCTCGGACTGCCGCCGCCGAAGGACGCGACCGGAAACCGCGGCACGTGAGCGCGCCGCGCGACCCGCCTAGGGCCGCCACACGCTGGATCGACGCGTTCTGCGACGCCGTCTGGCTCGAGGACGGACTGTCGCGCAACACGCTCGCCGCCTACCGGCGCGATCTCGCGGCGCTCGCCGCGTGGCTCGCCGACCGCGCGCGCGCGGCGCTGCACGAGGCGAGCGCGGCGGACCTGCAGGACTACATCGCGGCGCGCCACGCGGCATCGCGTCCGTCGACCAGCAATCGCCGCCTCACCGTCTTTCGCCGCTTCTACCGCTATCTGGTTCGCGAGCGGGTGCGCGACGACGATCCCACGCTGCACATCCGTTCGGCGCGCCAGCCGCCGCGCTTCCCGAACGCGCTCTCCGAGCGACAGGTCGAGATGCTGCTGGCCGCGCCCGACGTCGAGACCGCGCTCGGACTGCGCGACCGCGCGATGCTCGAGACGATGTACGCGACGGGATTGCGCGTGAGCGAGCTGGTCGGGCTGGACACCGTGCGCGTCGCGCTGAACGAAGGCGTGGTGCGCGTCGTCGGCAAGGGCGACAAGGAGCGGCTGGTGCCGCTGGGCGAGGAGGCGCGCGAGTGGATCGTGCGCTATCTGCGCCAGGCCCGGCCCGGGCTGCTCGGTGCGCGCGCCGCCGATGCGCTGTTCGTCACGCAGCGCGGCGGACCGATGACGCGGCAGATGTTCTGGACGCTGGTCAAGCGCTACGCGCGCGTGGCCGAAGTGCACGCGCCGCTGTCGCCGCACACGCTGCGGCACGCGTTCGCCACGCATCTGCTGAACCATGGCGCCGACCTGCGGGTCGTGCAGATGCTGCTGGGCCACGCGGACATCTCGACGACGCAGATCTACACGCACGTCGCGCGCGAGCGGTTGAAGACGCTGCACGCGCAGCACCATCCGCGGGGATGATGGCGGACGCGGCAGCCGAGGCGCTTGACGCGATCGGGAAGCGCCTTTAGGGTTACGGCCCTTCGAACGGGAAACTTCCGGCAACGGTTTTCCCGGTTCCCTGAATATCGAGTGGCTATCGAGTCGCTTACACCAGCGGAGGGCTACCGTGAATGCAAACGGAGCAGCCACGCGGTTTCGTAACGACGATTTCGAACCGACGGCATTTCGGCAGGTTGCAGTGATCGGCGGCGGTGCCAGGGGCACCGCGTCGGCGGAGATTCCCGGGGCGATCGGACGCGCGCGGAAGGAGTCGACGTCCGCGTGAGGGGTCCGAACCTGACTCTCGCGACGGATCTCGACGGCACGTTCCTGGGCGGCAGCGAAGAACAGCGGCGGGCGCTGTATTCGCATCTGGTCGCGCGCGCCGACGTCACGCTGATCTTCGTCACCGGCCGCGACGTCGAATTCGTGGCCGGACTTGTCCGCACGCCCGGGATGCCGCGTCCCGACTACGTCGTCGGCGACGTCGGCACGTCGATCTACGACGGCGCGACGCTCGAGCCGGTGGAGCATCTCGAAGCGCCGATCGTCCGCCGGTGGAACGGCGCAAACGCGCGCGTCATCGAGATGCTGGCGAACGAACCGGGCCTGCGCCTGCAGGGCACGCCGTTCCGGCATCGGGTCAGCTACGACTGCGATCCCGCGCTGCTCTCGCCGGACAGCATCGCGAAGGTCGAAGCTGCGGGCTTCGATTGCCTGCTGTCGGCCGACCGGTTCTTCGACGTCCTGCCGAAAGGCGTATCGAAAGGGCCGACGCTGATCCGGCTGGTCGAGGCGCTCGGCCTCGACCCCGCGACCGTGCTGGTCGCCGGCGACACGATGAACGACCTGTCGCTGTTCCGCGCGGGCTTCAAGGGCGTCGCGGTGGGCAATTCCGAGCCCCGCCTGATCGACGCAGTGGGCGGCATGAAGAACGTATATCGCAGCCCGCTTCCGGGCACGGCCGGAATCGCCGATGCCATTCGCAACTTCAGACTCGAGGGGAGCCGAAGCCGTGAAATCGAAGAAATCGTCGCTGGTCATCGTCTATCACCGACAACCGAACGAAGAAGTGCTGATGAACGGGCGCGTCTTCTACCGGAACCATAAGAGCCCGAACGGCATCGTCCCGACGCTGAAGAGCTTCTTCCATCGCCTGCCGCCCGAGGCGGGCGCCTGGATCGCCTGGAAAACCTGGGATCCCGACAAAGGCGTCGATTTCGAGCGCGTGATCCACGTCGACGATCCGAACGGCGGCTATTTCGTTTCGCGTCTGCCGCTGACCCCGGAGCAGGTCGAGAGCTTCTATCACGTCACGTCGAAGGAGGCCCTCTGGCCGATCCTGCATTCGTTCCCGTACCTCTTCCAGTACGAGAACGTCGACTGGAACACGTTCCGCGAAGTGAATCGCCTTTTCGCCGAGGCCGCGGCCGAGCAGGTCGAAGAGGACGGACTGGTCTGGGTGCACGACTACAACCTCTGGCTCGTGCCTGCCTGGCTGCGCCGCCTGAAGCCCGACGTGCGCATCGCGTTCTTCCACCACACGCCGTTTCCGGGGCCCGACGTCTTCAACGTGCTGCCGTGGCGACGCGAGATCGTCGACAGCCTGCTCGATTGCGACCTGGTCGGGTTTCACATTCCGCGCTACGCGAAGAACTTCGTGGACGTCGCTCGCAGCCTGAACGAGGTTGTCGTGGAGAAGACCGGCCCGGTCGAGGACGGGCTGAAGCCGTTCGGCAGCGCGCTTTCCGAACCCGAGGTGCCGATGCTGATCCGCGGCCCGAAGCGCTCGGTGCGTCTCGGCGTCGCGCCGGTCGGCACCAACCCGGAGCTCGTCCGCAGCTACGCGAATTCCGGGCGCAGCCAGGTGCTGCAGCGGCAGTTGCTCGACGATCTCGCCGGGCGACGGCTGTTGTTGACCGTAGGCCGCACCGACTATACCAAGGGCATGATCGAGTGCCTGCTCGCCTTCGAGCGCCTGCTGGAGCGGCGGCCGGAACTGGTCGGCCAGACGAAGATGCTGGTCGTCTCCGTGCGCGCCGCCTCGACGATGAAGGTGTACGAGAAGACGCAGTGCGAGATCGAAGGCCTGGTCGGGCGCATCAACGGGCGGTTCTCGACCCTCGACTGGACGCCGGTCGTGCTCTTCTCGAACGCGATTCCCTTCGAGCAGCTCGTCGCCTATTTCCGCATCGCCGACGTCTGCGTGACGACGCCGCTGCGCGACGGGCTGAACCTGGTCGCCAAGGAATACGTCGCCGCCAAGCAGGGCGACCCCGGCGTGCTGATCCTCTCGGAGTTCGCCGGCTGCGCGGTCGAGCTGACGCAGGCCGTGCTGACCAATCCCTACTCCAATCGCGAGATGGACCGCGCGCTGGACGAGGCGATCGACATGCCGAAGGCGGAAGCACAGCGCCGGATGGCTGGGATGGACGAGGTCGTGCGCCACTACGACATCGCCCGATGGGCAGACCAGGTCGCCGGGCAGTTCGACGATCTCGCCGCGCTGCCGCGTGAGGGGAAAGCCCGGATCGCCGCGTGATGCGATCGCGCGCGCCTGCACTGGTTCGGGCAGGACGGGCGACGCATCGAGCCGTCCGCCGATCCGGCGCTCGCCATCGGCGGCACCCGGTGACGCCGGGCACGAAGCGGACCGCGTCGGCAAGGCCTGCGCCGCCGCGCCCTCGGGCCGGTCGCCGATTCCGAGTCTCGTCGCTGCACGGCTATAGTGGGTGCCCTCCGGGCATCGACAAGGAAGGGGATCTTTCGTGCGGATCGCGATCGTCGGGCTGGGCGCCGTGGGCGGGTTGCTGGCTGCGCGGCTGGCGGCGGCAGGCGAAACGGTGTCGGCCCTCGCGCGCGGGGACACGCTGCGGAACGTCGAGCGGGACGGCCTGCGGGTGCTGGCGGGCGGCGAGCCGGAGGACGCAGGCGGCGTCGAGCGCGTTCGCATCGACGTGCGCACGACGCCTGCCGAGCTCGGCGAGCAGGATCTCGTCGTCGTCGCGCTGAAGGCGCCGGCGCTGGCCGGCGTCGCGTCGACGCTGGCTCCCCTGCTCGGCAACGACACGGTCGTCGTCCCCGCCATGAACGGCGTGCCCTGGTGGTTCTTCCACGGACTCGACCCGGCGCTGTCGGCGCGCCGCTGGGAGACGATCGACGGCGAGGGCATCATCGGACGGGCGCTACCGGCGGCGCGCGTCGTCGGTTGCGTCGTGCACCTGGCCTGTTCTACGCCGCGGCCGGGCGTCATCCTTCACGCGAGCGGAAACCGCCTGATCTTCGGCGAGCCCGACGGCACGAGGAGCGCGCGCGTCGAGCGCATCGCGGCGCTCTTCGCGCACGCCGGCTTCGACGCCGAGCTCTCGCCGCGCATCCAGCAGGAGGTCTGGTTCAAGCTGTGGGGCAACATGACGATCAACCCGATCTCGGCGATCACCGGCGCCACCACCGACCGGATCATGGACGATCCGCTGGTGCGCGATTTCGTCAGCGCGACGATGCGCGAGGCGGCAGCGGTGGGCGCGCGCATCGGCCTGCCGATCGGGACGACGCCCGAAGAGCGCCACCGGATCACGCGCAGGCTCGGCGCGTTCCGCTCGTCGATGCTGCAGGACGTCGATGCCGGCCGGCCGGTCGAGCTCGATGCGCTGGTCGCGAGCGTGGCCGAGATTGCGCGCGCGGTCGGCGTCGCCACGCCGAACATCGACGCGCTGCTCGGGCTGGCGCGGCTGCACGCGCGTGTGCACGGGCTGTACCCGCAGTGATCCGGGAATGAGCCGCAGCGAGACGCCTGCGACGCAGTTCCTGCGCAGGAACGGCGTGGAGTTCGGCGAGCACCGCTACGACTACGTCGAGCACGGCGGCACCGCCGAGTCGGCGCGCCAGCTCGGCGTCGACGAGCACGCCGTCGTCAAGACACTCGTCATGCAGGACCAGGACACGCGTCCGCTCGTCGTGCTGATGCACGGCGACCGGCGCGTGTCCACCAAGCGGCTCGCGCGCGAGACCGGACGCACGAGCATCGAGCCCTGCGAGCCGCGCACCGCGCAGCGGCACAGCGGCTACTTCGTCGGCGGCACCTCGCCTTTCGGACTGCGCAAGCCGATGCCCGTGTTCGTCGAGGCGAGCGTGCTCGCGCTGCCGCGCATCTACATCAACGGCGGGCGACGCGGATACCTCGTCTCGATCGATCCGCGCGTGCTGGTCGACACGCTCGGCGCATCGCCCGTGCACTGCGCGCTCGACGATTGAGCACGGCGCCGGCGCGCATCCGGAGCCGGTACACTCGCGCCGGTGCCCGATGCGGGCCGGGTTCGACTCCACAGGCTGCGGGGAGACGCGTTGCACAACGGATATCCGCTGATCGCCATCGTGCTGGCGTATCTGCTCGGCTCGGTCTCCTTCGCCGTGCTGGTCAGCCGCGCAATGGGGCTGGCCGATCCGCGCAGCTACGGTTCGCACAATCCGGGCGCGACCAACGTGCTGCGCACCGGCAACAAGCTGGCCGCGGCGCTCACGCTGCTGGGCGACGGCGCGAAAGGCTGGGTGGCGGTGATGCTCGCCCGCGTCTTCGGCCCGCGCTGGGGACTGGACGAAGGCGCGATCGCGCTCGTCGCGCTCGCCGTCTTCGTCGGCCATCTGTATCCGGTGTTCCATCGCTTCCACGGCGGCAAGGGCGTCGCCACCGCCGCCGGCGTGCTGCTCGCGCTGCATCCGCTGCTCGGCATCGGCGCGCTCGCCACGTGGCTGCTGATTGCGTTCTTCTTCCGCTATTCGTCGCTGGCCGCGCTCGTTGCCGCGGTGTTCGCGCCGCTGTGGGACCTGTTCCTGTTCGGGCCCGGGCCGAACGCGCTGGCGATCGCCGCGATGAGCGCGCTGCTTGTCTGGCGCCATCGCGGCAACCTCGCGAAGCTCATGCAGGGCAAGGAATCGCGCATCGGCAGCCGCTCGCGCTAGCCGCGGAGCGGCAGCCCGGGCGCTTCGTCGTTGCTTCGTCGCTGTTTCTTCGCGCGGTTTCGTGGTGATCAGGCGGCGGGCAGCGATTCGAGCGGCCAGCGCGGCTGCACGACGAATCCGCCGATCGCGCGTCCGCGCGGCAGCGCGTCGCTTTCCGCGTGCTGCAGCCGCAGCGCGCCGGCGAGGGCGATCATCGCGCCGTTGTCCGAGCACAGTGCCGGCTCGGGGAAATGCACGCGGGCTCCGGCATCGATGCAGGCCGTCGACAGCCTCTCGCGCAAGCGGCGATTGGCGCTGACGCCGCCGGCGACGACCAGCCGGCGCTGCCCCGTCTCGCGCAGCGCGGCGAGCGACTTCGCGACGAGCACCTCGACGATTGCCGCCTCGATCTCGGCGGCCAGGTCGGCGCGCGCCGCGTCGTCGGCAAGGCCGCGCCGCACCAGCGTCGCCACCGCCGTCTTCAGTCCGCTGAAGCTGAAGTCGAGCGTATCCGAATGCAGCATCGGGCGCGGCAGCGCATGCCGTCCTGCCGTGCCGCCGGCGGCCAGTTGCGCGATCTGCGGGCCGCCCGGGTAGCCCAGGCCGAGCAGCTTCGCGCTCTTGTCGAAGGCCTCGCCCGCGGCGTCGTCGAGCGTGTCGCCGAGCAGGCGATAGCGGCCGACGCCGCTCACCTCCATCAGCTGCGTGTGCCCGCCCGAGACCAGCAGCGCGACGAAGGGGAAGGCCGGCGGATCGCTCGACAGCAGCGGCGACAGCAGGTGGCCTTCGAGATGATGGATGCCGATGCCCGGCACGCCCAGCGCGAAGGCCATCGCAGCGCCCACGCCGGCGCCGACGAGCAGCGCGCCGGCGAGCCCCGGCCCTTCGGTCCAGGCGATCGCGTCCAGCTCGCTGCGCGCGACGCCGGCGCGAGCGAGCACCTCCTCGACGAGCGGGAGCAGTCGGCGCACGTGGTCGCGCGAAGCAAGCTCGGGCACGACGCCGCCGTAGCGCTCGTGCAGCTCGACCTGCGAGTGCAGCGCCTGCGCGAGCAGCCCGCGCCCGGTGCAGTACAGCGCGACGCCGGTCTCGTCGCACGAGGTCTCGATGCCCAGCACTCTCATGCGTGGAGTTTAGTGTCCTGTCCGACAAATAGCTCGCCAAAGGCAAGCTATTTGTCGGACAGGACTAGACGACGAGCAGCGCGAGGTCGGGCTGGTCGGCCGGCGAATCGGCGGAGACGACGCGGTTGCGTCCTGCGCGCTTCGCCGCGTACAGCAGCTCGTCGGCGCGCGCGAGCAGCTGCGCGAGACGCTGCCCGTGCTCGTGGATCGCCACGCCGATGCTCACCGTCATCTGCACCGTGCGGTCGTTGACCACGCAGGGCTGGCTCGCGATCCGGTGGCGCAGCCGTTCGGCGGCGACGAAGGCGTCGCGTTCGCGTTCGATCGGCACGAGCAGGCAGAACTCCTCTCCGCCGTAGCGGGCGGCCAGCGCTTCCGCGCGCGCGCCGGCGCGCAACTGGCGCGCGCAATGGCGCAGCACCGCGTCGCCGGCCGCGTGGCCGTACACGTCGTTGATCTGCTTGAAGTGGTCGATGTCGACCATCATCGCCGCCACCATCCGTCCGGACAGGCGCGTCGACGCGAGCAGCGGTTCGCCGCTGTCGAAGAGCACGCGGCGCGACAGCAGCCGCGTCAGCGGATCGGTGGTGGCCATCGCGCGCAGCTCGTCGGCCATCCGCGAATGCACCGCGGCGAGCATCAGCGCGGTGATCGCCATCGGCACCAACGCGCCGAGCGCCATCGTGACCAGCCCCAGCGTGTCGACCTCGGTCGCCGGAACGGCAGCGGGCAAGGGCTTGCGCAGCACGAGCACCGCGTTGGCGATCGATGCCAGCGCGTAGACGCAGGCCGCGGCGACGAGCGCGCGGCGAACGATTTCGGCGGCAGGATCGCGCGCCCGCGCGACGCGAATCGCCGTCAGCACGGCCGCGACCGCCACCAGCGATTCGACGTAGGCGGTGCGCGGCGTGCCGTTGCTGCGCAGCGAGTCGAAACCGAGCGTGCCGGCCACGAGCAGGAATAGGAAGGCGAACAGCATCGCCGGGCGCGGTTTCGCGCCGTACAGTCTTCGCACCGCCTCGCATCCGACGATCGCCGCGGCGCCCACGCCGACCACGGCCACGCCGCGCGCGATCGACTCGTGATTGTCGGCCGTCAGGCCGGCCACCAGCAGCGCATTGCCGCCGAGCGACATCGCGAGCGCATGCAGGCCGAGCACCGGCGCCGACGCGTCGTGCAGCGAGCGCAGGAACATCAACGTGGCCGCTGCCGTCAGCACCGTGACGCCGCTGATCAGCCACAGCGTCTGCATGTCGACGATCAGCACGGGTGCCATTCGGGGGGTGCGAGCGGTGGGTGCGGGCCGGCCCGGAAAGTGAGCGGGAAAGCGTGGGAGAAACTGAGGGGCAGTGTGACATCGGCCACCGTCGCGGACAACCCGCGATCCTGCCCCGCGCCGTGAATCCCGTGCCGTCCGTCGGGCACGAGGACCGCTCGGCGCTTCGTCGATCGCGCGGCTCAGGCTGCGACGAGCGGGTCGTCGGCGACGACGCGGTTGCGCCCCTGCGACTTCGCGCGATACGCGCGGCGATCGGCTTCGTCGAGCATCTCGCGCAGCGTGCGGCCCGGTCGGTGAATGCTCACGCCGATGCTCATCGTGATCGGCAGCGGCAGCGACTCGTGGCAATAGGGCGATGCTTCGATCGTCGCGCGCAGGCGCTCGGCGACGCCGAAGGCCGCCGCTTCGCCGGGCACCGGCACCAGCGCGCAGAACTCGTCGCCTCCGTAGCGCACGATCAGCGAATCGGGCCGCAGCGCGCCCCGCAACAGCGCCGCCACATGGCGCAGCAGCTCGTCGCCGACGCCGTGGCCGTGGCGATCGTTCACCTTCTTGAAGTCGTCGAGATCGATCATCAGCAGCGCGATGCATTCCCGCGTGCGCGCGAGCAGTTGCGGCCCGGCCTCCTGCAGCGAGCGGCGCGAGACGAGACCGGTGAGTTCGTCGGTGGAGGCGAGCTGCCGAAGGCTCGCGCTCAAGCGGCCGTTGGCGATGCTCAGCACCAGGACGGTCAGCGCGAACGGCAACGAGCCGAACATCATCGCGAACAGCGCGCGCAGCAGGTCCGGCGGCGAGGTGCCGTCGGCGTTCAGCGCGATGCCCTGGACGAGGAACAGCACCATGCGCAACGCGATGACCGCGCAGAAGCCGATCAGCAGACCGCGCATCACCCGCACCGAGCGCATCGTGCGCAGCAGCGGCGATCGATGCGTTTCGAGCGCCGCCAGACCGAGGAAGACGAGCGTGAAGACGCTGCTCAGCCCGATGCGCGCGAGCGCGCGCTGCGCGGTCGGCTCGTGCAGGATCACCATCGCCGCGACGTAAGCCAGCGCCAGCGCCGCAGCCGGCCAGGGCGATGCCGGACGGCCGAACAGATGCGTCGTGCCCAGCCAGAAGAGCAGCACGGCCGCGCCGAGTGCGGTGTAGCCCAGCGTTGCGCCCCACGACGCCGCCAACTGCCCGGGCAGCGCGAAGAACAGGAAGCCCACGCCCATCGCGAGAATGCCGCCCGCGAGGATCTGCATCGCCCGGCCGGCGCCGGCGTGATCCCTGCGCAATGCCAGCAGGATCGCCGCTCCCGCCGCGCTCGAGAAGCCGGTCATCAGGTACAGCGTCGGGATGTCGGCGAAGAAGGAATCCATCGAGCGACGAAGGGCGGGTACGAGGGGGCGCGGCCCCGGGGCGCCGGGCGCGCGGGAGGCGATTTTCGCTCGCCAGCGGGCGTAGCGTCGCATTTTCCGATCGGAGGCGGCGCAGGCCCGGCGCACGCGCAACGGACGAGCCGGCCGGCGTCCGGCTTGTGGCCCCTTGAGGGTCGGTTCGCGAAAAGCTATACTTGCGGGTTCCACATGAGGGGTTATTGTTAATGCCGACCGTTCGCGTCAAGGAGAACGAGCCGTTCGACGTCGCGCTTCGCCGTTTCAAGCGCACGATCGAGAAAGCCGGAATCATCACCGAGCTTCGGGCGCGCGAGTTCTACGAGAAGCCCACCGCCGAGCGCAAGCGCAAGAAGGCGGCGGCGGTCAAGCGCCATCACAAGCGCCTGCGCAGCCAGATGCTGCCCAAGAAGCTTTACTAGCCCCTGCGGTGGGCGCGGCGCAAGTCGTGCGCCGGCGCACCGCCCCGCACCTGAGCGTCGCGAGGTGCCAAGCGCAGCCCGCCCGGGTATCCTGAGGCGGGCTTCGTCATTTGCGGATCAGCCATGAGCCTGAAGGACCGAATCGGCGAGGACATGAAAGCCGCGATGCGCGCGCGCGATGCCGACCGCCTGTCGGCGATCCGCATGCTCGTCGCCGCCGTGCGCCAGAAGGAGATCGACGAGCGCATCCAGCTCGACGATGCGCAGACCATCGCTGTCGTCGAGCGGCTGAGCAAGCAGCGCCGCGATTCCATCGAACAGTACGAGAAGGCCGGCCGGCACGACCTGGCCGCGCGCGAGAAGTTCGAGCTGGACGTGCTCGCCGGCTACCTGCCGCAGCCGGCGAGCGCCGAGGAACTCGCCGCCGAGATCGACGCCGCGATCGCCGCCATTTCGCCCGCCACTTCCACCGCCTCGCCGCAGGACATCGGAAAAGTGATGGGCCTGCTGAAGCAGCGCCTGGCGGGCCGCGCCGACCTGTCGAAGGTGTCGGCGCAGGTGCGCGCGCGCCTGTCGGCGCCGCGCGGATAGGAGCGGGGCAGGAGTCTGCCGCGCGGTGATTCCGCAGGCGTTCATCCAGGACCTGCTCGCGCGCGTCGACATCGTCGACGTGGTCGGTCGTTCGGTGAAGCTGCGGAAATCGGGCGCCAACTTCGTCGGCCTGTGCCCGTTCCACGGCGAGAAGACGCCGTCGTTCAGCGTCAGCCCGCAGAAGCAGTTCTACCACTGCTTCGGCTGCGGCGCGCACGGCACGGCGATCGGCTTCCTGATGGAGCATGGCGGGCTGGGCTACGTCGACGCGATCGAGGAACTCGCGCGCTCGGTCGGCGTGGAGGTTCCGCGCGAAGGCGCGGCCGACGCCGAGCGCCGCTCGCCGGCGCTGCTCGCATTGCTCGAGCAGGCGGCGCAGTACTACCGGAAGCGGCTGAAGGACGCGCCGCAGGCGATCGAATACCTGGTCGGCCGCGGCCTGCTGGGGACGACGGCCGCGCGCTTCGCGATCGGCTATGCGCCGGCGCAATGGCGCGGCCTCGAGGCGGCGGTGGCCGACTACGACGCGCCGGAGATGGCCGCTGCGGGGCTGGTCGTCGAAGGCGAGGGCGGCAAGCGCTACGACCGCTTCCGCGACCGGATCATGTTCCCGATCCGCAATCCGCGCGGCCAGGTCATCGGCTTCGGCGGCCGGGTGCTCGGAGCGGGCGAACCGAAGTACCTGAATTCGCCCGAAACGCCGCTGTTCTCGAAGGGTCGCGAGCTCTACGGCCTGTTCGAAGCGCGCGAGGCGATCCGCCGCGAGGATTGCGTCATCGTCGTCGAGGGCTATCTCGACGTCGTGATGCTCTCGCAGCACGGCGTGGGCAACGTCGTCGCCACGCTCGGCACGGCCACCACGCCCGATCACGTGCGCAAGCTGCTGCGGCTGGTCGAGCGCATCGTCTTCGCCTTCGACGGCGACGCCGCCGGCCGCAAGGCGGCGTGGCGCGCGCTCGAGGCGTCGCTGTCGCAGACCGACGACACGAAGCGCATCGAATTCCTCTTCCTGCCGGTCGAGCACGATCCCGACAGCTACGTTCGCGCCTTCGGCGCCGACGGCTTTCGCGAGGCGCTGGCCGGCGCGCTGCCGCTGTCGGAGCTGCTCGTGCGCGAGCTGGCCGAACGCGTCGACCTGGCGGTTCCCGAGGGTCGCGCGCGGCTGCTCGCCGAGGCGCGCCCGATGCTGCACGCACTCTCGGCGCCCGCGCTGCGACTGCAGCTCGTGCACCGGCTCGCCCAGCTCGCCGGCCTGGGCGCCGACGAGGTCGACCGATACATCGGAGTTGCGCCGCAGGCCGCAAGCGGCGGGCGCCGGGCGCCGCCCGCACACGGGCACGGGCACGCGCCGCAGGCAGACGCCTTCGCCGACGTCATGCACGAGGCGTCGCATCGCCTGCCCCCGGCGGGAAGGCGCGGCCACGGCGCTGCCGGCGCCGGGCGGGCGCCGTTTCCGTCGTCCCGGCGAGCCTCGCGCGCGTCGCCGGCGGCGAAGCCCGATCTGGAGCAGCGGGTGCGTTGGCTCGCCGCGTTGCATCCGGTGCTCGCCGCGCGCGCGCTCGAAGCCGGGGATTCGCCGGACGGCGCGGCCACGGGAGTCGACGGCGCGGCCACGGGAGGCGCGCACGCCGCCGATGCCCCTGCCGGCGGCGTTCCGGCGCTTGGCGCCTTCGCTTCCGCGGACCTCGTCGACTGGCTGCGAAACATCGCCGCACTGCCGCCGCGCTCCACGCTGGCGGACGTCTGCGAGGCCTTGCGCGCGCAGGCGCCGTCGCAGGTGCAGCGGCTCGAGCGCGAGGGCGCCGCCGACGACTGGGTGCTCGGCAGCCTGTCGCTCGACGAGGCGCAGGTGGAGTTCGACGCCGCGCTCGCGCAACTGCGCGATCGCGAAGTGGCGCGGCAGATCGACGAGCTGGTTGCCTCGGGCATGTCCACCGTCGAAGATCGCGAAAGATATCAAATACTTATGGCGAAACGGCGTCGTTCTTGATATGATTGACGGTTTCGCTTCGCCGCCACACGCTTCGCCGCCAGTTTCGCCTCCGTAACCGATTTTCCGTCGCTTCAGCAGTCATTGCTGGAATCCCGGGCACGCGTCCCCATATCCGTCGGGAGCGCGCTTCGTTCATCGCGAGGGGTATTCGACAGGTGACTTCCAGAACCGCAGCGAAAAAACCGGCGGGAAAGCCCGCTCGCGCAAGACCGCAGAAAACCGCCCGAACCCGTGCGGGCGGGAGCCGGCCGGCTGCCGCGAAGAAGGCATCGCCGGCACGGCGCACCGTTTCGAACCCTGAACCCGTCGCTCGCGCGACGACCGGAC
>ERZ778017.1533-NODE-1533-length-22498-cov-6.886557_pt1 | contig 22498 bp, 15 predicted proteins | sample MGYA00375747_ERZ778017 | MGnify/ENA primary metagenome ERZ778017 (study PRJEB29350, sample SAMN05509838) | bioreactor metagenome | biome: bioreactor; material: wastewater | place: South Africa: University of Cape Town | collected 2014-03-17 ...
CCGTGCCTCAAGCGTGTAAAGATCCGTGCCTCAAGCGTGTAAAGATCCGTGCCTTTTCTACCTATTAGAAAACCAATCATAACAAAAAGTCCAAATTACTAGAGGTTTCCATTTTATAGTGGATATTCCCTTTAATAAATTTAGTTAATATGGAAGCTAAATAAGTTTTAGCTAACTACTACATTTGCTGCTCAACTCCTTCTTTCTAACAGAATAGAAAATACCCTATTTCCATTTCTAGTTGGAGTGAGTTTTTTCCCATAAACCTTTTTATAAGTTATAAAGATTCTGTTATTAGGCTACACCGCAATTACTTTCAAATTATACTGCCGACTTTATTTTTCCAGTTTACAACCTCAGTTGGCAACACTTTTTACCACGTCTCAATAATACTTCACATACGCTTGGCTTTGCTTCATTAAGCAAACGTTGATTCCACTCTACAAGCGTCATTCCAGATTTCAAAACATTTTTCTAACAGTATTTGATTCTTAATTACATACCTCAGTTATTCAGTAGTAACTTAACAACGATAACATTTTGATATCTTAAAAAGACCTACTTCACAGAAAAGGATCATAATAAACGACTAACTATTGATGATATTCTCGACCAGACTAAGAGTCTTCTGAAAAAGTAAAATAGAAAAAATTTCATATTTTCAGAATAATATTGCACATTTTTGGTTTTACAGTTTACGGCTTGGTCAGGAATATAGGTCAGCCAATTTAGAGATAATGCTGATATACAGTTGAAGAAATACACTTACTCCGTGTAAAGAAAACCATCCTCCCGCAAATTATACTTTCTAAATCTAGTCATTCATATGATCCTTTATCTTAGATCTTTTCATGACTTCTAAAATAGAAACCATGGAAAAAATAATTGAATAATAATTCTAATATAACATTTTGAAACAAATTGTGTAACTAAAAGGCAAACTCTTCAAACTCATTCCCTATGAAGCTCATTGGAACATTTCTAAAATCATCGCTACCAATACTAAGACTATTGCTGTTAATAACAATCATGTTAGCCAGCGAATTACTCTGATACTGAGGCCACTCTGTGGTCATATATTCTCCGGCATTATTCGGATTCAAAGTACAGGCAAATGAAATAAACGAGTTGCGGTAAATCGATGTACCAGAACCTGTACTATAGTATTGCCAAAATATATCGTTTGCATGAAAAGTGCCAAAAATAGGAATTCCAGATAATTCCTTTGATAGGTAAGTATACCTAGGCACGTCTGAGATTAAACTCAACATTATTCTTCTAGGAGCCTGAAAAAATAGATCTCCTATTATCGACGACAATCTTTTGTATTGTAAAGTTAAAGGATTCGATGTACCTGTCCCATATGGCGACCCTTGTGTGGCATTCTGTGGATATAGTCTCAATAATTCATCTATTTTTGAGCTCGAAAGTTTAGGAAACAAATACTTGAGATATTGCATCATTTCATCTTCAGTGCTTACATTTAAATTCCTCAATGAAAAAATTGTTCCCTCATCGTTCATATCCCCAATGATATAGGGGATCTTGGTGTACTTTCCATCCAGAATCATCTTGAAAGGCAGATCAGAAAATGTTGTCCCATCTGGTCTCGGTATGTATGACATTTTCAATGACGAATAGGTGGCCGCTCCAGGTACAGCATTGTTGGCAGAAATCATTTTTTCATATGGAACTTTTCTAAGACATTTCAATTTATCATCAGCATTGTTGCAGCCTGCTGCGTCTGCAACAGCATCAAATATGAGTTGTGGGTAACTTGCATCAACACTTTCAGCCGAAAGTAAAGATCCTGATTGCATTATTGCTGCTCTAAATAGAGGTTTTCCTTTATATGTGTTGTTTCCATTGTAAGCAACCATATGGTGAGCAACTGACATTGCACCAGCTGACTCTCCGAAAATTGTAATTTTTGTGGGATCCCCACCAAATGAAGCTATATTATCGGCTACCCACTTCATTGCAATCCTTTGATCCAAAAACCCTGCATTACTACTACCTTCGGATTTTATTTCCAGTCCACCTAGGAATCCAAATGCGCCCAATCTATAGTTGATTGATACATAAATAAAATTCTGACCCTGCCTCTCACCTTGAGCCAAAAGGTTACTTGGTATATAGGTATTTGAACCACCAAATTCAAAAGCACCTCCGTATATCCAAAACATTACAGGCAATAATTCACTCGAATTAAGACCTCTCTTTCTGTGAACATTTAGTGTTAAACAATCTTCTGATTGGGGAATGAACGTATTAAAAAATTTCGATTGCGTCACATAATTCAAAATTGATCCTAGTATAGACTTTTGAAAGTCTGCAGCAATATTCATTTGAGTACATGAATATCCATGAGCTTCTGCTCGGAATCCATCTAAGCTTTTATTGAAGGGTTTAGGTGGTTTAAACCTCAATTCATTTACTGGAGGTATTGCATACGGAATCCCCATATATGATTCCGTATCCAATGCGCTATAAACCCCAGATACAACATCACCATTGGGCAATTTGATTTGTGGGCCCAGTGCAGCATGTACCAACAACAAAAGTGTTGCAAGTTGAATTACAATAGCTGGTTTCATTTATCTACTGTAAAATATTTAAGTAAATTGTGCCAAAAAAATGAATATTTTACTTGGTTTGCAATATTCGGGACGATAATTCTATCAGTAAATTGCACAAAGAGCCACTTTATATAAAGTCAACACTGCTGTTATTTTTAGTAGGAGATTATTTCCTGCCCCACACTTTATGGTCGTGCACAAACCCTGTTCATTATCAAAAAAAACTTTAAATTCAGTGATACATGAAGGTTGGCAATTACATGCAGAAAAAACCGCAAACTAAATGTCTTGGTTCATTTCAGGATAAGAAGTTGCAAAATGAAGGATACAAAGTATGTGCCAGTAATTTGCTTCGAATATCTATGTATGGAACAGAAATATTGGTAAACCTTTCAGTTGGGCAATTTTCCAGAAACTATAACGAAGAATTCTATGAATACCGGACTAAATACGTGTTTTAAAACACCTTTCAAACTAATTGCAGAGTAGCTCAATATCAATAATGCTCTAAGATTTTTTTTTATTTGACAATACTTGGTATATCTGATATACTTCTTGAAATTTTTCCCTTAACAGGGAATTGGTATCACTATTATTGTTAGAGACATACAATGTGTACTAAGTTTCTGAAGAACGCTTGGAAATGAATATCCCGCAAGAAAGTCAAATTTTTTGTTGAATGAAACACTTTCATTGTATTACCCCGAAACACTGAATTTGCAGTATTTTAAAAATTTCCTCCTAAAGGCAAGCTTTGATAATCAAACAACGTTTACCGTTGTTGGGTATTTCCTGTTTTCCCTGCATATTAATATTAAATGAGTAGGATTTTAATGATGTTCCTACAGTATCTTAACAATGCAATTTCAAAGAAAGGTCTATTTTGTGTAGCCTCCCAAGATATTTCAAGAAAGGGTGACATTAAATGAGTTGTTTACTTGAATAATGAGTACGTTTGTGGGAATATATTATTTTATTTGGACTGAAATCTCTTCAGCATGAAGAGATACCTATTGTCTACATGATTGCGAAGTGAAAATCCCTCATACCTGGACTCAGTATCGTATCATATATAACTTGGGCCATATTATAACCGAGGGCATGGATAGATTATTGATATAAATGAAATTTTTAATTTTGACCTCCTATTGACTTTATGCAGTTCTCAATAAAATAGGGAAGTACGGGTCAAGAATCCTCAAAGTGAACGCATACATGAAGTCCAATAAATGTTTATATTTACAGTATCAAGTCTAACAGTAGAGTGGGAGGTCTAGTAAAATACGATTGAGCTTGTCCAAGATTTTTTTTTGGAATTTTGTATATGAATATGTGCGAGGTAGGAGGCGAACAAATTTTTAAGGCTTAGGATCAGGAAATAAAAAAAATGTATAATGGAGCTTTTCAATTCCCAATTTGACCTCATTTGACAAATTCTATAAGACATTTCAACTCAGTCTAATATAAATGGTTTGGTGATAAATATATTGTATCTAAGTTGTATAAAATAAGGAGGGTACATCTCCAATCCACTACTTAGTACGAAAGTTGTAAAGAACTTGATAATTGGTACTTAGAGTTTTCAAAACAACGTGTTATATACATATCAAAGTTATGGTAAGTGCCATCGAAATTCCATCCAAAAATAATATAATAGGTCAATAGTGCCGGCAAGGTTCATTTAGTCTAACTATTCTGTTTTCCTTCAAGAAATGACATGAAGAGTCCAACAGTTTTATTGTCATAGTCTAAACTGATTGCCTTACTTTGGCAACAAATTTGCATATTAGTTGGTCCTATATCTTTAAATACACTAGGGTTAGCTGTCAAGATCGAAAGATTAATTGACCGTGTGACAATCATCAGCTTGCCTTTTCTTTTCAAGGGATTGTAAAGTAAATGCAAAATTTTAAAATAGTTTGCAATCTAGTGTATTGTTTGCAAATTTGTTGTATGTATTTTTGTGAACAGAATAAAATACGATGATGTATCAAAATCACAACATTAAAGTTCTTTTCCAAATTCGGCTACAAAAAGATGATAAACATTGCACCTATTTTATTTCATATTGCAAAGCTTTTCTAGGTATCGAGCGTATGCAAAAATACACATGTTGATTCAGTATTTGATTTGAAAGGGGTTTGCGTTTGCTGATTTGTGTGTTTAGATAGAGGAGTTTTTATTCTTAGAATACAAACATAGTAAATGGATACCAGCTATATTGTATAAAATATAATTCGATCGTCTCGATGTGTGTTTCCTAATCATTAGATTCAGTTGATAAGACCCATATCTAACAACTGAGGTAATTCTACTCATCAAGGTCAGGTATCTCATGGATCTAGCATCTGCCAAAGCGCCTGGCATACTTAATATCTGCTAGTATCACTGGAGATAATAAGGCCATTGGAAATGCTTGCATATCCTGTCCCTATAGCCCCATTCAAAACAGTGTGTAGATCTGCCTTCTCCATAACATCAATTTCCATAAGGATATTAGAGATTTTGCCTTGGGAGCATGCAGTTAATACCTTCCATACCCTATACTCAGAAACGAGCAGTCCCTGTATGAATTTAAGGTGACCTTTCCTGGGTAATGCCTAAAACAATGCTGAAATCTACACCATTACTTATTAAACAACGTACAAAGTTCGCAATCCTACTTTCTATACTATTTCAATTTTCTAATGGAAGGTCGTTGGATGACGAAACAAGAATGCGATAGCTTGCATTTGTAGCACCAAGAGCAGACATCATCTTGCATTGAGCTAAACAGGATAATAGTATAAAAAGAATGTTACAAATCATCATGTAGATCAGACGTATTGAATTTTTTTTAAAAAACTCAAATTTATGGACTAGACATTATTGGTGGTCTTGTTTAGTCGGTACCAATTGTGCTTGATTGTATCCTATTTAAATTTCAACATTTCAAATAGAGCTTTGAATCTGTTTCCTGATTTGTATTTAAACGGTTCGGTGCCTTTGTTAAACCTTACCCTATTTTGGATTATCCATGAGTACTCGTGTTCCACCCATTAATTGGTTCTGCTTTATGTAAGTTTGGAGGATTATGTATTATATCCCATTGGTGTCTATTGCTGTTATTGGTACAATTTGTAAAACTGCAAAAGGGGAAAGAGAATTACTTCTGGTGTAGTTGACGTTTCAACAAAACTCGTTAGAAATTACACCATTTTGGAGCATTGAAACTTTATCGGTAGCGTTTAACTAGAATTAACATCGTCTATCCATATTTAATGTGTATCACACAATACACGGTTGAGAACTATTCATCTTTTGAAAAAGTATTGTTACCCAGAAATATTGGATAATATAATTGTCAAACAAAAGAAAGAATATAGAAACTGATATTTGTAATCTAGACGCTTCAGAAGTTTTAATGGATATTGCCCATTTCTGAACCACATCTTGAAAACTTTGAAAACCGATTGTATCCTCAAAATCAGATGTATCGTATAGCGAGCTGATCGAACCATTGGGTTGAGGAAGTGTCTTAAAATTCGAAGTATCTAGAGGCACTGATGGAACATAAATTGTTCCATTTGAACACACAGAATAGTTTTACCTTTCGGTATCATAAAAAGGACCCTAAGTACCGTTAAAAAAATGGGATTCACCTCCTTCAATTGTATATCATCGTAAATTTGAGTATTAAGTAATTGTTCTCTCGCAATTTCGTTATATATACCCATTTATATATTTATTTGATTTAATTTTCAAAATGTAATTGCCTCATATTCATTAGATAAACTCTGCTTTCCAATATTTTAAATATAATTACCATGTTCAGTGTCTAAATTTTACCTATCAAGTGTAATACACTAATCAGGTTTTCAAATAATCTCAAGATTGTTTGCCTCGCCGAATTTAACTTGCGGATTAGTTGACAAAACCTTGTATATAGTGAAAATGACACCTGCATTACCGAATAACTCAATGAAATACTCAATTCCGCTGGATGATCTCGCTGTAGATCTCAAAAGTATTTTACCACTCTCATTCAAAGACAATAAGTTTGATTACCTCAAAATATCCACTTCACATAATCTCTCTCAGGTTGATACAAGACAAGACTCATACAGAAATTCAGGCTTTATTGATATTTTCTCTTCAGGAAATATTGATGTAAAAATTATACAGCAATTTTGAGTATGAATAATTTGGATATAGTATTCAATAGAAGCTCACTTGGATATAATCGAATATTTTACCCTTCTCTGTATATTTTTCAAGGTACCCCTGATGGCGTTCTGCATATTTTATCAATTATTACTTTCTTATAATCAGAATCCGGTTATACCGTTTCAAATTTGCGGGAACTAGATGGAGGATGCAAATTTTCTAGGAATTGCTCGTTTATCACTAAAAATTCAAAGCAAAATTTAACTCACTTACTCGGTTACTAATTTTTCCATAGTTTGAATTCCCTTTGATTAGTTCTTGTGTATATTCTTGAAATAGCTATAATCGAAAGTGTTTAGACATAAATGTGTAGTAGTGTGTATATAAGTCATAGAAAGTCTCCTACCAGAATTAGTTACAAAATTTTACGAGACATGAACAGCTCTGCTATTGATCCCTCTTACAATAAAGACTTAGGTTATACATGAGCTTTGAATATCATAACTCTGACTAGCAGCACTACGTATCTGACCCTCAGTATTGGAAAAAAAAAATATTCCAAGCATGGGATATGCAGATGAAGGAAATAAAATGTCCTCATATGCATCAAAGTACATCAATTCCCCGGCTAACAAATAAGTATCTGTCATTTAATCACTTGCATAGTCTAAGTAGTAGAGGATGATATACGTACATACCAAACAACTTCTGAGTTATTTCCCTTTATTCCTTCACTGAATTTGGCCAGGAGCTTGGCCATTTGACCAGTAGTATACATCATTGTATAGAGAAAGTAATATGAATAGAAAACAGTTAAGTTGAACCCGAATTATTTAATTTGACATCTACTGGATGTTGTGTACATTTTAGTGAGAGTATATTCTTGTTGGTTCATGCAACACTACCTCGTAATTAATTTACCTATTTGAGTTATGGCTATATACAGTCTGATAAGACAAATGCAAGTAAAATTTCCTTATCGAGAAGTGACATCAAATACCAATAGCGTATGAAATAACAAAGCAGTGCTTCTATTTAAATGTTGTCGTGCAATTCTGTGACCTAATGACATGATGCCTGAGCTGAAGTAATTGAAACATTTAGGTTTTGAATTGGCTTTCAATTACTGGGTATTGATCTAAACTATCTTTAGACTAAGTGGGACAATAAAACCTAGTTAGTTCGAGTCTTTTTCATCATCACTAGAGTCCAAACATACGTTGATGCGAGAGCCATTTAATTTGGCAAACTACAGCGTTAGTTCCATCGGTGATACGCTTTAAACAATGGGTTGGATGTACCATGACCCATATGGAGCAGCAACTGGTTTACTAAAGCTTTTGAACTATGTTAACAACAATCCTGCGCCTATTACAGGAATAGAGTTTTACGTCAATTTATTGAATACATTTGTAGGAAAGCCACCTCCCATTCTTGCCGGTGTTGTTCTCGGAAGACAGATTGCATTGGTTGGTGGATACCCAACTCCACATGATTATGCAGCGTCGGTTGGTTGTGCCGTTATGTATGGTGTTCTTGCCTTGATTCATTTATTTAATTTTCTATTTAGTGTTTACAGGGGACACTACTTTTACATGACATTGGGATGGATACTAGTTTGTATTTTCCGGGTGTTGGGATTTTCAATAAGAGCAATTTGGTCTCAAGACATCACAAGGATTCATATGGCATTGGCCGGTGAGTTCTTTTTGATTCTTGGGACATATATAAATTTACCATTTACAATACTTATGGCGCAAAGACTATTTACTTGGAGACATCCTGTTGGTGGTTCAAGAAAACTATTTATCATTGTTATGATTGGAATATATATTGGTATCCTAATACTTGCTGGTGCAGTGGTATTTGCTCATTTTGTTCCTTATTTGCATTCACTTTCAGAGTCTACATTTACAAAATATTGGGACTTCGAAATTGCAATATCAATTTTGACATCAGTCATTATTGGTTTATATGTGTTGATATCGGTGATATTGACAATTTGGAGACCAACAATTAAAGATGAACGATTGCACACGTATCAACCTTGGTGGATAGAAAGTTTTTCACCATTTTATTTCCCTCCAAGAAATGCAGCACAAAAAGCTGACAAAATATTCATGAGAAAGCACTCGAATCATAGGGATATTGTTCGCGTTATTGCTGCAACTCCGCACAAGTATTCGATGGTTGAGGGTTTATCGAATGAAAGAGGAAATTTGAAACACAACAATCATTCTATCTCCTAGTGATTTCAACAGCATTTCAGTTAGTAGGAACCATTGGCAGGTGTATAGTTGTTACGCAGCGAAGACCAACTGCGATCGCACTGTATCCGGTGCAAGGTACCTTTTTGTATTTTAGTTGGGGTGGACTAGAAGCATTTATACAGGTGTTATATATTGTTTGGAGAGTTGATTTGAGATTCTACAAACCTGATGTACTTCCATACAAAATCAGGGACTTGTTTAATTGGTGTCAGTATGAGCAACGAGATGTTGTTCAAAACAAATTAGATAGGGAAAATAATCTAAATTTCTCTGTTCTGCATAATCGCTCAGAAGATACCGATACATATTTTCAAAGCCATAAGATGGAGATTTCTAATACGTACAACCGGATTTCTGAAGAAGATTCTTTACCAATAAGTCATGCAAAATCTTCTCTTTATCATGACGAGGATCTCAAAGATATCTTTGTTGATTCTATTGAAGTCTCGCATTCAACTTTAGAATAACATTTTTAAATAGTCTTGCTCTCATATTTGTCAAAAGTTTAGGAAATTTGGATGATCATATTCAATAAAACCTGTTAATCTAGAGTCTTGTTTGTGGTGGCTGTAATTGGTAACAGTCATTAAACCAAAAGTGATTTTTTTTTTAAATTTGGCAGAAATTCTACAGTATTTTATTTTTTTTAGACATGATACCCTTTCATCCCTAGGATAGTGTAAGTAGCATCATTCTCGATGAATTGAAAAAATTGCGTAATTACTAACACTTGTATTACATTGTCAATAGGAAGCTCCATTTGCATATATTGCCGCTTAACTCCATAACCTACTGAAGTTTAGACAAAAATTCATTACAAATAAAGAGATCTATGTACTAGTTCACCGTGTGTGAACCAGAAAATTCCCGAAAGAGGGTTTTCCGTATATGCGCCCTCGATTGATTATCTCGCCAAATACGAGGTGTTAAAATCGTACAGAAAAAGGCGCAACAAATAAAAATGATCTGCACACAATATTCTGATTCATATGGCTGCAAAACGACCAGATGACTTAACAACACCAGTTCCATTTAATAGATCTCAGTGAAATAATTTAGACACACAAGTGAGCAACATAGCTACACTTCTGAATAAGCAGAAGAACGAAAACCGTACTCTACATACCAAAAGTACCATAAATATTTGAAACTGATGAGTAGATCTAGCAGTCACTATCACAAATCACACATCCAGCACTATTTTTATATACATTGACACTTGAATTTCAGCAAGTCTCCCGATTGTTAAACGAGACTAGGTTCTATGGAACTACAAAAATCTAAATTGGTCACTTGAACGAAACTTAGCGAAGTAGATACATTAATCGTTAAATAAGTAAATAAATAATAAATAAACCCTTGAAGACTATTTCTCAATAGCAGGCACTATAAATTAGTAGATCGGTTTATTTCCGATTACCACTTGGCAGTTCACCTTGGGAACATTGTTTTTTGAGTTTTCGATGAGAGGGAATATGTTTGGCCAGTATAGAACCGTAGTAATACCAATTCCCCATGCAAGCAAAGGTGGAACTCTTCTCAAGAATAATGTGGAAAATGGAGTTCTTGTGTATGGAATAAAAGCTGACATTATGATGTTGTTATTACTTAATGAATAATTCCTTAGATCAACACAGAGCGTACTAAGTAATATTTATACTACTGCTCCGTTGCAGGACATATCTAAAATACTTGAAAGCAAAGTCCACATTCAGCAAATAGTGGTAGCGCGAACTTTTTGTGGTACGATTTTCAGTAGTGATGCGATTTTGATTTCCGCGCAGCAAAAATCAGGAGATACTATGGCAAAATTGTCAGCGAACAAAGCAAAATAGGTACAGAGAATCACGTTATTCTTGAAAAACATAAGGAATTTTGCCGATTCAAGTGCCTGTAAACCACATTTATGCAAGCTGCTTACTTAAGAGTTACCAGCAACTGGTGAAATCCTAGAATTGCCCTACACTCGAAACGCCTGATTATTTCGTAATTCCCAACTTATAAGAGTTAGGACGTACAACAACCTTTGAAAATTTTGGAAGATGCTCACGTTTGTATTTCAAGCTTCAATGTAGCATGCCTGAAATTGGCTTTGAAACTTGGGCTACAGAACAGGACTTTGACTTTCTTTGCCGGGCACGTGATCATTGAGGCTTATTTTGTATTTGATCAAATATGTTACAAATCCGGGGCAATTGTATTTAACCATCTCTTTTACTGGCCACTGGGTACTCTTTGTTTACGTTCACAAGTTGGTTGGACTTTAAATTGTGTGAAAATGACAGGATAGTTCGACTATTTCAATCCATTTTAAAGCAACCACTTGAGCCATCAGAAGTTTCCTAAGCCAACTAAATCCTAACTGCAATACAATCCAGTTCTGATTATGTAAGTATATTCAAATATTCAAATATTCAAATATATTACAACTTGTCCAAAAAATAACATCCAAGACTGGAAGTAAATAGGTTATTTTTATACTACTACTCTGTTCATATTACCACGCACCAAGAATGTTCAGCTAACAAGTTTGGTAGTGGATGTTCTCGGGGCTTCATTCGTTGTATGCAGAAGACACATACAGGCCGTACCGAATACTTCAGGATAATAGAAATTGTAACCATGTAAGCAGGACAATAAGGGGTGAACAGTGACTAAGAGGATTCCAAGTCCCTACTACAATTAGTGCTAACTAGATAAATGAAAGCCATTGTGTACCACGATCGTGGCGATATCAGATACGATGACAATTACCCCGAACCTCAAGTAGTCAATGGTGATGATGTCAAGGTAAAGATTCATTATTGTGGTATTTGTGGGTCAGACTTAAAAGAATATACTGATGGGCCCATTTTTTTTTCAAAAAAAGGAACTAACAATGAGATTAGCGACTTGCCTTATCCGCAAGCCATGGGTCATGAGATGAGTGGGGAAATTGTCGCAGTTGGCCAAAATGTTTCCAAATTCGATGTTGGTGATAAGGTTGTTGTGGAAGTCACTGGAACATGTAAGGATAGGATAAGATTTCCAAACTCCACTTCTTTCTCCAAGAAAAAATGCACTGCTTGTGAGGAAAACCTTTACAATGCCTGTTCGTATTTGGGTTTGATGGGGTTGGGGTTTACAGACGGTGGTTGTTCCGAATATGTTGTTACTTCTGAAGAAAAATTGATCAAGTTTGACGAATCAATTATTCCTATGGATGTGGCTGCTCTAGTTCAACCAATTGCTGTCAGCTGGCACGCTGTTAGAGTCAGTCATTTTCGGGCGCACCAGAGCGCTCTTATCTTAGGTGGTGGTCCAATTGGTCTAGCTACCATTTTTGCGTTGAAGGGCCATAAAGCCGGGACAATTGTTGTAAGTGAACCTGCTAAGATCAGAAGAGATTTAGCAGAAAAATTAGGAGTGAAAGTGTATGATCCCACGGGTAAATCAATCGAGCAATGTGTTCAGGACTTGAAATCGTACTCCCCCAAAGGTGTTGGTTTTAGCCACACATATGACTGTTCTGGAGTACCATCGACGTTCGAAACTAGTTTACAATGCTTAAAAGTTAGAGGTTGTGCTACCAATGTTGCAGTTTGGGCCCACAAGTCTGTGCCAGTCTACCCTATGGAGCTCACCTGGCAAGAAAAATTCATCACCGGATCAATCTGTTTTGTGAAACAAGACTTTGAAGAGGTCGTTCAAGCATTTGAAAAGGGTCTAATTCCAGTGGAAGAGGCAAAATTACTTATTTCCTCGAAAATTCATTTATCTGATGGAATTGAAAAGGGATTTAAAGAGTTGGTCAACCACAAAGAAAGGCACGTGAAAATCTTGTTTTCCCCAATGGAAAAGTATCGGTCTTGAAAAATATCATTTGTAACAAGTATTATTTGTAATAACTATCATTTGTAACAAGTTTGTTTTCTACAAAAGTTATCATTATACTATATTCATTAAAAGTTTAAAGCAACCTAATCTATCTCTAGTCTATGTACAAGAGCTAATAATATAGAAGAGTTGAAATAAATGCAAGCCGTTATTTAATCGTTAAAATATGTTGACATCTCTAATGCAAAAAAATTATGAATCGTTATTTTTCATTTCTTCTTGTTCAGCTAAGTAACGTTTCCATTCTGGAACTGGAGCTGGTTGCTTCTTTTTAATCTTAGCTTCTTGCATCGACAACACAATGGTAGACAATAACAAAACGACGGTAATAGCTTGTGCGTAAACTCTAGCCTGCACAAGCTTTTGTGCTCTAGTCATGTAGATATCTCTGTCAACTAACTTCCAGGAACCATATAAGGAAGCAGCCCAAGCAGAAACAATGATAGCATATTTGTTTTCATCCAAGTTGTGGAGGATCTTCTCCGATTGGGACAAGCTATTGTACATAGCTTGTTTTTCAGCAGCGACCTTGGCTTTGTACTCCGATTGGTATTTGTCTTCATCATACTTGACAGAACCATCATCAGCATAGAAAGCACCAACAGTAATAGTAGGCATGGCCCACATAGCAGCCTTAACAGAGGTGTTCAATTGACTGTACTTCATTGGATATCTACGTTTGAATAACGCCATCATACCCCATGCAACAGCACCACCAACGACACACCCTTTAATGTTTTCGACAAGAACGTGTTGTTTGTGTTCGGCAACTTCTTCAGCGGTAAGAATCTTCATTGTATGTTTGTGTTTGTATTTGTTGTTGTAATTGTAATTGAATTACTTGTAATGATGATGGAAGTTAAGTTGGCTGCAAATCTGTTGCTTAAATACCACCATCGGCAGTAATCCGCGGGGTTTGAACGCAAAAGAAATTGTCGGAAATCCTAGGATGGATTCATACGATGGCTCGCTTAAGTAAGCAAAAAGCAACGAATGCATGACCAATTTGAGTCATGTATGTGCGGAAGTTTAGGGTAGCGCCGCTCGTTGAGGGATTATCAATTCCATCAGTAGCCATTAGCCAATAGGTGTTTAAAGTGCGAGTGCGTGTCATCGATTTTTTCGCGCGGTTATTGGTGGACGCGCTAGGGAAAATGATTACAAATTCGCTGGGCTTGCTTTTGAATTTTCGAGGCAATAACATCCGTTCCAATGCATCATTCCCGACATGTTGCAGCCTGTTCTAACCCGATGTATGGAATATGCTTATGTCATATATTACTATATGTATGTTATGCTAATAGTACAACGGAGTATTGATTGTGGGGTTGATATGTTCCGGAAGTGTCTAGAGTGTAGATGGGGTGTTTGTAGGAACTTTCTTTAGAGCTCCTTTGAAATCATCATGAGGGCTTAACTAGTAGGAAATTTCTAGTAATCGAAATCCACACCCAAGCGAAATTTCTTTTGTGGTGAGCATCATGTGCTTGTCCAATAGTAGTAAACACCTTTGCGAATCGGACCCCCCTGTTGTAGAGTGATAGAAACCATTGTGGTCGGTGATCCTCAGGTAAATTTGGGAAAAAGTTCGGTACAATGTTCATGACTTAGGCCGTACATACCTGTCATTAGGCGGCTACGTCATACCGATACCGTATGGTACAATACAGTACACCTCATACGATTAAACCCTCAATATGTTTTGCATGGGTGTCGACCGGCAGGGGCAAGGAGTTAAAGCTAATGTAGATTCCGTGCAATTGAAAACATCGGAGTTGCATTGGCCTCATACCGGTGGTATTGAATGTAGTTTCTGAAGTACGTAGTATGGTGAAATGAGTACATGTACTTGTTTTATAATGTAACCCAGATATAACGTCTCTACACCAATAAGTGTCTTTCCCGAGTTCTCCTTCTTTTGTTGATAAACAAAAGCTCACTATTAAGTGTTTTGTTTACCTGAACAGGGCTTCTAGCTTGATCCTCGAGGATGGACCAAAGGTCAGCTTTGTTTCCAGAATAGTAAATGTCATCTTCGATTAATTTGTCATTTCCAAGATAAAAGATTTCAAGATCATTACATATGTTAACAATCACTGACTTATAACCATACTTCTCTATGCAATTTATTTTTGGCATGGCAGCATTGGCTCTGTTGTTTATAGGACTTGAATCTGGCAAATCGTAGTTTGTTAACGTCCCATCTGAAGCCGTGATAATGAAACCTTTCCAAGGTTCTTTGGCGGCCCTTTCCAGGTCTGAGTTCCACATGCTCTTTGTGCGTCGATTTCTCAATGATTGCAACCCAGAATTTTCTATTAATTGATTGAAGTCGGGTTTTGTATACGATTTGCTAACTTCCACAATTTCTGATGTTTCCGGTTTCTTAAGTCCAATTATCATATTGACATCAGTCAATTCCCATCCTGCAATGTTCTCGTACCAGTACTGATGCTCATTAGCAGCATTGAACCCAATACATCTGATTTCTCTTGGATCTCTCTCCACACGCAAACAAATGAAGTTCTTTGACCTTGGAGTATCAATCTTAAACGTGTGCAAAATCACCGTGGAAGTGTCAAAGTCTTCATAGACAATGGAGAATGATTGTATTGAAGCACAACCGCAAAACTTGCAATGGGTAGGTTTGGAATGGGTCACTTTAAATGTTGATGGTTTAAATCGACCAACTATGAAAGACTTTAAGATTATACCAGTCTGCACATCAATCAATTCAGCAACCAAGTTTTTAACTCTAACTACCATTCCAACGAATTCAACTGTCACAAGCACAGGTTTGTTGATTTGAACCTTAGAATCTCGTATTGAATCCCTTGGAGCTGGCATCCGTTTAGTCCTTTCCACTTCAGATTTGTAAACTGACGAGAACTCATTGTTGTTTATCATTTGATTTGCAGGCTGGATTATTGGTATATGTTGCTTATTGTAATACCCTTCCCTAGCCGACAACAATCGGAACTTCCAATTATTATTAACAGCAGTACCCACAATTAAGTCGTCCAGGTTTGAAACTTGAAACACTATCTTGTCATTAATACGGGGAGTAGTAATCTTTTTAGCTGATAATAATTTATAGTGTTGTGGTTCGTCAGGGTATATAGCTTCAAGAACATTAAAATGTTTGATTTTCCCGTCCACACAACTGAACACCAAACCATGTCCAGTAGCCAACATTATAATGAACTCTTCCTTTTGAAGTTTATTCAATTCCTCATCCACAGAAGTCTGTTTCTTTAATTCATAATTTACCGGTGGTGGAGGCGGTGGGAAATTTCCATTAATTGTTGATCCCATCGAAGATAATGATACGTTTGAGTCTCTTCTGATATGCTGTTTATCTAAGTTTTTCTTTTGTAGGATTTTACGTGCTAAGAAACCTGGTACAGTCTTTTTTCTGAAAAATGATTCTAAAATCTTAAACTTCTTCTCATTGATAAGGCTGATCAACTCTTCAGGTAACTTGCACTCCCATATGTACTTCAATTGTTTTCGTTCGTAACACTTTACAATTCCGTATTTTTGATTAAAAAGTATGATGTAGTTCCCGTCATCTGAAATGTTGATATGATTAATGGGCCAAAATTCTTTAGTTTCCTGTAGTTGTAATTGATGATTGACAGAATTAATGTCTGATTGTGGACTTGAAGAATCATTAGAAATGTATTTGTTTGAGATGGATGTTGTTGAATTACGTGACGATAAGATTTCTGAAGTATTCGACAAACTCTGATCTTCATTTATAACTTCAGGAAAATCACCTTCATCAACTTCGTTCACCTCATTGATATCTTTACTGGTCATGGTTGCTTTGGAAAAACTGCAAATTGGTTTGATTGTCTTCATCCTTGAGACAGGTGTATTGGGAATGCACGATGTTGCAATATTGACTGGTTCACTGTTTTTGGCTAATGGACTCCAGACACATATATTATGGTCTAAGCCAATAGAAATTACAAAAGATGTATGTGGATTGCTTGTTATCTTGATAATGTCCAATTTATGCCCCTTTTCCAACAAAATACTGTTGAAAACCTTTTTCTCCACCTCAAAGTCAGTTAATTCAAGTTTCGTTTGGTCACCTTTTTGTTCAGAATTTGTCAACTGGAAGATTATAAAACTAATTACAAGAATGAATGACAAAATTGTGAATGCTTCGAGATAGTATAATGTAGAATATGAGTTTTGAACAATAGTTGCTGGTGGAATGAAATGATTCAATGAAAAGGGAACAACCAAAAGCCAATGCACAATTATACCTAATACCAACAAGACAGTGGCGGTAGCAACAAATATAGGATTAGATTCGTAACGTATCTTTAATAGGAAGTGACCAAGCCTGTATTTGATACCATTCAGAGGACGAATGTTCCAGCTGGGACGTAAAAGATACGATGAAATTACATTTGCACCATCGTACTTGTATGTGTCGTTCAAATCGTTTATATCGACTTCAAAGTTGTTTAAATCATTTTCTCGTTGTTGTTTTTCCAACATGTCTGAAAGACAAACTCTTGTGTTATCAATTATTAAAATCCCAACAAGATATGTAAGCTGAGTTATGAAGTTAATGATAGTAGCAATAATCAAGCCTTGGTACGCTAGCTTCAATCTGTCAGTCAAATAATGAGGCAAAATCGATGGAATATAATGGTACAACGTGAACTTCGCAATAGTGTGAAATCCAAGTACGGAACCAACAATACAGAATGATTCGGGAAAAGTTAACGGCAAGCTCCATTTGTTGACAAACAAGGATAGTAACTGCATGTGTAGCTTTCCCTTCTTGTCGGTGACATGGTCGATGATTTTGAATAAGCTCTGAGAAGAAATGAACATAACAAAGCATATATATGCTAGTTTTGAAAACGTAGTTGTTGGCTCGAGTAAGCATTTCCACGATGAGTAGCCATGTAGTTTGGAAACCAAATTGACTGATGCCGCAGCTGTAGTTACAACGTTGTACATCCATCCTATTACAAGTCCAACACTCGACCTAATTCTGTACTGGTTTGCAATTGAAATATAAATGTAGAAGCAATAACCAAATAAAAGGCAGAACATCAACAAATTTGAAAACTTAATCAACCTGTAAATGGTGCCGTAGTTATTCTGAAAGTTGTAATAGTCGAGAAAATGTTCAATCAATTTGGGGTTTTCCTCGGTCTTAATGTCGTATTGTAAAGTGGAATTAAAAATCAAACCATTAGGATTATTGTGGAGGACAAAAATCGAGAAATCATTGGCCTTATCTATCAAGTTATTAAGGATTGTGAGCCTGTCGAAGAAAAGCTTTGCAAGTTTGTTTTTCAAATCATAATTAACAAATTTGACCAAGTAAGCTTGGATCGATTTCAAACTAGACAGTGAGTAGTCCGAACTTAGGTCAATGGGACAATTGCTCAATGGAGATATTACAATGGAATCTGGAAACGAGATATTGGTCAATTTCAAACTCGATAACGTCAATACATTTTCCGAGGTAAATGTGACTTTGGAAAGAAAACGATACGAATCATTATACGGTATGTAGGGATATCTGTCCAAAGCTTGGTAATTATTGAAAATCGTGGCCAATTGAACGTTCAACTGCTTGATGGAAAATTCGTAAACGACGTTATACGAAAAGATAAATAAAAGAACTGCTGGCACCAAAATCAGCCACCGCGGATTGCTCAATATCAACTGGACATATTGTATCACGAATCTTTTATACGTTATCATTTTCCATCGTCTACCCACAATTGCTTCAATTGACTAGAGCCAAAATTTTTTCTTATAAAATACTATGAGAGTCGTCACATGATGCGGCCAAAATCACCAAATTTGCAAAATAACGCTACAGTCACTACATTCCCGATCGATATCGTTTGTGGTCATTTAAGCCGCTATGATGATCTGTGTTGTCGTCTTTGTTCGGATAAAATGTGGTACGTTTTTGTCTACTTGTGTTTCAATTAATGTAAGGGTTTCTAGACCCGTATGGAACCTACAAAAGCAACGTTGTGATGTTTTAGCGGTTTCGCTATAACCAGGAGTCTACATGTACTACTTAGAAAACAATGCTCGATACAGACACAATATGCCTGTCACTCGTCAGCTATAATAGAAAAACTGTGGTAGTTCTGTTAAATCTGACGACAATCTTGCATGGTTATGTACGTGGTCTCCCAAAAGCGAATACATGTCTTGGGACGCATGACCAGAAGAGAAGCTCTAAGATTTTGCTGAAGTTCTTTTGGAATCGACAATCAATACTGCCAGTACGTTTCTACGGGTACTCAAGCCAAGCTTGACCAGATATTCTTGCCGGAGTAATTTGCAATCGCCGAGAACCGAGAAATGGAACGGGAAAAATATTCGTATCGACAACCGGTTATATAATCAAGAAGGAGTTTGATAGAGCCGGTGTTTGTGGTTCCAACGGTGTCGGGCCAGGTAGTAAGTGTTTTTGCAGGCAATTACTAGCAGTACCTTTGGTAGTAATGCTCTACACACACTTGCAGAGTTTTAGCCCTGGATACCCCAGTAATGAAATATTATTTTCAAAACGCTTCGGCTATCGGCTATTCCTGATAATTTACTTTTAATGTGGGTTACTTAATGATTAGGTCCGCTCCGTTCGGTTTCGTGAAATAATCCATATTGTTCACTCCACTTCTCTAAAGTTATTTTCTTCTTGAACTTGCACTGTATCCCATCGTATATTTATAATGGTCCGATTGGAACTACACAAAGCCTTGGATCATCTAAAACCTAGCGGCTCGAGTCGGCGTGGTGGTTCAACTATGTCGGATCAGTTGTGGATTTTAGGCTCTACACCTGGATCGGCGGAAATGGCCACTCTATTTCCGTTAGTTCACACTTGTGACTTGTGATTACCACAAATGCGCTTGGAATCCTGAACACTTATAAATTCTCATTCTTAACAGTTACACTCTAGGTCTGCTAGTAATTTTGTAAAATTGGGAGTCACGTACGTTTCATGCACTTCATTACTCTACAATGCAAGGGTTCTTTGTACTTTTGTGTAAACTGAAATTAGACTAGACCGTAACACATCATCTCTACTGAAGAGTCGGATCTTGGTAAATTTGATCTTGAACTTATGCCTGGAAATTGGAACTTCGCTCTGCTGGTTGAACCAGGGATAATACTATATCCTCTAGACACGGTTTGATCAGTGTAGATTGCGACCTTATATCTGAACATGAACTAAAAGTATCCAACTCGTTACTCCATAACATAGTATAAATTACTGAACTTCATTTTTATATTTATAGAATATTGTCTAGCTCAAAGCGGATTTGATCACAGTTTATGGAGTACCAGTCTTTCTACTAAGAATTTTCTACTAACACAGTTTCTACTGGTACAGTTTTCAACTAATGCAGTTATCTTATCACAATTTCTACTAGCACAATTTCCACCATCACAGTTTCTACACCGGCAGCCTGGCTGCCGTCAATACCACCACTTCCTCCGTCCCTCTTACCAGTCGAATTGTTCATTCAATATACACCAGTATTGTCATGTATCACTGCTAAAAACATTAATGCTCTAAAACCACCACTACAAATCGCCTCTTCATACTCCTCACTTACCGGAACCAAGCGCAGTAATGTTCAACGAGTTCATCTGGTTGATCAAATCATCAATCTTACCGTCCAACAACCCATTGGCATACTCGTCCCTCGAGGTTTGGTCCAAATATTGCTGAATTTGCGCCAACCGGGAATATCCCTCGGTACAGAAACGCAACTGAATCTTCACCAACGCTTCAAACGAAGGATCGTAATATGGCACCCGTAATGAGATCAACTGCGGCAACTCGGCTTTCAACTGATCATTCAATTGCATGAAAATGTCCTTTGCAATCGCCAATTCCTTTTCAGCTCGGGGCAACTTGGCAGCGTCCTTGGCTGGTTTATCGATCAACTTTCTCACTTTGGCCTTACAAGAGTCGTAGTCGATTTTCTTGTGAGATCTCTTTTTGATTGCCTCATCGATTTCTTTAAAATACCCAGCAAACTTGGTAATTGGGTCCAAAATCGTCTCTCTGAACGGCCCATCTACCTGTTTGACGGTCTCTTCGTCGAATTCTCGAACACATTGCAAATACACTTGCCCCAAATTAGAGTACACTGAACCCCCAGGTCCTTGCTTAGCTTCTTCATACAAATTGCTGACAATCTCGGCAATTGTCACTTGTGACGCCGTGACTGCTCTCAAGTTGTCTAGGTACCCTTTGGCGGCTTTTTGTAAATCTTCACCATTAGTTTTAAGTACCTTGTATCTTCTTTCTTCAACGTCGTAATCTTTGTCAATTGTCTTGTCGACGTCCTTGACAGCAACAGATGCTCCGGCCCTCAGAACGGCCTTCTTAAACCCTTCCCAAGACATGCTAACTATGTTTGTGCCACGGTGGTGGAAATTCGTGATATTTACTGGAAACTACGGTGGTAGGTGGCCCACTACCTTTGTACAGAGTGAAAAATCAGGGAATTTTAGCACCGTTCCAGAAAACCGTCTTGTGCGCAGAAAATGACCGATTTGAGCACGGATTCCAATACTGCCGAGTTAAAGCAGCCTACTGACCAAGTTTCAGAGTCTTTGGACGATGTCTCGACCCAAATCGACCACCCTTCGTCCCAGCCAGCCACAGCCATAAACCAAGAGGAAGAAAAAGATGCCTCAATTGCAGCTCCGGAAACGGCTGAGCCAGAAGATCCAGCTGGGAAAGAGAATACATTGCTGACGGAAGAGAAAATAGAGCAAATCATGCGGTTAAAGGGCGATATTGCTCGTCTTGTTTCAAATGTTAGACAAACAAGGGCCATTTGTGGGCGATACGAGAACGAAAATCAGTACTTGCAAGACTACATCGGTAGTTTGATGAAATCTGGTAATTTGAACTGAATTCTGGGGTGGGTTTCCGTGTGAAGTGTTTAATTAATTACACCGTTTCTCCTCTGAGTGATAGGCAGAAGCAGGAAGGAACAATACAGTGGTGTGTGTGGCATTTGAAGGGGTGATTGAGACCTCGTAGTTTGTGAGTGTCATGCTGGAACTAGTTGTGAGTGCCATGTTGCAACTTGTCAAAAACTTGTCTGGTTTTAGTTCAGACCGACTTAAGATGCACAGGAATGCTATAATGAGTACGGGGAGGTGTGGAAAGGATGGAAAGTGTGGAACAGATGGAAAGTGTGGAACAGAAGGGAAAATGTGGAGCTTGTGATGGAAATACATAAAATAGGTACCAGGGCTTCCTTTTCGTGTCTGACGTCCGCTAGATTCTCAACTCTAAGCTCAAATATCAACGTAAACTGGCACAACTTCCAGTAGCGAAATGACATTTTTGGTGTTCTACAGCACATTTAATGCCATGTCGACGCTTCACGAAGGTTTAACTGTTGGAAATGCCGTTTTTTCCTACGTTTGGACTAGGATATTGAGTAATTGTGAACGATACTCACCACTAATGGCACGAAAACAGCCCATATTCTACAATTTGCTGCGTTATTAACGAAATATCGTGACTGGGTGCTTCAAATTGCTAGTTTTGAATCTCTATTCCATATTTTCTTTGTGTTTATTCAAGGTCCACAA